>JAABUR0100002267.1_pt1 | contig 30211 bp, 41 predicted proteins | sample 5560091 | NCBI WGS metagenome assembly JAABUR01 (sample SAMN10711879, study PRJNA513375) | rock metagenome | isolation source: Antarctica rocks | place: Antarctica: Victoria Land, University Valley sud
TGGCGGGTCCGAACGACCCAGAACTGCATCTTGTTTCCGCTCGGCTCGGCTGCTGACTGACATTTACTGTGGTACGCATGTGGTACGGAATACACCGGATTTATTCAACTATTTAATATTACTCGAATACCTAATCGTTTCGCTGACCGTTTTGGTGGCGCGCTCTGTTGGTACCTAGGCACGATCGCCATCTGTTAGTTGGGATGTAGGTAGTCTTCAGTTATTTTCACATCCCACATTGCGCTGCGGTGCACACAACCTCATCTTGAGTTTCTGCAATGCTGCGCCTGACATTGTTGCTGACTCCTGCATCCCTTGATCTGCGCTCGAACAGTTGATAAATAATACTTCACACCGCGCTGTCTTGAACCCCCCCCTCCCTTGGCGATGGCTCGCGGTCGCGTTGCCGTGACCAAGGACAACGTGAGCCCGGTGGTGGAAACGCTCATTTGGTTCTGTTTGGTTGTCTGTATCCTCACGGTGCTCGTGCGGCTCACGATCAAACGGTATATCCTGCGCAGGTTTGACCTGGACGACTACTTTATCTGTATCAGCTTAGTATGGGGTTTCCCAGGCGGTGTGGGCGGTTGAGACGGGGACCTTGGCTGACCCTCCCAAGTTCTTCGCCTTTGCTCAATCCATCACGATTTCCCTCGCGGCTTCAAACGGCTTGGGGAAGCGTCTCAATTCTCTAGATCCTTTGCAATTATCCTCTCTCCTCAAGGTCAGTCGTGACGCTTTCGTGGGTCGTTTGCAAGCTGACTGGCCAAAGGCGCAATATGCGGCCACGTTCCTCTTCCTTGCGAGTGTCTGTTTCGCCAAATTGTCGCTGGTTGCCTACCTGCGAAATCTCACCCCGTTGGCACTTTATCGCAAAGTGAGTCTGCTCATCGGCTTGGTAGTGGCGTTGTGGGCCACCACGGCGATATTATCCGCCGCCTTTCAATGCCGTTTGCCCAGACCCTGGGATTATATCAATAACACGTGTTTCAGCCGTGTGAGTGCAGCTCTCGGCCTTGACGTCGGAAACTTCTGATGCTTTCTGAGACAGATTTCTTGGGCCGATTACGTAGCGGTCATCAACATTGCAACCGATGTGTTCTTGGTTGGTCTGCCTTTGGTGGTTGTGGCGCGGCTACAAAGTGATAAAGGAAAGAAAGGCGTCCTGATGCTGTTTTTCTCCGCGCGTCTATGGTGATAATTGTTCCCCCCCCTTGTGTCCTGAAAGCTTGCTGATCCAGCCGCAGTGTTGTCATCGCGGTCATTTGCCAGCTTGTCTACCTGCATCGAACCACGACCTCAAGCGATATAACCTTTGATATCTGGCCCGTGACGATTTGCACGCAAGTCATCCAGTGCCTCAGCATCCTCACCTCCTGCATGGTCTACCTCAAGCCCTTCCTCGACAGCCTGGAGACCGGATTCATCCAAGTGGGCGACATGCGCCGGCAGAACGTCCCCGGGTTCGGCTTCAGCCCCGAGCATGGCTCCAAGAACTCCAAAGAGACGAAGACGGCGTTGAAATACCACAGTTTCAAGACCAAGCTGTCGAAGCTGCACACTCAGGATGAAGGCACCGAGTTGCGACAGATGGCGAGAGCGGACCTGCAGTATCTGGGGAATAGCGCGACCGCCGGTACGGCGCCGCATGATTGGGACCAACATAGCACATCCCATATCTTACGAACGACGACGTTGACGGTTCAAAGGGACGATAGCAAGGAGCAAGGTCATCAAACAGTGGATATTTGAGCGTTTGGGTAATGATAGGTTCCGCGAGTGGGCCAATGTATATATTGATTCAAGCAAGACTGTCGCTAGATTAAAAGCCTCTCGGCGCAGATGTCGTTGACTCGGTCTACCATCTGATATTCACTGCTAGCTTGCTACGGTCTGTGCCATGCCGACATCCATGGTCCTCCTTTGCCATACAGCATTGCTTTCCTTGCCACAATCCAGGTTACCGCGACCTCGATTTCGCCGGTCGCAGGATCCTCCCCGTTCTTAATCGCCTCAACCAGCTGATTGATTTCCGCAACCTCGACCACAAGCCGACTCGCATCGGACGGCGGTACTGGCGGCTCTTCTGCCAAAGCAAGTCTTCTGGCTGCGCCGCTTTGGAGTAATTGCACCAAAACGTTGAAGGTCCATTGATTCTTCCTTGACTTGACCTCTGGCGACGGATGCTTGTAGGTGGAGAGCGTTTCCAGGTGATGTATACGTAGTAGATCCTCAGTCCAGCACATGGGGTTAATGATGCCTGGTTCAACCGACGTCGAGCGTGATAGAAGTGTTTTGACGAGGGGGGCCGTGATACTGGCACACGTAGAAAGCTTGCTTAGTGATGAAGGTATAAGCGTGACAAGGTCTTACGCTGGGGTCAGTCCTCTAGCAATCCTCTCCGACACCAGCCAGGATATCATTTGCTTTGCTCTCGACGTCTCCGGGATTGTCCAGGCATCGATACCATCAATCTCCTGCCATTCAAGATATCCTCCAGGTCCTAGGGCTGTGGGTCAGCACCGAGTGAATCCCTGATCCAAAACAAGTCCATACTAACGAAGTATCTGCAACACAGAATCGACAAAGCTCTCCAGCCGATCCGCTTGAATGCCGTAGCTCAAGAAGCGGAGATGAACCAGGTCGAATCTGTTGTGGTACTCGATCGGAAAGGGTTGCACGGCGTCATGGACCCGGAATTCCACGCCTGGGCGTGTCTGGCGAGGGAATTGGTCTCCCGACACATCAAACCCGGTGAGTTGGACGGTTTGCCCGCCCGAGGTGGCATCGAGCTCCTGCCGTACTTCTTCCAACCAGACGCCGGTCCCGGTGCCCACATCCGCAACCGCGCGAAGCTCGTGTCGAGGTATCGAAGGATGGATGAGATGGCCGTGGAAAAGAGCCCGGAGGAACTTGGATTGCGCGTTGAGGCGTCTCGACTCTTCTTCATCCCGTTGCAACATGTACGATTCTTTCTTGTCCATTTTGGTGTGGCTCGCCTTGTTCAGGGAAGGATACGCAGCGTGCAGTCTATGGGGGTACGCGCGACTAGGCAGTTCGGAGCGGAAAACAAGCTGTCGTGGGTGGAGAGGGGCGGTGGAGGGTAAAGATGTAAAACAGATGTAATAGGAAAATGAATACGTTACGTAAAGAGGTTTAGTATTACAGAAAGCAATTCTCTTTCTTCATGAGATTGTGATCTGTCTTTACAGATAGTCTGTTGTTGTAAAGGCTTAGCTCACCTTCGTTTCTATTTGAGAACTGTCGAGTTTTGGTGCAGTGCGGGGTACGGTACATGACTGCAGTATACTGTATCACGTGCGAGAATGCAGAGATCAGCTTCTTCAGCGCCCCCGCTCGACTCTCTTCTACTTCCCAAAGAACAAGCTACACCTCGTGGGCGGGTATAGCGATGAAGCAATCGCTGGCTACACAGCAAGGTGGAGGGTCAAATCCCCTCGATAAGACCGGTCTCAGCTTGCTGTCGCTCGATGGCGGCGGGGTGCGAGGGCAGTCGACGCTTTACATCTTGAAGGGTCCTGTGGCGCGACTGAATCACGAACGCCGAGAGGCCAATCTTCCAACTATGAAACCATGCGAAGTGTTCGATCTCGTTGTCGGCAGCAGTACAGGCGGATTATGTACATCACACTTGATGAAGTGTAGATCTGATCATTGACTAAAGGTGTGTGTTTCTACAGCAGAGTCTATCTATGTTTTGTGTGCCGCAACTGACGCTAGCCTCAACCAGGCTAGCGGGCATTGCAACAACTATGTCCCTAATTGAACGACTACTCCCCTTGCTCCTACCACAGCTCCTACTGCAGCTCCTATTGCTTCAACAACACTCTCCCTTTTCAGCTTAATCAACGCAGCAATTTTATTGCCATCATGCTAGGCCGGTTTGAAGTGGACGTAGATGAATGCATCTCGGCATACGAGGATCTTATGAAGGCCGTCTTTGAGGAGAAACTAAGATGAGTCCAAGTGCATACTCTTTCATTACCAAGCGGTCGGCAGATCAGTCTCTCGACCTCCATCAATTGATGCATTTTGGAACTCGGAGTTGATTGAGAAAGAAGGGCTCGTTGGCTGAGTGGACGGCAAGGGCTGTTGTACGCCCAGACCAAGTGTTTCCGAAGAATGATAATAAATATCGGATGTTATGGAGACCCTAATTGCCGAATTCTTTCAACGAGACTTTGAGAGAAATCTTTCGGTACTTCGGAAATGCGGGCTGTGCCTGCTGTACGATGAAAGGTATAACGGGGCGGAAAGGCCGCTTTTGCAAGTGCTGAATACAAGAAAGAAGGTATTAGGGCATGAGCATCAAGATACACTGACGGCCATGGCGAATTTGGCGTGAATTTGCTGGAGTCAGGGACAATTGGATAAGGCTGAAGAGCTAGACATACAAGTGGTGAAGGCAGGAGAGGTGATATTGGGGAAGAAGCATCTAGAATACACTAACAAGTATGAGAAACCTCGCGCCTACGTACAGGAAGCAGGGACGGTGGAAGGAGGCAGAAGAGCTGGATTGAAAAGTAATGATGACGAGAAAGTGGGTGCTAAGGGAGTAACGTCTAGACACGCTAAGCAGTATGGCCAACCTAGCGTTGACATACTGGAATCAGGGATGATGGCAGGAGGCCGAAGAGCTATTATCGCAAGTGGTAAGCAAGAGAGAGTGACGTGCTGGGCAAAGATGATTAAGATATCTTGAGCAGTATAGCTGAACTAGTTTAGACGTCGTGTAAACAAAACACAGTGAGAGAGGGCTGAAGAGCTGAATTCTCAAGTAATGATGACGAGAAAGAAGATCTTGAAACAGGAGCATTCGGACACATCGAACAGCATGGCTCATCTAGCGGCGACGTACCAATAGCAATGGCGGTTGAAGGAAGCGGAAGAGTTAACGGTGCAAGTAAGGGAGATAATAAGGCGTGTGCTAGGTGATACACATCCTGACACGTTCACGAGCATGGTAAACCTAGCCTTTACGTACCATAATCAAGCATGACTAAAGAGGCTGAAGATCTGGGAATGCAAGCGTTAAAGATCAGAGAGAAGATTCAGGGGAATACCCACTCTTTTACGCTAACGAGTATGGACAATCTTGCTTGGACATTGAGGTTGCAGGGACGACACCACGAAGCCTGCATTCTTATGAATAGATGTGCGCAACTCTCGACTGAGACACTAGGCATCGATCACCCTATCACAAGACCTCATCTCTGGGCTTTAACGATATTGGAGAACAAAGATGAGTGCAGTACTTGTTTTAGAAGGAAGGAATTCAAGGAAGCGTTTGGAAAAGATTGCCACGAAAATAGAGGGTAAGGAATGCACAAAGGTATCAGTCAATTGACTGCCCTAAATATAGCGAGAACTAGCATGAGATATCGATGAGGCAAGCCAGGCGTTTCTGGGACCGTTCACAAGGGGCGGCGACCAAATGATCTTCTAGAAACCAAGGAGCAGAATCTGAGGTCGAAGTCGTAGTTCATGCCTGCTTTAGCCCGTATAGACGTGGCAAGGGGCATATGCTATCCCTCACCCACATGGCCCGCTACCGCCGCACAAAGGTGGGCTGGATCGCCTTGTTTCCTTTCCTCATCCACTTCTTTTGGTTCCCTTCTGCGAAGTTCCAAAATGTGGTTCCACAAGACATGATTCATGTTGCTGGTGATGTTGATTTCGCTTCTTCAATGCTGCGCGTCAAGGAATAACAATCTAGTGTATAACTACATCATTATTGGAGGCGCTACTTGCGGTTCGATAGTCGCGACCCGCCTTTCAGAACTCTCAGATGTCTCTGTGGTTGCGACAGAGGCACACACTCTGGTCTTAAATAACTCAAAGGTGACCGACACAAATATCCTTGGCACCTTGCCCGTCGAAACGTTGCTAGATTGGTATTACAAGACTGTAGATTAGATATATGAAGATAACAAGCGACGTGTATTGAACGCAGGAAAAGCCAATGACAGTACGAGTACAGTAGATAGTGAGCTGGTGCAGAAGATTTAACAGACCAGGATCACTGATTGCCGATTTCTGATTTCGAAGGCATAGCGAACACTCGGGCTGAGGACGTTCAAATTGTCGCATGGCAAGATCTTGGGAATGAGGGATGGACCTGGAAAGCAGTGCTTCTACTATCTTAAGAGTGAGCGACTTCGAGCTCAAGATGAAGCGCAAGCCAGCGCTGGTTTTCAGAAATCACTAAAGATTGGCTGGACTCCTAATATGACCAAGGATAATTTCCACGGAGTGTCGAATGTCGAAGCCTTGATATCCCGTGGACCGCAGACGAGAGTACAATAAAGATGAGATGTTACAACGTCTATTCAAAAGCTGTTGGCTCTGCTAAAGGAATCCGTGAGGATGCGGGAAGGGCCTACTGCTGATCATTTCGTATAAAGTCAAATCTCGAGATGCTGGACAATACCATCCATCATTAACCGAATATTAGGGTCAACGTCGCGGCCTTCAGAGGATGTTGTTGCCTCGACTGTTGAGATCACCAATGCCGATGGTGCAACAACTGTTGTACAAGCTCGAAGAGAAGTGGTTCTTTCAGCAGGGTCGGTCAAGTCTCCAGTCTTGCTCGAGTGATCCGGTACTAGTGACCCCGCATCGAATATTCTGACCTTTTCCAGCTTTCTTTCTAGACACAACATCCCTATGAAAGCATTGCTTCCTGGCGTAGGTGAGCGTCTTCAAGATCGGATTCACAATCTCATTACCGTCAACGCATTCAAGGGGTCTTATACTGGCAAACCAGGATATTTTGCTTATGTCTCTGCGTCAAACGTATTCGGAATCATGATATCCTTTGCCGTCTCATCCGTCCTCTCTGCTTTGTCACAATATGCTGCGGCTGTCTCAGCGGCAGTAAGTTTGCCCTTAATGCGTCTGGTCTCGAGTCCTCTTTCCGGACCCAGCAAGACCTCATCTTCAAGTCAAGCATGCCCTTGGCCGAGCTCCTTGTAACGCCCATTGTGAATTCCGTCCTTGGTGCATATTGGGCCTACAGCCTTTCTCTCGCGGCTTTATTCACATCAGTTCCGCCGACCCAACCGCGGCTGTCACCCTGAACCCAAATTACTCAATTTTGGAATAGAACCAGACGGTTCAAATAGTGGTTGCGCGTTTCATTCGCAAGATGTACATCACAGAACCACTCGAAGCTTTCGTAGACGCGGGGACAGCTCCCAGTCTCTCCATCGTACCTCAAAACGCGACAGACGAGCAGTGGCTCCTATGACTTAGTAAAACCTAGATTTCAAATAATCATCCCGCATCGACAGAAGCATTCTTTCTAGATCGGCAGGTGATGTGATTTATGAGACTAGAGATCTGTGGGCCGTCGATGCGTCGATGCTGTTAACGCAGATTTGCGGGCATTTGACTAGTATATTGTATGCTCTGGCGGAAAGAACTGCAGATGTTATCGAGAAAAGTAGTGGAAATAGGGTGGTCGAGCCTTAGGAGTATATGTACTTTCGATTAGACTGACAAGACCTCTTGTTAATGATTTCCCAGCTATATAGGATAACAGAGGTGTCCTCTGTTCCGTACGATCAAAGAACGAGTAAAAGTCGTTGGAATCGGTGGAGGCATTCATAGACCATCAATATTCTGAGGGAAAAGCAAAGGGCCATGCGTTAACGAGATAGCTTCTAAGAAAATGTTGAGGGAGATGTACTGTTGTTCACGAATAACACAAAATGTAAAATGTTTTCGAGAAAGCCTACAGCAGACGTGTAACCCTTATTGAACACGAACTATCAATCTTGAAGTCTGTGTCAAACATGGAATACAGCAGGCTTCCTAGAGAAAGAGTGGATAATTCCGACTCAGGTATAAGAGAAGATCACACGCTCACGTCGTAGGCGAAGTCTTCCCTAGAAAAGAAAATAAACTCTTCATAACCTCAGATACAGCACCAGATCAATCAATATCACGAAATCTGCTTGTCAATGCACCAACCGAAACCTACCAAGGTCCGTACATTGAATATAAATCTTTCTGTCCATGACAAGATACGCAGTGATAGTCATAATTCATTACCATGGGACCGCCTCGGCAATGGCCACAATACCATACCCTTGGTGTATTTGAACATTGCCACCTCCTCGAGTTAATATGCTGGTCGAGCGTCAGAACATTTGGTGGATTCGAACTTTCGGACTTGTTTTGGTGCAGATTCTGATTGGAAAAGTTAAAGTTGGACACGTTCGATGAGTTGGCCTCATTCGAAGGTAACAAGTGCATATGCTTGTAGAGGTGTAATTCAGCCGTTTCTTCGTCTGTCAAATCGACGGTCTCAGTCGTCATGGTGGCAGACGAACCAGGATTCATTGCTTCTTTGCCCATCGTCGCAAGGTGGTAATGCTGATCACAATGTGTGCTGCTAGTTGTCAGAAAGTTAGTAAATGGGCTGAAGAGAAGATACGCACCAGAACCGCGCTCTGGATGTCGAACCATTGCTGAGTTTCCTACCACATAGAGGACATTGCAGGCGAGACTTAGTGGCAAGACTTATGATAAGAATGGATTGCACAAGCTTTGTACCTGGAAGAACGGCTTGGTTCCAAGTTTCCCTAGTGATTTCCTGGCGTTCTGTTCGAGACCTTCTCGTTATACGATAAGCACTTGTAGAGATTCTAGCAAAACCCGGCCTCCCCTTATAGTCATCAACAAGAAAGGCCTTGAAAACCTTAACGTCTATCAGATCATTTCCAGTACTCGAATTAAGTTTAACCGTTGTCACTTACGTCAAAATATCGGACTAAGGTGAAATCAAGCCGCCGCGGATTGCCAAGGTGATCTTCAAAGGTGACCGTATATTGAAGTAAAAGGGGGCGAGGAATAGACCTTAGGACCCTCAGAGACCGTAAGAAGATATATATGTAAGGACTAAGAAGACCGCTGTATGAAATTAGCAATGAAGAGCAACTCATAGCCATAGTCCACTGACAAGGCTTGTGTCAAGAAACTTCGTAACGCAGAGAGAAGCCGATAGATCCTTAATATGTAAGTAACAAGCCTATCAAAAAATCCAAAAAGGGGGCAAATCACCAGACAGCCACAACGGCCTCCATTTCATTATTGTCGGTGTGCTGGCATCTAGCTTTCAACGCAGTGACGACCGACGGGGAAAGTTCAAGACAAGGTCTGGAAGGTACCGTTGCGAGGGCCTGGTCGAGAGAGATCTCCATTCTTGTCAATTGCACCTGCTCTCTCTCTTATGGCCTTCTGATGCTCCTTGTATCACTTGAGACTGCTCGAGTGTGAGCTCATGCAAACCTTTGCTGATCTGTTGAAGCAGCTTCAAGGTCTCCATGTGTTGCTTCGATGCTGTATCTTGACGTTTCATCAATCCAGAGAATTCATGTTTAAGCATATCTCTATTTGTATCTACTAGGCCTTGACTGATTGCGATGTTGGTTGACGCAAGATTCTTACTTTCCGACGCGGTCGACGCAGCTTTCGCTGAGGATTGACTTCAACTTGTTACAACCAATGATGACGAAACAGGAAGATACAGTCAGAACTCACGCGTTATTCAGGATGCAGAGAAATTTGGCTGTCTCAAGCTGTTGCCACAGCTCTACACGAAACTTTGCAAGGTCTTCTGCAGCGCTAAAAGTCCATTTGACACTCTTCATCACTTTGCGGTGTGGCGATGGAGTAGAGAGTAGATCCAAGGAGTTGCCATATTTGTTCTGTAGCTTTTTGTTGAAGAGCGCTATCGACCTGGCTGCAACGGCGAATTGAGATTAAACCGCGTTTCCGAGACCCGGGCTAATGGTTGAATCGTTGAAGAATTCTATCAGTGTTTCCAGTACAGCTTGTAAGGACTCGAGATCTCTGGTGGCCTTTTGATACTCGGATGTGGCTCCTTCCTTCTTTAGAGCGTGAACCACTTTGCGTGTTACCTGGGCTAGTAGAACAACATCGTTCACCGAGAAACCGAAGCCGGGAGCAGACATTATGACGTTACAGTAGCTGAACGATTAGGGTGGATATGAAAAGTACTCAAGGACAACTTTAGAGAAGAATTTGACGCTGTCGGCCTCGCACAGCCACGTCCATGTCGTGTAACCTCAACCCCACCGAGAGGCATAAAGTTGCCTTGCTGCGGCTGCTGCAGGCATGCTCAATGTACTTCACGGGTTGACAGCCTCGTGAAAGTCTTGAGACAGCTGAACCATTCTCACTTTGCATCAGAAGCACGTATATGTATATATTATGGAGGCTTTCTAGAAGGGTACCAGGAGAATAGGAAATTGTAAACTTAGTAGCGCGGCTCAACCATAGGGCGGATAACGCCAATTAATAGCTTCTTAACCAGCACTTTAACCTGTTTCCAACATCTTGAAAAATATCGAACAATAATCAGATCATAATAGAATACTCTCGCAGTGAACCAAGGGCTTGTTACTACTGTGCTGTAACTCATCAAATCACTCTTCCTAGGAGCCTTGAACCTGAGAGTCGAGGGATGATGACTTGTACTCTTGTTGGGAAGTCTATGACAGCAAAGCCCATCACGCCTGCCCTGTAAGGTAGGCATGATGCATCACGTAGTCGGCTAAATCATCAACGGTTGTAATGTCATTCAACACCGTACCGATTAAGAAGATCTATAGGTCAGCTGTAAAAGCCCCTAGGTTTAATACGAGGATCCATCAGCTTGGGACGGCTTGATCGAAGTGGGAGAACACGAGCGATGGATCACTTCAAGGTAGCTCGTATGTTATGACTTTGGACTATCCATCATAGCTGGAAAAGAATGATGCAGCTAAAGATGGGAAATTTTTGAAGAGAGCAGTATTATAAAAGGAGAAAGCTTTGGAAACTTGACGGATGAATTTTCCGTGGGTCAAGAGATCACTAGCGCAGTTACTCCAGGTCTTTCCACGCCGGCACGCCAGCAAAGAAGTCCTTGGGAGAGGTCAACTTCTCATCGAGAATCTACATCAAGTCAGTACCCTCGTCTCGATCGTTCATGTTTCAATGAAGGGATACTCACAGCATGGCTCTCATCCAAACTCGCCTTGCCATAGTATCCAAACTCATCCATAAACGCCATATTCTCATACAGCTCATCCTGCGCCTTCTTCGGCATACCCACACTGCCCAAGATTCCTTTATAAACATCTTCACTTAATTGGTTAAAGTGCGCCCCCTTGCCCGCTTTCGGATACGCAGCCTGGAAAGCCTTGATGATGTCGTCCGGGGTGTAGTAGTCTGTTGCGGCTAGTACGCGCTTGCCAAGAAGTTTCTCGCGGTTCAGCAGAATCGCTTTGACAATCTTGCCCGTGTCGCCGGCTGCGTCGAGGAGCGGGATGTGGGTGCTCTTTGGGAAGGCGCCGTTGAGGACGAATTCATGCTCTTCGGACCGGGGGTTGGGCATCAACATGCTGCCGGGGATATTGCTCATGAAGAAGCCGGGCAGGAAAAAGGTGGCCGGAATGCCAGTAGAGCGGATGTATTTCTCGACATCGGCCTTTGAGTCGAAATGCTCCACGCCTGAGAATTTCCCGTTGGTTACTGACATGTTACGTCAGTAAGTGCCTCGGGTATATTTTACTCCAGCTCACGTTCGGTAACATTCAACAAGCTGCTCCAGATCAAATGTTGCACTCCGGCAGCCTGATCCCAAGATCAGTAATTGCGGAAGAGGTAACGGGCAAGCTTACCTTGGCAACATCAGCGATGGTTTTCCCTTGTTGTATCTCCAAGTCCTTATCCATCTTCTCCCAATAGTTGGTTATCTGGATTTAGAGCCTTAGCTGAACTCGCATATTTTATCTGCGGAAGTCATCGACTTCTTGCTACTTACTGCAAAGACGGAGTGCGCGCCTTTGAATGCACTTTCCACGGAGCTTTTGGAATTCATATCGCCCTATCACAACCCAGCAAATTAGCACAGTGCAGCGCGGGTACCGAAAAAGCAAAGACTAGAAATGGTAGGCTTACGGATACCATTTCAACTCCCTTTGCTGCAAGAGCCTGTGCATTTTCCTTGGAAGGATCTCTTGTGATGCCACGAATCTTGAACTCTTTCGCAGTCCGAGGGTCAGCAAGAACCGATTGGATGACTGAACCGCCTTGGTTTCCGGTTGCGCCGAAGACGACGAGAAGCTTGGATGGATTGGACATTCTTGTAGCGTTGAATGTAAATAGTAAAGTGTCAGAAAGCTTTGTGTGTTCTCGAGTTGGTAATACACGGTGCTCTGAAAAGAACTGGATCTCAATGTCTTATCGTTTGGAGAAGTGGAGTGCTTTTGCTCTACCTCTCCGGGAACGAAAGATGTTATATATATATCAATGAAAAACTGACCTTACCTTAACGTAGCTGCACAATGTTGGGTCACGTGCAAACCGAACCATTCTTCTCGGCCTCTTCGCCTTTGCGACACAGGCGAGCGGCGCCACAGAAAGTCCTCGATCATTAGTAAGAATTGCATGGGTAAGGTACCTTTACAACCATTAGGTCATGATTGATAATAATGATGGATTTTCTGACAATTCTCACGATTCTGACGATTCTGACCAGTAAGTTTGTCAGGATCCACAAATGCTTTGGTAAGAAAGCATCACCAGCATCATTGGACCATGTACTGTAGAGTAGCTGTATTATTCTCTTTAGAGGATAGATACCTCAGAGCAGCGGGTTTCGAGGAAGGATGATGGATGCCCTTCCTACTCGTAACCTCTATATTCACCAAAAGGCGAAAACACTCACGACGGCAGCTTCTCGGTCTGAACTTTGGAACACGATTCATGACCATGAGTTCTGCGAAAATATCTTCTACACTCACTCACCACCTTGGCCCATGCCAATCCCACTTGTAGCCTCTACAGTAAGGTAGATCGCATGTCAAGCGTCACATAACACCGTCTGATTCCTGCGCAGGCAGTTTTCCGATAGCTGAGAACTTTGATAGACGGTTTCATTACGGATTCTTGAGGAGCTCGAATTTTCGAGAATTGTTCCTCGGCCAAGAATCCCAGTGACCATGTTGACCAAGGCCATTGAATTGAGTAACATGGTTGAATCTTACTATTTGCTTGAACGCATTACTAGATTCTGCGAGAAGATGCTGAAAATTTCTTGATTCTTTCCCCTCGGGACGCGCTCCAAAGTCCTTGCGCCTGAAACTTAGGGAGAACTTGAGTTCGAGCATGTCTCCACGGGCCCACCATCTCCCGGCCTCTAAAATCTCCTGCCTTTCCAACCTGCCCGGGAGTCCATCACGATTCGGGTTCGGGATTCCACTCCATAACCCAGCCAAGCTCCCCGAGTTCTGTCTCGATCTCACCTTCCGGAAGCCGATCCACCTCCTTTAGACCTCTCCTCTCATACCATCTCTTGTTATGGTCTCCGCAGTAGAGCTGAACACAAACTCCGTCTTTGCCGGCTCGCTCCTTGCCCTCATTTACAAGCATCTTTCCGATGCCCTTACCTTGGAAGCGGGGATCGACACTGAGCATGTGTAAGTGCCATCTCTCCGACTTTAGAGCATCACTAGTTTCTCCCATTAGGGTTTCTAAGTGGGCAGTATGCAGCGACCGGTTCAGATGGAAGAAAGCAGAGTACTTGCTCTCGATGGAGTTGAGAAAACGATCGAACCCTATGCGGACGATTTTTTAGCTCTTGGCACATGCACTGGAGTCCAGGAAGAGAGGCGCTGTGACGCATGTAGTAAGGACATCCGTCAAATAGTCTGAAAACACATACCCCGAGCATAGCTGTCTTCCATCTTTTGCTTCTTCAATGCAATTTCATCAACGCTCCACCGGCGCCAAAACGCAGAGCCTACGATTTGCATCCTACCGTCCGCCCCTACATCCTCTGGGTCTGTCTCAGCGACCACGACCACACCACCGGGCGCCAGGTACTGCTGCTTCCTGTCGTTCAAAGTCCACTTCCGGTAGGACTCTGGATGATCATGGCGATATGGATGAAGGAAGTTTGACATGGTATCGGTCTCGAAAGCTGCTATGAAGCAAGTAGTGATGTCTGGGAGGTCAGCGCCGTTGGCTAGCCGAACGTGCATGCTGAAAATCGCGAATCTCGAATCGCAAATCGCAAATCGCAGAGAATCAGAGGAATTGGTCGCTTTACTGTCAGACAGTGGCTTGATACAGAGCCAAGTCACTACAGTGTTTCATTACCATTGCAGCTGCACCTTATTATACAAAGTTCAGCTTCCGTTTTTGGAGTTTTCCATATCGATGACTCACAGTCTCCTCGGGCCTCGAATCGCGCCCTTTGAAAACGCTTCCGGAAGCCACTCGTAGCGCCAGGCGGCACGAAGAATTCTAACACCCCTTCTTAAATTATTGTTTTCATCATTGTATTCACAGACTCTGGCCGTCACTTTTTTCTCTTTTCCTGTGTTCACAATCATCAGATATCGACCCGTGTTCGCTTTCAAATCCTTGCTTTTGTTCCCGACTTTCAGGTTTTGTGCTATGATTGCCGAAGATGCCTGTATCGGACTCTAAAGCCATCGTCATGTCGGTGGACTTTTGATAGACTAATCGGCGGTTTCCAAGGACGAGCGACAGGGACAAATACGACTGTGCAGAATGCAGCGATGGTCTTCGCTGACGGCCGGTGGTTGTAGGTTGCGAATGTGAGGAAGGCGGTGCTGCAACGGCTGAGACTGGCTCTCTGAACGTTACCAGCGATGGCGATGCGACAGCCTTGGTGGGGCTCAACTACTTGGGCAACAACGAGACTATGGCTTTAGATGGGAACCAGACTCCAAGGTTGGCAGTAGACTTCTTCAAAGGTAGGAATGTCGTTTTCATTCTGCAAACCAGTGGGAGGCCGTTTATTGATGCTGTGGTTGTCAGCTAAAGTTCAAAACGTAGTAAGGATAAATCATGTAGTTTTCTTTCTACAGTACGGATCGATAAAGCTGCGAGTGTTCGTTCTAGATCATGTGATTTCGTGAGCTTTACGCAAGGAACGCGTCGCTTTGTTTGTTGACGATCGCGCTTCCAAGCTACGTCATACCTTATGTCAAGCTTAAAACCCCGAGATATCCAACACGCCAACTTAATCTATCTTCAATTATCGTAGTACAAGTACTACTACTATAACCAACCATGACTCCAAAAATATCTGAAGCGCAATCTCATGCTGGGCCGTTGCAAGACAAGGACGCAAACACCAATACTCCCGTCAAAGGTACGAGGATGTCACTACAGTGGCTTCTTACCGTCAACCAGCATATCGAGCAAGACCAGTTACTAAACAATTGCCAGGAGCTTCCGGAATTGCAAAGAACGCCAATGGTAAGAAGCGCGGCCAGCCTGACCACGCAATCAACAACAACGAGAACGAAAGTCCACCAAGCGCAAAGAAGCAAAAGCAATCTCCAACCGCAAACTCTGGCAAGAAGGTTGACGACAAGAAGACCGATATCAAAAAGGACTCCTCCAAGGATAAACCCTCCCTTGAGGACCTCTCGGCCATCAAGTCCCCATTTTCGACACCTGCGATGACATCCGCAAAAAGATCAACGAACACCACTACCGCCTCCCCCACGCCACCCAAGCCGCCTTTGCCCGCACATTAACAGCCATGCTTCCCGGCGACGAGAAGGTCGAGTCTCGCCACCTGGCCAAATTCCTCAAAGGCAAAGGTCCCCAGGAGGGAGGGCAGAGCCCGGCCTTTTACGCCGCCTATGTTTATTTCGAGAAAGTGAGGGTGCTGCACGGCAAGGCGAAGAGTAAGAAGAGGCAGGATATGGAGGGCGCGTGGGAGGGGGAAGGTGGGTTCCCGCGGAAGGGGACGCATAATTTGTATATTACTTGTGTTGGGGGTGAGAGGCCGAGTTTTGATCGACTGGGGCAGCTGAAGATTACGGGCAATCCGGATAGGCCAGGGATTAGCAGGAAGAAGGTGCATTGAGCGGTCAAGGGAAGGGGGCTTAGTAGGTCTAGCGAAGGAGGGCTGAGAGGGACAGGAGACAGCAGTGGGGATGTGCGATAACTGGAAGAGTGTAATAGCAGGCTATTTGTACGATAATAAGGGACCGTTGTGAGCATGCATCCCCGATCGTGAAAAGCAAACCTTCAAGTCTCGTTCAACTTTCAAGATATCTACAACCTTACCCTCCCGTTCTGTTTCCGTTACCCATATGTCGTCCTCTCCCATCCACTCATCCACCCATCCAAACATTCAATCACCCCCAACCCTTTTCGAATCTCCCTCGCTCTGGACCCCAAGTACCCCCAAACCACCCAAAAACCAAATCACACCTCAAACACACCACCACACTCACTCCCAATTTCCTTCCCAAGCTACGGACCTATCGCGCAAACCTCGCATCTCCAACTCCGCAAATTCTATTTCTTGTTGGAATTTCAGGTGTGATTTGGTTGGTAATCTCCGCCCTATAAGGTACTCTAGGGCTGGGGCCCGCTAGTAGGGTTTTCACCTTCCACTCCTAGATAGACTCCAATAAAAGCAACAACTAAAATATCAATATGCCCCCATATGATCTCGTATTCCAAAATTTCTGGTTTCAAAAAACAGAACAAGAATAAAACACAAGAGCGGCAAGTTGATGAGGAGGACTCTGGACCAAAAGCGGACAGCCTAATTCCGACAACATCTCGGTGTCTAGAGCTTTTGACCGGCATTGACTACTATCAGATGCTTATCATTTTAGGTTTCGAGCTTCCCATAGTCCAGAGGGCTGTTATTGCAACTCGACCTTCAATGGAGGTCAACGATGCCACAAAGATATTGCGGGGAAGATTCCTCACTTGTTGCAAGCGGGGTCAATTTACGAGTCGTGTGTCCTGGTTTTCCGGCCAAGACGAAGAACATGGCTTCCCGCTACTTCGGCTCCCTGATCGAGCTTCCCTTATCAATTGTCGTCTCATAAGAGAACCCGTTATTTACTGACATACGCGCTGCTTTTCTCCATACGCTTAAGACTTTTATTCTTTCTCTCTCGTCTTTAGTCCAGCAATCCAGCGTTAAACCTCTCTCCTCAGACTTGATCGGCTTTCGTACACTGTTCCGACCAGAGCCATGGCTGCAGAAATATCTCCGGGCATTGGGAAGTCTTCAGACCTCAAGATGAATGGCAATGACGAAGTTGAGGTTGCCCCTGCGAGAAGAGGCCAGATGCCCGAATGCCTTCGCCAGTACTCCCCGGATGAACTTGCGCTTAAGAGCGAAAGCTAGTTCGCAAGATTGACCTTCGATTAATGCCCCCATGATTATTATATATATCTTGAATTATTTGGATATGTCTATTCGCAATCTTCCCCGGCGTTACCTTGAAAAAACATTTACTCTAACCTCGTCGATAATAGGAATGCTATAGCTGCAGCAAGGCTGGCGGGTCTGGAAGCAGAATTGAAACTGACAAGCATTCAGTATCAAGCAAGGTTTCCCCGCCCCTTCAGCGTCCTCATTGCTAATCTTACGTGTAGACCTGTGTCAGCATTCTCTTTGTTGGGTGCGTACTGGCCACTGCCTTTGAAGGTATATCCTGATGCAAGTGCCTTCGAATCTCTTCCTCGACAAGATTGGGAAACCTGCTTTATATTTGCCAACTTGTATGATTCTATTGGTAAGCCACAAGATCCCACAAGCCTCCCTTTTGCCAGTCCTAAATGGTTGACGTTTGTTTCTAGGGAATCATCTGTGGTTGCAGTGGTGTTGCACAAGGCTACAGTGGTCTGCTTGTCACTCGCTTTTTTCTTGGATTCATCGAAGCGGCTTATTTCGTGCGTTTCTCCTTGAAAATGCCTATCTCTTAAAAATTGCCAGTCTCAGCCTGGATGTATGGTCACATTAGCGTCTTGGTACACACGTAAAGTACTCTCGCTTCGTACCGCGCTTCTTTACAGTGGATCCCTCTTGTCTGGGGCCTTCTCTGGACTGATCGCTGCGGGAGTTACTCGAGGCATGAATGGCGTACGCGGTATTTCATCTTGGAGGTGGTTGTTCATATTTGAGGTACACAATGGCTCAGTATAATCTCTTTCTGTAAATGACACTTAAATGATAGGGCTCTCTCACAGTCGCCGTTACTTTTGGTGTTTATATTTCCTTCCCAATTTCCTAGCCAATACCAAAGGGATCTCCGAGGAGCAGAGGCAGCTAGCCTTGTGGAGGCTTCAAGAAGTGGAAGACTGGCTTACACGAGAAGAACAATGCTCCATCAAGGAATATACAGACACGGTTCATAATTACAAAACGTGAATATTGGTGCTCCTGGTTGCGGGTGCTGTCTCGAGTAGCATAATCAACAGCTTCTTTCCGACATTTGTTAGGACACTTAAGAAGGGTACGTTCGAAACACTAATCGTGACCGCGCCACCATACCTTCTCTCTTGCATTGTCGCACTTGGAGTATCGTCTTCTGCCGATAGAACTGGCGAAAGATACTTTCACTTCACTATCTCACTTTGGACCTCTGTCATTGAATCCATCATATCGGCTTCTACAACGTCAACCGGGTCCCAATATTTCGCTATGATGATCATGCTACCGGGGGTCTACACAGCCTTCGCTGTGGGAATGGCCTAGGTCGCCAACACTCTCCCTCGGCCTTGTGCAAAGCGTGCTGCAGCCGTCGCACTTGCGAATGCATGCGGCAACATCTCGTCTATCTGGGGACCGTATCTCTATCCGAAAAGTAACAGACCTCGCTACCTCATCGCCATGGGCATCAACACAGGCACGGCACTCATGTCAATCGTTGTTGCTACAGTGTTTCGGTTTGTCACCGTCCGACTTTACCAGAGAACGGAGCCGAGAGGAGCAGCGAAGCGGCTCTCCTGTCGTCGTCGTCGTTGATGCTGTTGAAGCAAAACTTTCTCACATCACTAGCATGCCCGCTAAAAAAGGATTTCGGTACCTTTAGTAAAGTCTTCAAACTTGCGACTGCTACAAGTTCGGGACATCTTGCTTTGACCCGATTGACCATCGGTATCGGAGGGATGCATTGCAGCAATATAGCTTCCCAATTCATTTTGTCAACGAGATCTAGGAGTGAGCCGCGTACGGCGGCCTTGAGAGCTTTGGAACGAATTCGCAGAAATTTGCACGGTACGTACAGTAATCCAATTAATCTCACAAGAGTTCGAGCTCCTAAAGCTTGTGTCTCACTCTGGTTTTAACAATTTTCATATTATCAACGCGCTCATTCATCGGACGAGGTTTATTATATCACAGAGAAGAAAGAAAGATATGAGCTTTACGCTTGAGCTCTCTCTATTGTCTGTATCGTTCGGAGAACGAAGTCTTAAGCAGATATATCACAGTTCAAGAGATGTACAGTTCGATTTGTCGATTATTTGTATCTTCATGGGATGGTTAACCGCAATGTATTTTTGTACGAAAAGAAAGGATTTATGTATCCTATGTCATGATGCTGGTCATTTATAGATGGCTTGATATACCAGTACATGTCTAGGATATTGTTCAGTGTTTTCTTTGGAAAAAGTGCTGCAAACCATCCCCTCGTAACTTTGTACCTTCATCCGGTAGCAGTCTATTACTGTCAAGAAAGCGTAATACAATTTTGCCGATGATTGATCGGGGTGGGGAACGCCAAACTTAATTGCCGAGAAGGTGAGTGGATCTTTCCTTGCATCAAGCTGCCTAAAGCTTACGTCGCTGCAAAGGGTCATTCGCTTCTCCTTTGCAAAGACAGACGGATCACTCACACTTAAGAAAACCGATGCAATCAGACCAATGGCGAAGGCGACATACGGTAGAATAAAACTACTGCTTATTAGCTATATATTACAACAAGCCATCGGAACCCACAGCTTTCTCATTGCGGCCACTACCGCCTCAAGCGCTTCCGCTTTGACGTTCGGCGACAGCGTTTCAAGAAAGTTGCCGCTCGTCCCAAGAATAGCGCTCTCGAGCTGCGCCGTGGTAATTCCAGGAACTACCTGCTGTAAATTCTTCATTGCTATATTCACGAACACAGCGCCAGCGATCGATAACCCCATTGCAACACCAACGAGCTGAGCTGCTATGCATTAGTACAGTAGTAGCATGGGTAGGTTATGCGTTTTGTTTTCCTCACCTAACATCATAAAGGTTATTCCATAGGCCATCATGGATGGTTCGACCGTGGATTGAATGATAGCATATCCTGCCTGGGCATAGCTTCCAGCCCCAATACCTATAAGTATCTCATATCCGTATATTCTGGCGGTCGACATGTTGACCGTGATTGTAGCTATGGTTATGAGCAATAAATATACGACATGGTACATGAGAATGTGAGACTTACAGAGAAGGACTGTACCAACCAATCCCAAGCAGCTTCCTCCAATATACCATGGTTTGTAATAGCCACCTTTTGATAAGACAGCTCCATTGACAAGGATCGTGACACTGACCATTACAATGAGAGGAAGAAGCCTGACAGCGGAACGGAGAGCCGAGTCGCCTTGGGTGAATTGAAAGTATGCTGGGATATAATAAATCGGAGTGAAGCCGCCTCCGTTGCAGACTGCCATGAGTATGAAGAGCAAGACAGCTTCTTTGTTCTTCAAAAATTCAACAGGGAACATGCGATGTGCCGCCTCGAAGGGCCAGACTTGCGCAAAGCCGAATGCGATGGCCAGAACTCCGGAGAGCACAAACAGCGAGATGATCTGTCCGCTGTTCCATGCATACAACGTTCCCCCGAAGTTGATGGCCATGATTATACACACCAGGGTGCCAATGCTTAGCACGGCACCGAGGTAGTCGAAATCGCGGAAGCGAGACCAGAACTTTTGTGTCTTGCGGGGATCAAAAGCTGGGATAATGAAGACGTATACGGGGGCAAAGCAAGCACAGACACAAAGGTTCAAGTAGAAACCCCAACGCCATGTAGCATGAGACTGAGCAAAGGCTCCGCCAATGACAGGGCCAATGACCATACCAACACAAAATGTTAGACCTCTGCCGGTTTTTGTCAGAAAGAATCCAAGATATGAAGGAGTCGATAGACTCACAATACTCCCAGATACATTGGTCGTTCCGTATCACTAGTGCTGACAGAGAGCAGTGTCTGAGCGCCCAGATACATGCCATTGCCGCCCACGCCTGCAATCACACGTCCCACGATAAAGGCATTGATGCTTGGGGCTGCTCCGCACAGCGCCGACCCAATCATGAACAACATTATTGATATCATGTAAAGACTTTTGGCGTTGAATAAACCATAGAGCTTTCCAAAAGGAAGGACGGTGACGACTCCTCCTATCATGAACCTATCAAGCTGTCAGAGCCATTCGATCCAAAGGCTACAGGTGGGGCCCACCCAACCGAGAGCCAAACCAGTTTGTTGCTTTCCCGAAAAACGCTTTCAATGACCTACATCGCTGTTATCAGTCGTGTTATCTTTCGATAGAAAAAGAAGTGTATAACCGGAATAAGATCTGCTGTTATAGTATTATCAAGAGCATACAAGAAGACGGTTGAAAGTATGCTGAACGTCATGAGGAACCACTGCAGACTTATCAGTAAGACACGCCAAGATGGCGAGCACGAGTGTATCAAGGGTGAATGAAAACAGACAGAAAAGCCATGAACAGTTCTCGGCGAAGCCGGAGTATGCGCTCCCTCGACCGCCTCAACGTCAACAACTCCAACGCTCGTTGACTTGTTTTCAGGCAGCTCAGTTGTTCCAAGTGTTCCGGAGTCCAATTTCTCCCCATGAAGCTCAATGATAGCTGGTGGAAGATTTGACATTATGGACCAGACGAGACCGAGATGGATGATTTGGTTAATTCTGTGAATAGCTGTAATAAGGTTGTCAAGGCTTTCGAGAGAGATAAGTCATACAATAGAAATTTTGGCTAAGGTAGGATGAAACATGTGACCGGGGGGTTCCTAAAAGAAAGTGTTATGACAAGCAAATCTATCGCTGAGCCTTATGTCTATCCACTGTTTGGGAGAGAGCGCAACGGGGCAGCTCCTGCACCGCTTGGAGATGTAAACCCTATGCAACCGCTAGAGTGTGGAGGATTCGACGGGCATGGCTGCCATCACACGTCAATCATTGGCTTGAACCCTGCTTTTGAATGTGGACAGCTGGTGGTGCATATTACGATGCGTCCTGTCAAACATACTGTGCCACCGTCAGCTGCAGCTAAGAAATTCAATCGAAAGCTCAAGACTGAATAATCAACTTACTAGAATAGCCATCAACGATCCAAAGGATTGGAACCCCGTAAATTAAGAAGGACAAACATGTATGAGATGAAAATCGATACCTTTCGCGCCTGAGAGTCTATCACAGCGTAGGTTAATTGATTTCATAAAGAATAAACTCTCTAGGTATTGGGGCATAGGATTAAGGTAAGCCTTGTCATACCAACGATACCCTAAATCCCACCAACAACATGCCGCAAACGTGCGTCGGAGCTGCAAAGCTAGTGTACTCAAAAGGCGCGTGCGTGGCACCATCATTCGTGAGCGCCGGGTCACGTCCGCCCTACTGCAACCATACGGCGTTTGCATTTGCTGCGCAATTCAAATACAAATACGCACTTCCAGGGTAACACAGAACATCCTAGTTGGGGCCCTTCCTGGTCTATGCGAATATGAAGGGAACGGGGAATCCTCCTTCGCCTGCCTATGCAGGTCGTATTCCCGGCATGGCAGCTTTAGATCTCTAACAATGGTCAGGTAAGGGCCAAGGATAGTTGCGAGATCGCTCTCCAAACCATCGGAAGGTCTTGATCACACGCCCATGCTTCTCTTTTCGTCCGTGTCCCTACTTCCACTACAGCAGGAACAACTTTATCTTTTCCAACTCATTGTCTTGAAGCTTCCCAAACAGCAATCGTCTTATGTCAGACGGTCCAAAGGGGTGAGAACACTTAGCCAATAGATTATACGACAAGGTATTCTACGTTGATCCCTGTATTTTTCACTGCCTTTGTTGCTGTGGCGGCATGTGGCGGATCTCTTCTCCCCTAGAACCCATGTAGAGGTTTCTCTTGGAGGTAATCAACTAAATATTGCTACGTCAAGATTGCGATGTTGGTAATGCAACGAGATCAAGAAGCATCAGCCATTGGCTATGAGAAGCCCATTGACAACTTCTTCGGACTATGCCTCTGCAAGTGGTTTTCAGCATTCGAGAGTTAGAGCTGATACTCTGAAACGACGGATTGAATAATGCAGTTAATGAGGTGACGGCCACCAATATTTCACCTTAAAGGAGCTCACAAAATGTAGGGAATCAAAGGCATTACGATGTTCTCATCGTCTAACAGAAATGTAGAGGGGACATAAGCTAGAACCTTGTACAAGAAGAACTAACAACGTGACATAGTCTAAGCAAGCAACTTTCATATGTAATGAAAGCATAGTCTGTGATTGACGGCTGAAACATGATCAGTCGCCTTCATTGATCAACGAACGGCCCTGCCGCAGGAAACACCAGGTCTAACATGCACTATTAATATAGCATCCTCTCAACATAGCTACCCTTCTTTCCACGGAAAGAAGTACTACAATTAGCCAATTTTTCAGTTCCGCATTCTCACATGAGCTATTAGAGTTTCTTCGTCCTCGTCTACGGTTTACAGACCTTGTGCCTCCCGAGGATATCCAAGTAGACATACCATAAGACAGCATGGCTTTTTCTGCCGAGCAGATGATAGTGCTAGCGGTTGTTTTCTCAACTCTAGCAGTGATAACTGTGGGACTTCGTTTCTGGGCTCGTAGATTAACGCGTGCGAGATATGGGCTGGATGATCTCTTGATTCTACCCGCTATGGTGAAATTTTCTTTACTACCTCTCATTCTTCCAGCTAGATATACACTTACCGAGTATAGCTCTCGACCGTGGGTATGGGAGTTGCTCTGACAATAGGTATGGGGCATACCTCCGAGGCGTGAGCCATGATGGCTGAAAGTAAGTAGGGTCATGTCTCGGTGAAATGGGGCAGCACCAGAAGCAGATAAAAGGCCCCGATGGGCAGCTCATAATCTATCATCGCCTCGTCGTCTATGAGAAGGTTCGTAAACGAGAGGTGGATTTAAATCACCAGAGTTAATAGCAGTAGTGCAAGTTTGCCATTCAGCTTATGTCGATAGCGTCCGTTGGCTTCTCCAAGCTCTCCACCGTCTTCCTCTATCGACGCATTTTCACCCAACGGATCTTTCGTATCGTCACCAATGCCTACATCACAGTACTGATTGGCTGGCTTCTTTGCTTCCAGATCGCGACACTGTTCCAATGTACTCCCGTCTCCACACTCTGGACTCAATGGGAGTACAACTATGCGGCTCATTGCGTACAGATTCTGCCTTATTACTATGCTGTTTCGACGACAGATACTCTCACCGACATCTTTATCCTCGTTCTTCCGTGGCGCGCGACCTGGAAGCTGCAGTTACCCATGAAACAGAGGCTAGCCGTAGGTGGAATGTTCCTCATGGGGATATTGTAAGTCTATTCTTTGGACCGTTCGTTTCTTGTTCGTTGATCATATGTCTCGCAGCGTCGTCGGTGCGTCCTTAGCTCGACTTATCATCTTCCTCGAACTTGGTGCACAATTTGTAGTACATTTTAACGACATTACCTGTAAGCTACTCCGATAGTCCAGAATAAGACTGCAATGAACTCTAAAACATAGCAGACTATACGTCTCCTGTATTTATCTGGAGTCTCATTGAAGGCTCACTCTCTGTCGTCTCCGCCTCTCTGCCAACAATGCGCCCACTTTTCATCCAGCGCCAGCCTCACGGCTCACGCTCGTATCATAGCTCAAGCAACATGAACCAGAGTAGGCCACACAAACCTACTAGGCTTGGAGAGGACGAAGAACCTTTACACTCACCTACCTCGTTAAAGGGAGGAAAGGTCAACCCTCAAAACGTGGGGCTAAAGACACGGATTGAATCAATCCCAATGCAAAATATACATTCAGGCACGATGGGAGAAGATGAAATCTGGGTACAAAGAGACCTCTGGCTCGACACAGAAAGCCCGCGGGGACACCAGCGAGTGTAACTCTGTGCTATATGGGTAAAACCATCAGTGGCTGGAATTCAGATCTGGGGCATTCTGTGCTACCATCAACCAATAGTAGCCGCATCCACTTTTCGAATCACCTACTTCAGCCAGATACGTGCCTTCGGTTGTGCATCAATTGGCCGCACTCTCTGCTTCGTACTTCAGAAGCCGCTGTACCAGCAAACCTTGTAAGCTATCGCGTATTTAACAGAAGGATTGGAGAAACAAGGCTACATCCCACGTGGCAAAGCAAGCCGAGAGTGATGGGGAGAAATTGAATTACTTGCCCTACGTAGAATGATGTGAATTCCCGCCCAGATGGTTGACCGGGAAGTTAAACTTCGTGACTTGTTAGTGCCAATGCGCGGCCCTGCACTGATAATGTTGGACTCTATTGGATAAGCATCTCACGGAAACCTTGGAAACTCTCGGACAGCGGGAGGTATCATCGTTTGGAAGGAATCTGACATAGATTCCGGTGTTGCACACAGCCTACCTCAAGAATCGCCGCAGAGCACCAATCATTCCCACCAAAAAAAAGTAAAAACTAGTAGGGGTAGAATATCTTTGCCGCATGTCAAGTCTTTAGTCGAACCCTAAGCAATCCAAGCGAGCTGGTTTCGAAAAACAACGGTAAGAACAGTTCATTTGTTTTTCGCGCGGATAGGCTACATTGGCACCGTATATCGAGCATCGACTTCATGTATTTATTTCGTACATAATCCGTGTGTTTAGGCCAATTCAGCAACCCCCTAAGCACATAGCAGCCTCAGAGACTGCTCAAAAGCATCAAGAGCTCCCTCTGTTCAAACGACTGAGTGGGTGGGCTGGGTTGGGTTGGGAAAAGGAGTTCCTGGTGAAATCCCAAGGGTCCAGCTGGATGCCTTCACGTCTCTAAACCCCTATTCCCGACAGGGAACAGGGGTGACTGCGCCCGCTGATATGATCCTTGCTCCCTGCTAGCAATTCCGTTTGCGATCGCTTGGCCAATTAGACGGGTTAACCTTCCTATCATCCGGCTGCACGCTCCCCGGCTGCTTCGCTTGTCGATAGAACTAGACCGCAGTGCTTATTGGCTCGATCAAACAGCGCGGCTACTTTTGAGCGTTAATCCCTCGAGGCATGTGCGTGCTGTTCATAATGCGGGCGAATCTAGCGTTCTCAGCCCTTAGGCTACATATACCGATGCACACCTCGTCATTGGCCCCCAGGCGAGCATGAACCATGTATCCAACCGCCTGGACCGCTTCAATCCGATCTAATGCTTGGCTCGAAGACTTTCCAACGCAGAAAATGGCCGAAAGGGCATTGCCTCCCCGCCCAGCCTTTTCAACGTGTTCCTTTTAATGGCCGTGAGGGGAAGATTGCAAAATCTTGCACAGTGTTCATTTAGGCGCCCAGAACAGTGTGCCCCGAACTCCCCGCATGGACTTTAATGAAACATCACCCCATTCAACACACCAGTCGAATTGCTCGATCGGAAGCGAAAGGTGTGACCTAGGCTGTTCGTGACGGCGAGTCGACTGTCCAGCTGCACAGGCCTCAGCAGCGTACAAGGAGCCGCACCACGCTGCGGCGCAGCTCAGATGTTGCCTGCCTACCAGCGGAATAGGAGCAGCCAAACTCCTTTCTAAATTTTCCATATCCCTCGAACGTTTGAGGAGTGCTTCGCTATACGGTTTCGTCCCATTCACTTGTCTGAGATCACGCTCTTCCGAAGATTGGGGATGAGATGCGGGTCTTGATCTACACTCGAGCTCATGTCAAACGCTTCCAAAGAGGATTCCTTGGCGTAAGGCACGCAGTAAGCAGGCGGTCAGCGCAGGGGGTGCCTGCTGCAGGGATTTTGGTTCCACTGCTTGAGTCCATCCGCTATCAGACCGTTCTTTAGGCGGCAATCAGGCATTTCGAAAAGTGGAATAATACTAGATAATTTAGTGAAACTAATTAAAAACCGGTAAAATAATTTTTTGATTTCAAGTATGTGTTCTCACTCGATTATAACTTCAGTGACCTACCTTTTTTCTTTGCTTATACCAATTACATAGTTCTGCTTCAACCGCAAATACTTTTCTTTCACCTTTCAAAACATGGAAGACAACATCACTTCTTCAGACTACATTGTGATTGGTGGTGGCATTACAGGATGTACGGTAGCGTCTCGCCTCCACCGGAGCAGCTCCTCTCCAAGTGTCACCCTTATCGAAGCCGGACCTGATCCGACAGGCAATCCAATGGTATCAACAGTAATGGGCGCCTTTGGCCTTCACAACTCCGAGTTGGATTGGGCCTACATGACGGAGCCCCAGCGCCATCTCAACAACCGCGTCTGCTACAATGCAGCAGGCAGAGCCCTTTCCGGTGGATCCATCCTGAATTACGGCGGTTGGTTACGTGGCGATGCCGCAGACTATGACCAGTGGAGCACGATTGTGAAAGACGACCGCTGGAGCTATGAGGGCTTGCTTCCCTTTTTCAAAAGGTCTGAGACCTTCTTTGATAAAAGAGAGGGAAGTGGTCATCATGGCTTTGCTGGCCCGATCAAAATACACTCCGTGTCGGCGAGTGATCCGAACCGTCGATACCCCCTTCGTGAACCTGTGCGGGCGGCCTGGGCCGAGCTTGGCGTGCACAAAATTGATGATATAAACAGCGGTGCTCCTTTAGGGCTTTCGGAATTCCAAGAGAGCTGGCTTGATGGTGTTAGACAGCCAGTGGCCATGGCTTACAGTCTTGCAGGGGTAAATGTCTTGACTAGCACCATGGTGGAGAAAGTCATTCTTGACAAACGTCTTGGCCAGAACCCAATGGCGGTTGGTGTACAATTGGCAGATGGGCAACAATTGCTTGCGCGAAAGGAAGTCATCATAGCCGCAGGAACATACCGCACTCCGCAAATTCTGATGCTCTCCGGCCTTGGGCCTGTCTCAGAATTGAAGAAACATAACATCGCCGTGGTACTGGACTTGGAAGACGTTGGCCATAATTTCGTGGACCATTTTTCGCTCTTTCAATACTGGAAGCTCCGCCATCCTGAAGCTGGTTTGGCCATGGGAACTCCGTTTTGGACGAATCCGGCGTTTTTCAAGGGCATGCCGATTGATTGGAGCGTTGCGGAGGCTGCCCCTAGAAATTTGCTTGCAACCGCTTTGGCAGCTGATGGGGAAGATGTTACAGATGATCATCCTCAGTATTGCAGACCACGTTGCGATATAGAGTATACTGTGATGTACGCCCCTGCTGGTGCCGATATTGTAAGTGTTGATGCTCCCATGGACGGTACTTGCATTGCAACAAGTGTCATGCTCGGTCTCCCTACATCACGAGGTGCTATAACTCTTGCGTCATCCGATCCGGTAGCTCGACCCATTATCAATCCGAACTATAACGCGACCCAAGCTGACCGAGTGCGACTTCGAGCTGGGGTACGACGGATGATTCGCCTCCTGTACGATACCAGTCATGGCAAGGATATGGTCACTGGCGAGCTGCCGCCATCTGGATGCAGCGAGTTGAGCCTGACGTCAAGCGACGAGGAAATCGATGATCGAGTGAAGCGCGCAGGTGTCAATTTCTTTCATGCCATGGGCACGGCGGCAATGGGTAAGGTGGTGGACGCCGATCTCAAAGTTTACGGGGTGGAAAACCTCAGGATCGTTGACGCAAGTGTATTGCCGGTCCCAATTTCATCACATCCACAAGCTTGTCTATATGCTGTTGCTGAGCAGGCCGCAGACATGATACTACATGCTTGAGTAGAACATCCTACAGGATTCTTTTGTGATTAATGAGATCCAAATAAGAATGGTATAGGTCGTCTCAATGGAAATAATCGAGATATCGATGTACCTAGATGGGGAGGCACATCATTGGTAAATTTTCACCAGCCTTTCCAGTAGAATAACTTCAAGGTATGAAATATTCTTGCGTGGCATGATGGTCCGCTTGATTTTACCTTGATGTAATCATCAGTCCGAGTAATGGGTGGCCGAATCTACCCCTCAAATCAAAACCTGGCGGAATCGTAGTATTGCCCCAGCACAACAAGTCCGCCCAGTCGTTGATATTGATTCCTTGACCAAAAGCTTCAACCGTAGCATCTTCCACTGTTGACGATCACGCTGCCGTACCAGCAGCAGTAACAGGTTCCAGTGTCTCGACCTCCTTCAACATCGCGGCGTGGTCTTTGACTGCTAGATTTACCGCTTGCACCATGACATCTAGAAGTGCTACACTCTCTCATGGACGAAACATCGTTGGTCTTGAATCCGAAGCTGCCCGGAATTTTCAAGTCTACAAATTTGGCGAAAGAGAATATGGCGATGCTGAAGAATAGAAGGAGGGATACTCAAAAGCCAGACTTAGCCAGTGTATCCAGTTCCGAGAGTGTACTCATGATCTTATAATTGTACCGAGCCGCATGTGCACATTAGCTTTTAAACGTCATAAGATTCCGCTAGTACGCTTAATTAGTCTCATTATGAGATATTGACACCAATTGCTTCAAGAAAAGCGGACGTAGGCGCAGGATTCAGCACTGATGGTATCGTAGATAAAGAGAGGCCAATAATCACACTATAGATAGCTCGGTCATTGCCAGCGGTAGCCCTTCCTCAAAAAAAATGTATATTTCCGACGGCAGTTCTGAACGCTATTGGTTCAGCAATCTCGAGCTCGGCTCTAACAGTATCTGTTGAGGGTTTCGAGCGTCGTCAGTTCGCAAGCGGGAGACAGTATCATCTACTCGACTCGGTGCCTTAGCAAGCAAAACTTCGACTATACTGTCAAGTAATTCGCAGTACTAGACCCCTGTGATTTCTCCTCGGGGAGCTGGCTGTCGTTTAAATAGTCGAGGTCTAGTAAGTCGCTATGGAAAGCTGGTTCCAAAACTGAGTCGCTACTAGTCATGCGGTCCAAGCAATAGCTCGTCCACCAAACTCGCTTTCGGTGTTCACATCCGTATACGGGAAAATATGCAGTGCAGGTATACAAAGCCCTAAAAGGTTGAACAGACGAATGCTCATGCCAGCAAAAGTAGAGGATATTTTTGGGACGATTGAGTGAGTAGTAGTAAAAAATCCGATTTATGTTAGCGGATATATGGGATTCTGGGATTCTGGTATATTGCAGTAAAATACCAATTAGCCAGGGAGGAATTACAGGAAATTTGA
>JAABUR0100002268.1_pt1 | contig 30200 bp, 23 predicted proteins | sample 5560091 | NCBI WGS metagenome assembly JAABUR01 (sample SAMN10711879, study PRJNA513375) | rock metagenome | isolation source: Antarctica rocks | place: Antarctica: Victoria Land, University Valley sud
CGCGAACCCAAGCCGAATTGGAAAAGGCAATCGCCGCGGCGCTCGAAACAATCACGGCAAGCGATTGTGTGAATTGGTTTCGGCATTGCGGTTATGAGGTTACACTCAAATGAAAACCGCTATAGAAGCGGCTTTATAAGTATTCAATGATAGGTGTGATAGTGGCAAGCAGTTTCCATGTAAGAGATCAAGGCAGCATGAAGCGCGAACCTAGCTACTTTTGGGTCAACTACTCTACTTACGAGTCAAATGAGATTTCTGTGGCAAAGCCGAATGCGTTCGTGGCGCGCGTAACCTAAAGCTCTCACATCACGCCGGAAGCCGCGTCAGTCTTCGTCGTGCTCCGCACCGTCGTAGTGCATCACAATTGGTTCACCGTCATTGATGGTTTCGAGATGAACGGGTCTGCCCCACAAGGTGTAGAGATGTTCGAGCGTCTTGCGCGCGTAGTGATTATCCAGCTCCGCGTCTTCGTGAGCGTGGCGCAGGTAAAGTTCGCGGTTGTGGTTGTAGTCGCCGTCTACGACTTCGATGTACGGAAAGCCGAAGTTCGTCATGTTCGCGACGAGTTGATCGCGCACGCGCTCCCAACGCTTTTCCGTGATCGTCCATTCTTCCCTGTCAATCAACTCGTAAACAAACAGGTCGAGTTCCTCGCACAAGTCTTCGGTTAAATAATTGCGCAGAAACGAAACGTCGTTATCAAGCTCGCGCACTTCAAATATTTTCTCGCGCCCTGTGCCGTCATTGCGCCCGAACTTTTTCTTTTCTTCCGCTGAAGGATTATTCCAGCGCCGCTCTATGTCTTCGAGAATCTTGTAGCCGAGGTAATACGGATTGAGCTGCCCTTTGTGCGGCGAAACGACGCCCGAATGCAAATCCGCAAACTCTATGTGCTGCTCGTCCGGCAAATCCAGTTCGCGCATAATTCGCGAATGCCAAAAACTAGCCCATCCCTCATTGAGTGTCTTGGTTTGCATTTGCGGCACGAAGTATTCCATCTCTTCGTGGATCATTGCCATTACGTCGCGCTGCCAGTCAGCGAGCGCGGGCGAATTGCGCATGATGTAATAAATGATGTCCTTCTCGGGCAGGCGATCACCGGCGGCGTCACGCTGCGTTTCGTTTTCATTGGCTACCGTATCGGCGGGCGCTGCCGGTTTTTCGCCGAGTTGCCAGAGATCGTCGTAGCGTCCTTCTCTGCGCGAGGCTTGCGCGGTTTTGTCACGCGCGCGCTCCTGTTGCTGTGTTTCGCGTTTGATGAAAAAGTTCGGGTCAATGTGTTCTTCGATGGAGAGAACTGCGTCCAGAAATTTCTCGATTGTTTTATGGCCGTATTTGAATTCGTATTCCGTCATGCGCCCCGCGTGGGATGAAACGCTTTCGACCATGCGGCGATTGGTTTTTGAAAAGTAGATGTTGTGCTTGAAAAAATCGACGTGGCCGAGCACATGCGCCATGACCATTTTGTTCTGCACGGGACTGTTGGTCTCCATCAGAAAGCCATACGAAGGATTCGTGTTGATGACGACTTCGTAAATCTTCGAGAGGCCGAAATCGTACATCGTCTTCATGCGGTGATAAGCCTTGCCGAACGTCCAGTGCGAATAACGTCCGGGTAGCGCGTAAGAGCCGATCTCGTACATCACTGTCGCGGGCACAATCTCGAATCGCGTTGGAAACGGATCGAGGCCGAACTTCTGCGCGATGTCCCATATTTGCTGGAGCGCTTTTTCGAGGTCTTTGATTTCGCGGTCGTTCATAAGACTTTTAGCGATGAAGCATCATTAATTTGCGGGCGGCGGGCGTTACTCTTCACGCTTCGATACCGCGCCGCCCGAAGAATTGTTTGAGCGCCGGGTACACGTCTTCCTTGTCGTCTATGCGGACGCCGACGAAGCGATCTTTTTTCTTTAGCCGGTCATTAAAAATTGAAAGCAGCGCGCCGGATGAACGGCGATAGCTCGTCGCGCCTTCTTCGCCGATTTCGCCGTAGCCGAACAAATTACACGTGGCGATTAATTGATCCGCGAGCCGCGCCGCTTCTTCGTTGTCCGAATAATAATTGTCGCCGTCCGAGAAATGAAACGGGTAAATGTTCCAATCCGCCGGATTAAAACGCGCCTTAATAATTTCAAGCGCGAGATAATAAGCGCTGGAGACGACGGTTCCGCCCGATTCGCCCTGCGTGAAGAATTGTTCTTCGGAGACTTCCTTTGCTTCCGTGTGGTGCGAGATGAAAACTATGTCAACATTGTCGTACTTCGTGCGCAGGAAACGCACCATCCAGAAATAAAATGAGCGCGCGATGTATTTTTTGAACTCACCCATTGACCCCGAAATATCCATCATGGCGATCACGACGGCGTTTGATTCATAGCGCAAATTTTCTTCCCAAGTCTTGAAACGCAAATCCTCTTTTTTTACATCGCCGAAGCGCGCGCTCTTCTTTTCGCGCGCATTGCGTTTGATGTTTTCCAGAATCATGCGCCGCTTGTCTAAGTTCGCCATCACGCCTGTGCGACGAATTTCGTTGAAGTGCGTCGCCTTCGACTGCACGGCTTTTTTCGCTTTCTCTTCGAGGAAAGGCAGATGCAAATCCTCGAAGATGAGCGCGGCGATGTCGTCTATGTTGACCTCCGCTTCGTAGTATTCGCCGCCCGCGTCTTGTCCCGCCTGATTCTTGCCTTTACCTTTGCCCTTGCTTTGCCCTTGCGGATTTTCGCGCCCGATGACATCGCCGACTTGCGTGTTGCCGTCGCCCTGCCCGACTTGTTTGCGCTTACGGTAATCGTAGCGAAACTTATATTCGTCGAGCGCGCGAACAGGCACTTTCACAGTGCGCTTGCCGTCCGACAAAATAATGGATTCGTTGGAAACGATAGAGCCTAAGTTTTTCTTGATCGCTTCTTTGACGCGCTCTTTGTGGCGATCCTGATCGATAATGCCCTTGCGCTGCAAAGACCAATCGTTGCGTTGAATAGACATCGGTTCTTACCTCGCATTACCTCACGGCGGCGATTATTTTAGCTTCGGTCAACTCGCTTGCCTCGTTTACTGCCGGTTGATGCTTATCTATTTTTGAATGAGCGAAGCCCGCGATTACTTCCGTGAACTCGCGCGGATATTCTTCCATCGGCAAATGTCCGCAGCGGCGAAAGATAATCAAACGCGAGTGCGGTATCTCTTTGAACAAATGCTCGCCGTCGCGCAACGGAATATCCAGATCGTTTTCGCCCCAGACAATCAGCGTCGGCTGTTTGATGAGATGAGCGTCGTGCGCGATGCGTTCGGCGTCCCATTGCCGAAGGGTGCGCAAAACGGCGCGTTGCGTGCTCGCAGCGCGCAGCGGACGATGATGCGCTTCCATTCTTTTTTCATCCATCAAATGCGGCGGCGCGTTTTCACCGTAAACATTACGCATACGCCAGCGCACCATCCAACGCGAATCGAGAAGGAGCGGCGAAAGCAGATCACCGACGACAGGCGAGGCGGCCATGCGCATCAACGTTTCTTTTTTAATGTCGTCGTTGATGACCGCGCCGACGAGCGCAACTCTTTCGACGCGCGTTGCATAGTCGAGCGCCGCAATCGCCGCCGCCGCGCCGCCGTAAGAACTGCCGACAAACGTTGCACGTTCGATTTTCAAATGATCGAGCAGCCGCACGATCATTCGCGCCTGCCTCATAATGGAGTATTCGGCGCGGCGCGGCTTCGCGGAAAATCCGTAGCCGACGAGGTCGGGCGCGATCACGCGAAAGCCCGCATCGGCAAGCGGCACAAGCACATCGCTCCACACGAAATTCGACGCGCAGAAGCCGTGTATCAACACAATCGCCGGAGCATGTTTATCGCCCGCTTCCTGATAATGCACGCGCACGCCGTCCACGTTGGCGAAGCGCGATTTCTCTGCGTGATGCAATTCACCGGCGTGTTCCTTCCAATCAACATCACGCTTGCGGCTCAAAAGTTTTGCGGCGAGCGCCGCGCCGACAAACCCGTATGCTCCGGCAAGCAAGTAAAGTTTTTTCATGGAAATAGATTTTACGCTCCGGGATTCTTATCACGACGTTGTGATGGTTTATGAACGACTCGAACCGAAAAAATTATAAAGGCAATCAGCGCAATGATAATTATCAAGGTAACCAGCCCTACCAGCAGAAGGTCAAGCACTATCCAGATGGGCGATCCAAAATCACCCGGATGCAGATATGCGATAAACATTCAACTTTCTCCTACCGACGATAACGCCCGCGCCTCAAACCGATGGCGCGGGCGTCGCAGCGTTGCAGCTTTTCATCTGCCACGATCATCAACGCGACAGCAAGGTTCCGACGTAAGTCAAGAGTTCGTTCGCGCAGACAGGGCAATAGCCGTGATCTTTGACGAGGCGATCAATCACTTCGTTGATGCGGCGCAGTTGATCGGGGTCGGGCGTCTTGACGGACGTTGTGATCTTCACCACGTCTTTCAAGTCGGCGAAGATTTTCTTTTCAATCGCTTCCTTGAGGCGTTCGTGTGAGTTGTACTCAAAGGCGCGTCCCTTTCTGGCATAGGAAGAAATGCGTATGAGAATCTCCTGCCGGAAAGTATTCTTCGCGTTTTCGGAAATGCCTATTTGCTCTTCGATGGAACGCATCAAGCCTTCGTCCGGGTCCATTTCTTCTTCTGTGATCGGGTCTTTGATACGCTCTTTGTTGCAGTAGGATTCGACGTTGTCGAGATAGTTGTTGCAAATAGTGCGCGCCATTTCTTCAAACGAATAAACAAAGGCGCGCTGTACTTCTGTTTTCGCTAATTCGTCGTATTCCTTGCGCGCCGAAGAAATCAGATTGAGATAGCGTTCGCGTTGCTCGCCGCTAATGCCTGTGTGCTGCTCGAAGCCGTCTTTAATGGCGCGTAGTGCGTCAATCGGATTGATGCAGGTAATGCCGTCACGTACAAGCGCGCCCGACAAACGATTGATAATGTAGCGTGGAGAAATACCGTCCATGCCTTCGCGCACGGTTTCGTCCTTCAACTCGCGCACGTCTTTTGATTTATAACCTTCGACGTCTTCGCCGTCGTAAAGCCTCATCTTTTTGGCGATGTCAACGCTGGCGCGCTTCGGTTCTTCAAGGCGCGTCATCACGGCGAACATCGCGGCGACGCGCAAAGTGTTCGGCGCAAGATGAACGCTGCGCATCGCTTCGGATTGATGAAGGAGTTTGCTATAAATTTTTTCTTCCTGCGAGACGCGTAAATTGTAAGGCACGCGCACGAGGATAATGCGATCCTGCAAGGCTTCGGATTTACGATTGCCTGCGAAAGAAACGTACTCATTTTCGTTCGTATGCGAGAGAATTACTTCGTCCGCATAGATCATCGCAAAGCGCCCGGTCTTGATGTTCTGCTCCTGCGATAAAGTCAGCAAGCTATAGAGAAATTTCTCATCGACTTTGAGCATCTCCACGAATTCCATCACGCCGCGATTAGCAATGTTGAGTTCGCCGTCGAAACGATAGGCGCGCGGATCGGATTCCGCGCCGATTTCGCCGATGGTCGAGAGATCAATCGAGCCTGTCAGTTCCGTAATGTCTTGTGATTTTGGATCGGAAGGCGCGAAAGTGCCGATACCGACGCGCTCTTTTTCGGAGAAGAGAATACGCTCGACTTTAACGTCTTCGTGGCGTCCGCCGTAAGTGTGCGCCAGTGCGTAGCGGCATTGCGGGCAGAGGTCGCCTTCGATGTAGAGGCCGTAGTGCTTTTCGATTTCGGCGCGCAGTTCGTGCGGGATCAAGTGCAGCGGCTCTTCGTGCATCGGGCAATCTTTGATCGCAAAGACCGCGCCCTGTTCGATGCGCGACCATTCTTCGAGGCCGCGCTTGAGCATTGTGACGATGGTTGATTTGCCGCCGCCGACAGGCCCCATCAGAAGCAGAATTCTTTTTCTTACTTCGAGACGTTGCGCAGCGGATTTGAAGTATTCGACGATGCGCGCAATCGGCTCTTCGATGCCGTAAAGTTCCGAAGAGAAAAAGTTGTAACGTGTGATTTCGTCGCGCGCGCCTTCGTTTAATTTCTCGACGCCCGCGTGGTGAATCATGTTGTTGACGCGCGCGTGCGAGAGTTCGGCAAGACGAGGATTCTGCGAGACGAGTTCAAAGTAATCGCGGAAAGTGCCTTCCCATTGAAGCGCTTCGCGGTCACGGCGCAAGTCGTCGAGCCGCTCGCTGATATTGAATTTGTGGTTGCCATCCTGCTGTTGCATAGCCGTATTTAATACCTCATTTCAGGCTAGAGAGAGCGCACACTTGGGACGGCGTGGGGGAAGTCACGCCTTGTTATTAGCTCAAGCGACAAAGGACAAAGCGTTTCGCGCGAAAGATTTTCGCATGGCGTTTCGCCCTTCGTCGCCTGAAGGATTCGATCTCGATGCGCGGCTAAATCAAAGAACGCCTGCGCGGTAGGCGTTTTTTTGCGCGCCGTCGGGACTTTCGGACAACTTCAATGAGCTGATGATTATTTCAAACGAGAGCGGGAAGGAACAAGAGTTTTAGCCGTCGGCGGGAAAGCGACCCGCTCGCGCACTTTCCTCGAACGGCTTCTGTTTCGGATTATAACACAGGCTGCCGGGCGGCAAGTCAATGCTTATTCTTCGACGCGAATCAACACGCGTGAATGCACCAGCATTTTCGCGGCATCGCAAACGCCGATTGCTATTAACTCGCCCGAAGCATCGCGCAGTCGCAGGTAACAACCATCTGACAACTCTGTTTCCTTCAACAACGCTTCATCAATTCGCACGGCGATACCGTTGCGCACCGCGCGCTCCTCCTGCGCCGTTAGATGCAGCGCAGGCATTTCCGGGAGCGCTGCGTCCGGCGAAAAAAAAGCTGACGATTCCGTGCCTGCCTCGCTCATTCTTTGCAATTGGTCGAGGCTGATTGCGTCCGAGAGTTTGAAAGCACCGGCGCGCGTGCGTCGCAAGTCAACGAGATGCGCGCCCACGCCGAGCTTTTCTCCGACTGCTTCGGCGAGCACGCGCACATACGTTCCGGCGGAACATACAACGCGCGCTCTCATCTCAATCGTTTTGTCTTCGTTAAGATGAAGCAACGCGCCGTCATCGTGTTTGATCGTTTCAAATTCGCGGACAAAGATAGGCACGGCTGCGCGTTCGATTTCAATGCCGCGCCGCGCCAGCTCATACAACTTTTTTCCGGCGATTTTTTTCGCTGAATACATCGGCGGCACTTGTTTCCCTTCGCCGCGTAATGAATCAAGCGCCGCTTCGATTCGATTTTCGCTCAACGCTGTCAAATCTTTTTCGTCAAGGAATCGAAATGATTCCTGTCGCAATGTTCCCGTTGCGTCGCCCGTGTCCGTCGCATAACCGAAACGAAGAAGCGCTTCGTATTCCTTCTCTGCGCCGGAAAGAAATTGCGCGAGCTTGGTGGCGCGCCCGACGAGCATTACCAGCACGCCGGTCGCAAACGGATCGAGCGTGCCCGTGTGTCCGACGCGCCGCTCGCTGAGGATTCGCCGCACGCGCGCCACCACATCGTGCGAAGTAAAGCCTGCGGGCTTATCAATAATGACAACGCCGTTCATCGCCATTTATCGGAGAGTTCGGGATTCGCAATTAATTCTTTGCGAGTTGAATATTTGTATGTTGAATTTTGATTTTCGTTTCATCAATCGCAAATCTAAAGTCGTATCTTCAAAATAGCAAGGAGGTTTTTCAAAGGCTCCGGCGTTCGTGTTAGAGTATGAAGATTAATGAGAAAACGTAAGTGGAAATCGAACGCAACGCAGATTAACGAAGCGGAAACGGAACGTCCGACGCGCATCCTCGATCCTGAAAAGGCACGCGCCAAGACCATGAAGCGTGCCGGTAATCTGCTCGCCGCCAAACCGCGTTCGATCAACGAACTGCGCGAACGCCTGTTGGAAAAGGAATGGACGAACGAGGAAATTGTCGAAGGGGTGATTGCGAAACTCGGCGAGTACGGTTATGTGAACGATGAGCGTTTCGCTTTCGGTTACGCATCTTCGCGCGTGCGCCAGAGACCTTTGGGGCGCGGACGGCTTTTGCGTGATTTGCAATTGAAAAAGATTGACCGCGAAACGGCGGATGAAGCCGTGCGTCTTGTTTTTGAAGAAACGCCTGAAGAGGAATTGATTGACCGCGCAATCCAAAAAAGAATACGCCTGCGAGGTGTGCCGCAAACGCACCCCGAAACCAAAAGTTTGTTCGATCATCTGTTGCGGCAGGGATTCTCTTTTGATTTAGTGATACGGCGCGTGCGCGCTGCTGTTGCGGACGCAGCAATAGATGAGGATGAAGCGACGGGCGAATAGTTGCAAAAAGGGCTTTTGTTTGAAAATAAAAAAGCGGGCGCGTCATCGTATAGACACGCCCGCTTGCCGTATGCGCCGCTGCTTTGGCCGTTGCTGCTTATTACTACGGTTGCCCGCACTCGGCGTCAGAGCGCGTGACGACGGAACTGAAACGCTCTTGATATTCTCTCGACGTGAGAAAAGCGCAGACCATCGCGCGGTAGTTGTTCGGCACGCGATTGTTCAAGACGTTCAGCCAGAATTGGTAGCCCGCTTCATCCGGGTCACGCCTCAAGTAGCCGAAGTATTCCATTAACACAAACGCGCGGTTGTATTCGGCTGCCGCAAACGCCGCGTCATCCGTGACGGAACGAAGCACGCGCCCGCGATTATTGTTGGCATCGTAGTCTGCGATCAAAGCCGCGCGTTGATGGGAAAGATCGACGCCCGATTTGTCCTTCACGCTCTTAATCAACGCGTCAACGAATTCGCTGTGGCTCAAGTTCAGCGAATACTTTTGCGTGAATTCCGTGCGCTGCACAAACTCTTCGGCGAGCGATTGCTTGTTTGCATCCAGTGCTGAAGAGGTTGTGAGACGGCTGCGGTCGCGCGTAAATTCCGCGTAAGACGGCCTGCGCCCGTAAGCCGCTTCGTAGAGACGATAAACGAACGCGCCTGTTTGCTGAAATTCCTGTTCGATAAAGAAGGCGGCGGAAACACTGATGCGGCGCTCGCGTATGCAGCGCGCATCCGTGCCGCACTGCGCGATCAGATTCGTCCAGTAGTCGAAGCCGCCCGCGTCCGGCTCTCGATTGAGAAAGTCCACGTAGTGCTGGCGAACAAAGAAGCGTGTATCGTCAACGGGATTGCTCGTTGGAGTGGCGGTGTCGTTGTCTTTGATCGTCAGCACTGCCGCGAGCGGAACGCCGAGGGCTGTACCGACAGTCGGATTTCGCAGAATGAGATTAACGGTTCTATCGCCGTTGTTGAAAGCATTATCGGTGATGAGCACGTTGAAGGTCTTGCTTATTTCGCCGGGCGCGAAGCGAAGTGTGCCGAACGCGGTTGTGTAATTGGAACGCTCCGAAGCCGTGCCGTCGTAGGTGGCATAATCAACGGTGGCGGCGCGCGAAGCATCGCCCGTTCGCGTCACAGTAATGGAAGCGTTGCCGCCGTCTTCGGCGACGCTGTAAGTGGCAGCGCTGAATTGCAAACTGTTGGCGGCGGAGTCTGCGACCTTGAGCACAAAGGGACTTCGCAGATTGCCGTTGTTAGCTCCGCTAGAAGTCGAGACGGGCGTTGAGCCTGTGTGGATGATGCCGCCGACGGTGATGCCGAAGGCCAGTGAAAAGCCTGTCACGTAGGCATTGCCTATGGCGTCCACGGCGATGCCGCTGCCGGTTTCGTTGGAATTAACGCCGAAGTATGTAGAGTAAACAAGCGAGTCTGTGCCGGACGCATTTGTATTTATCTTGGCGATGAAAGCATCGCTGTCAGAGGGCAGGATAGGGTTTCCGGGAAGGGTGTTGACGTTAATGCCGCCGCCGTAATTTCCCTGAAAGGCATCGCGCACAGGAAAGTCGGATGAGCCTGTGCCGCCCGTCACATAAGCATTTCCGGCAGAATCAACCGCGATACTCGCACCGCTATCCGAGCCGTTGCCGCCGAGATACGTGGAGTAGGTGAGCGCGGTGCCTGCCGGATTCAATCGCGCCACAAAAGCATCAATGGCAAAGGGGCGTGGGCTGTTAAGCGTGGATTGAAAAGCATTACGCGTCGGGAAGGCAGTCGAAGAGGTCGAGCCTGTAATGTAAGCGTTGCCCGATGCGTCTACGGCAATTGCATTAGCATAAGCGTTGGCGTCGGCGTAGACGTTACCGCCCGTGCCTGTGTTGCCGAAGGTGAAAGAGTAAACGAGGGCTGTGCCTGTGGGATTCAACTTGAGCACAAGCGGGCCGCCCGTCACATACGTGTTGCCGGATGTGTCGGCGGCGATTCCATTGCCGACATCGAAGTAAGTTGAATATATAAGCGACGCCGCGCCGGAGGCATTAGTATTGATCTTTGCCACAAAGCTATCGCCGTTGGGATTTTGCGCTCTGGGAATGGTTCGCAGCGCGCCCGGTGTTGTCGGAAAGGTCGATGAAGTAGTTGTGTCAACTCTTCCTGCGACATAAGCGTTAGCAGAAGAATCTACGGCGATGCGATAACCCGCGTCCAAAGCGTTGCCGCCGAGATAAGTCGAATAAAGAAGGTCGTTACCCGCCGCGTTCAACTTTGCGACGAAAGCATCTTCAACGCCGCCGCCGTGTTTTTCTTGAAAAGCGTTTCGTGTCGGAAAATCAGTTGAAGTCGTAAAGCCTGTAATATAGGCGTTGCCCACCGAATCAACGGCGATGCTTTCGCCGACATCGACGCCGTAATTAGAACCGCTGCCGCCGAGAAATGTGCTGTAAACGAAGCTCGATCCGTCGGGACTCAATTTCGACACGAAGAGACTGCCGCTGGTCTTAAAAGCGCCCGGCGTGGTGGGGAAATCTGGATTTGTCGAACCCGTCACATAAGCGCTGCCCGCTGAATCAACAGCGATGCCGTAACTCTCCGCAAAGCTACCGCCGAAGTAAGTCGCATAGACAAGCACAGGATCAATCACAAGCGGCTTCGTCGCATCATACGCGCCGAGTGCAAAGCCGACTTCGCGCTTAGAGTTCAGCACATAGCGGCCTGCGACTTCGCGCCGCACGTTGTTTGTTTGCTGATAAAGCAAGGGCTTGCGTTGGCGTATTTCATCTTTGCCCGCGCGGATGATGAGGTCGCCAGCCGCATCGACTTTTATACTGTCAGCGCCCGCAAAGTCGAGCCGGATCGCTTTCGGATCGGCATTCGGCGCAACTACGAAATCGTATTCGAGTTGGCTGTGGTTGCCGTAGTAGATCATGTCCACGCCCGCGTAGACATTCTCGTATTTCACTTTGCGATAAGCGGCAATGTTCGTTTGCCAACGCTGCGGATCGTTGCCGTTCAGGTAATTAATCTTGCCGGGCAATTCTTCCAGCCCCGTCACGCGCGTTTGCGGATTGGCGTTCGCAAGCTTCATGCGCAAAGTCGTTTGCGATGCCGGACGCTGCGCGCGAAATGCGACGCTTGAAACATTCGCCTCTTTACTGCGCCGATTGTTTCCTTCTTTGCGCCTTTCATTTTTATGCAGCGCTAGCACGGTTTCTGTCGGAGTCAAAAAGAGATTGTAGCCCGCCCCACGCGCCAAAAAATTGACCGCCGCGTTCGACTGTCCGCGATTCACTTCAAAGCTCAAAGGCAAATCGCCATAAGCCTGATTGACGCGCGCGTGAGTCGATTGATCCGGCGCGGACAGCGCGGAGGGAGTCGAAGACTTGGCGCTCTTGCCGGAAGCGTTCGCCGATCCTGCGAGTTTCGATACGGCAACTGCTTGCGGCGAGGGGTTACTCTGATCGAGAGAATAAACCGGCAAAGCAATCGAGTTCATTAAACCGATTAGTGCTAGTGTGGCGGCGACGGATGACGCGCGCCCTTTTCTTGAATAGTTCATCGCTTACTTCCTTTCATTTCCCAATTCTCAATGAGAAACGTTGTGTGTGGATTTGAGTATCAACGTTTGCGTATAAGGCTACGCTTGCGCGGCGTCGCGGGGACTCTCACCGCAAGCAATTTTTGATGTTTGTTTTTGAGTAGCGAGTTCAGCGAACCGTGATCGTCGAAGCCTAAAAGTTTGGCGGCGTGCGAGACTCTTCCTTCCGCTTCCTTGAGCGCGCTTTCGATGTAGCGTTCTTCAAGGCGGCGCACTTCCTCTTTAAGCGAAAAGTTTTCCCACGAATTAATTGTCTCGCTTTCCGGCATTTGCCCGTGCGCAATTTGTTGCTCTGCGTGTGCGCTTCGCACGGCAAGCGCGCGACGTGCGGCGCGGCGCAGGCGTTCCAGAATTTCAAGCGGAGCTGTCACAAGCAATTCGTCTGCGCGCCGATAGCTAAATTGAATTTCGTCTGCGCTCAAGTAATCGCCGAGTTCTTCAATCATCGTCAGCAGCGCAAGGCTTGCGCCTTCCGCATTGCCGGATTGCACGGCTATCTCGACGGCGCGTTCGAGCGCGGCCTGCGCGGGCAAGCGTCTGGCGTTTCTGGCGAGCGTCACCGCGTGCGTCGTCAAAGCTTCGGCAAGGAGCGCGTATTCGTCGCCTTTCGTCAAAGTGTTGACGGCCTGTCGCGCAATCTTTTCGGCTTCGGAAAAACGTTGTTCGGCGAGCAGCGCGCGGGCGCGTGTTTCATCCACCTGCGCCGTATGAACATTGTCCCTGAGACGCGCGAACAAACGCCGCGCGTGTTCGAGATGTTCATGCGCTTCTTTGAATTGCGCGGCGTTGAAGAAAAGGAAACCGAGATTGTTTTCCACCGCCGCTTGATAACGTGTGTGCCGCGCCTGCTCGAAGTGAAAGCCTGCGGCGGTGTATTCAAGGAGCGCGCGGTCTCTGTAATCATCCCGATGCTCGATGCTGCTCAGGCAATTGAGCACGCTCGCGAGTTCGTTATGAAATTTGCCTTTGAGCGCGTGGCTGTCGCTTTTCTCAAAGAGCGGCGCAGCGCCCGTCAAGATACGCAACGCATCGCTGTAACGAGTTGCGGAAGCTTCAATGATCGCGCCGCGCAGCAAGGCGATTGCCTTCCACTCGCTTTCGCCATCGCCTAATTTGCCGAGCACATCGCGCAACATTACGCGCGCTTCATCGAGCGCACCCTCGCGCCAGTAGCAATATGCAAGTTCGATTTGCGCTTCGGCGATTTTTTCCGCATCCGGCAATTTTTCAAAGACGGCGGCGCTCTCGCTGATTAAATCCTTCGCCGCTTCCTGCGCGCCCTCGATCTGATTAGCGCTGCCGATCCAGCCCGACAAGACGCCCGCGCGCAGCAGCACTTCGCCTGTCGCCGGATCATCAAGCCCTGCGGTTTGCGGGCGCTCGCCGACGCGTTGCCAGAACTCGCTCATCGCCTTGCGCGCCGCCTCGTAATCGCCCGCGTCCTCAAAGTTTCGGGCAAGCGCGCAAGCCCGGCGTACACGCTCCGCCAGGTTACGCGAAGAGGTTTTTGTTTGCTTCGTCGAAGGCTTTAATTGCATAGTTGAACCACTTCTTTTATATTGGAATATATTTCCAAGCGCAGAGACTAATCCTTTCCAAACTTAAATGCAAGACTTTTTTCGCGCGTGCAATTATTTGCGCGCAACAATTCTTCTGTCACGCCGCGTTTGAACGATTAGCGAGCGACAAGAGGCCGCTTCATTCGGTTTGGCGCGGCGTGTTACACTTTTCGTTTCAGATTAATCGGCTTATCTCAGACCAACAAACGGATGATTCAATTGTTATGACCGGAAAAGAAATACGCGAAAAATTTTTAGAATACTTCGAGCGCCACGAACACACGCGCGTCTCGTCTAGTCCCTTGTTGCCCGCGAATGATCCGACGCTTTTGTTTGCCAACGCAGGCATGAATCAGTTCAAGGATGTCTTCACAGGCGCGGAGCTTCGCGATTACACGCGCGCCGCTTCGTCGCAGAAATGTATACGCGCGGGAGGCAAGCACAACGATCTGGATGAAGTCGGCAAGACCGCGCGTCATCATACTTTCTTCGAGATGCTCGGCAATTTTTCCTTCGGCGATTACTTCAAGCGCGAAGCAATAGAGTTTGCATGGGATTTGCTTTTGAACGTTTACAAATTGCCGCCCGAACGCCTCTGGTTCACCATTTACAAGACGGACGACGAAGCCGCGCGCTTGTGGGAAGAAACAGGCGCGCCGCGTGAACGCATTCTGCGCTTCGACGAGAAAGATAATTTCTGGCAGATGGGCGACACGGGGCCGTGCGGCCCGTGCAGCGAAATCCATTACTACATGGGCGAAGACCCGTTTGATCCGACGAAGAATCGCGCAGAGTTCGTCAACGGAGCGGGCGACACGACGATGGAGATTTGGAATCTCGTCTTCATGCAATACGAACGCGACGCTTCCGGCACGCTGACGCCACTGCCGAAGCCTTCGGTTGACACGGGCATGGGACTCGAACGCCTCTGCGCCGTGCTGCAAAAAGTGCCGACGAATTACGACACGGATTTGCTTCGCCCGATTATCGAATTCACGGCGCAGCTTGCCGACATCAATTACACGCCCGACTCGCCCGAAGGCTTTGCGATGCGCGTCATCGCAGACCACGCGCGCGCCACAGCCTTTGCGATTGCCGACAACATTTTGCCCGGCAACGAAGGCCGCAATTATGTGCTACGCAAAATCATGCGTCGCGCCATTTATCAAGGCCACCACACGCTCAACTTTGAAGATGCGTTCTTCTACAAAGTGACGAACTTCGTCGTCGAACAGATGCGCGACGTGTACACGGAACTCGAAGCCGCGCGCGAATTCGTCGAACGCATGGTCAAGCTCGAAGAGGAACGCTTTAGCTCGACTTTAATCATCGGGCTGCAAAAACTCGACGCACTCTTTGCGTCGAATGAAGAAGGTAAACTTCCAGACTACAAAGAACTCGCGCGCCTCTACGATACATTCGGCACGCCGCGCGATTTGATCCGCGTGAGCCTTGAAGGACGCGGATTTGAAATTGAGGAAGAAGCTTTTAATGAAAGTTTCGAGACTGCTTTGCGCGAGATTCAGCGCGCTAGCGTTCAGGACAAATCGCAGGCGCGCACGAAAGCCAAGCCCGTTTACGCGCAGATAAGCGAACGCCTCAATCGTCGCACGGAGTTTACCGGCTACGAAAGCACCCGTTTGGATGATGTGCGCGTTGCTGCCATCATCAATGGCAAAGAAGAAGTTGCGGAGTTGCGCGAAGGCGAAGAAGGCGAAGTAGTTTTAGATCGCACGCCGTTTTACGCAGAATCAGGCGGGCAAGTCGGTGACACAGGCACGTTCGTCAACGCATCGGCGCGCATTGTCATCAACGACACGGTTGCGCCCATTTCAGGATTGACAGTTCATCGTGTAAGCGTTGAGCGCGGCAGTTTGCGCGTGGGAGATATGTTGACGGCGCAGATTGATGCGGAGAAACGCGATGCGACGCGGCGCAATCACACGGCGACGCATTTGCTTCATGCTGCTTTGCGCGAATTGCTCGGCACGCACGTTAAGCAGGCCGGATCACTCGTTGCGCCGAATCGCTTGCGTTTCGACTTTTCGCATTTTCAATCGCTTACGCGCGACGAACTAGCGGAGATTGAGCGGCTCGTCAATTATCAAATCCTTCGCAACGAACCCGTGGAGACGGAGATTGTGCCGCTTGAACAGGCGATGCAGTCGGGCGCGATGGCTTTGTTCGGTGAAAAGTATGCGGAGCAAGTGCGCGTGTTGACCATTCAGGGCTTCTCCAAAGAGTTGTGCGGCGGCACGCATGTGCGCGCGACAGGCGACATCGGTCTATTCAAAGTAGTGCGCGATGAAGCAGTCGCTTCGGGAACGCGTCGCATAGAGGCTGTGACGGGCGCGGATGCATTCATGCGTTTTCAGGAAACAGAGGCGCTTGTGGATCAAGTCGCGACGGAACTTCGCACATCGCGCGCGGGCATTCCGGCGACAGTCGAGCGGTTGCAGGAGGAATTGAAAAAAGCCAGACGCGAAGCCGATGAGCTGCGTTTGAAATTAGCGACGGGCGCGGGCGGCACGGCTGCGTCAAACGGCAACGAGGCGCGCGAAGTGGCGACGGGCGTGCGTGTGCTGGCGCGCGAGGTCGAAGGACTCGATGCCGCCGGGATGCGACAATTGTCGGATACCTTGCTCGCCAGATTAAACAATTCCGGCGTGGTTATTTTAGGGCGTAGCAGCGAAGGTAAAGTTTCGCTCATCGTGCGTTCGTCGGCGGATTTAATGAAGCGCGTTCCGGCGGGGCAGGTTATTAAAGAGATTGCGCCGATAGTGGGCGGGCGCGGCGGCGGCAAGCCGGACATGGCCGAAGGCGGCGGCACTCAACCGGAGAAATTAGTGGAAGCTTTGGAAGCGAGCTATGCAGTTGTTAGCCGGTTGCTGAATTGATGTTGAGGCAGAAGCAGCGAACAATGCGTTGGCGATTGACGCAACAGCTTCTGATGGTCTGAACTGCTTTCATTTGTCCGAAGACAAAAGCGCGGGCGTGTCTACTCAAGAGAGACACCCGCGCTTTTGCGCTTTTTGTCTTTTGCTCACCTTTAATGAAAACTGTTACATGGCTTTTTGTTTGTCCGTTAATGTGATGCCCATTTTTTCGAGTGTCAGGCGATTGAGCGTGCCTGTGACTTTAATGCTCTCCGCCGTTTGATACTTCTTCAAGCCCTCGCGCGTGGCGTCGTCGAGTTTGCCGGTTTGCTCGCCCGTGTAAAAGTTTCGCTGCTTAAGAAGCGCCTGCGCCTGTTTTACTTGATCCTTATTCGCGCGAAAAACAGGGCCGCGCTTTTTTGCGGTCGTGTTCGAGTTAGCGTTGCTCGCGCTTTTCTTGGCGCGCGGTTTAGCCATATTGTTGGAGTTGGTGTTTTGTGTTGCGAGGGCAAACGTGCAAACAAGCAACGACAAAAGGGCGGACGTAAAGATTTTTTTCATGTTGTCTCCTTAAAGATGTGAGGCGCGCAGAGTGTGGCAGACAGCGCGCGATTACAGAACGGAGTGAGCCATCGAAAAAGCTCAAGCATCATACTCCACGTGTCAAGCCTGATTTTCTCTCCATCCTAATCATCTATAACTCTCCTGATTCTGCCAATCACGATCCCCACATTAACACTCTATAGCCGCTAAGCTATTGAAACCATGCTGTTTGTAGACTTATTATGAGATTCGCATAAATTCGTTGTTATATATTTAATGTTGTGTTACTCTGTTTAAGCGTTCTTGATGAGCGCTTTTAATTGAGCACTTCGCGCTCTGGAACCATTCCTTTCGAGACCTTTAGTTAAGGCTCGCAACATCCCCTTGAAATCAGTTTTACCTAGCTCAAATGGTGAGTAAGATGAAAAAGTTTCCCTTCGCGCTTTTTTTAGCGCTAGCCTGCTCCGCCCCCGCTTTGTCGCAAACTAACACGCGCTATTCCTTTGACGATTTCGATACGCGAAGCGGCGTCCACGTTCGCATGGAGAACGTGACGACAACGGCGACGCTTCCGCCCTCGAAGACTGTTCGCCTGACCTCCAAAGCCATCGCCAAAAACGGCAACGCGAATGTGCGTCCGACTTCCGGCGTTTTCATACAGCCGCGCGGCAACACGCCTATGACGGCAAGCAAATCGCTTGACGGATTCACGACCGGCGATGCGCGCGTTGATTCTTTCATTGTCGATTCGGGCGCGCGCAACGGCGTTGATCCGGTGCTTTTGTATTCCGTAATGCATCAGGAATCTTCCTTCAAGCCGGGCGCGATGTCGAACAAAGGCGCGCGGGGCCTGATGCAGTTGATGCCTTTAACGGCGGCGCGTTTCGGCGTCGGCAATATTTTCGATCCGCGCCAGAACATCGAAGGCGGCGCGCGTTACATACGACTTCTGCTCAACATGTTCGAGGGCGATGTCGGTTTGGCGCTCGCCGGTTATAACGCGGGCGAAGGCGCGGTGCTCAAATATGGCCGCCGTGTTCCGCCGTATCGCGAGACGCAGGAATATGTGCGTCGTATTTCGGAGCGTTACGCTTTGATGCGTAATCCGCAAACGCAACGCAACGCGCGCTCCGTCACGCGAACGGAAGTCGCGGTGGTCAAGGCTGAAGTGCCTGTGCCTTTGACTGTTTATGAGCAGAACGTGTTCGCCGTTCGATTGCCGAATGGAAAGCTGCAACTCGTCACCCAGTAAACAATTTTCACGGGTTTTGCGAAAGCTAATGCGGGGCGGAGATTTTCAAGTAGAATCTTCGTCCCGTTTTCCGTTTCGGCGTGCGGGTTATTTTATGTATGATAAGAAGTGTGCCGCATCGAAGCCGTAATCAAGCGGCGCATTGATTTCAGTAGGAGGCCTCGCTTTCTTGTCCAACCCGACTCTCAATAATTCCGCTTCATCTGCGAACGGCGTCGCGCGGCCGCGCCGTGCTTTGATCGTCGCAGACGCCGCGACCGCAACGCTGCAATCGCACCTCGCTGCGTCCGGCTATGAAACTAATACGGCGACAGCAACTGATGCCGCGCGTTTGATAGACGAGTTTGCGCCCGACATTTTAATCATCGAATTGTCCGGCGTAAAAACAGACGAAGCAGGCAACACGATTGGCGATGATAACGAATTGGCACTCGCGCGTAGGTTGCGCGCGGAGGCCGCGACGTATGCGCTGCCGCTTATCTTCGCTTGGAACACGGACGAGCGCACAATGCGCAACGCCGCTCTGAACATCGGCGTCGATGATTATTTTCCGCTCGCGATTCCGCCCACGCAAATGCTCGCGCGGCTTGATTCGCTTTTCTGGCGCATCGAAGCGGGACGCCGTGCCGCTCCCGTCGTCGGCGATCAGCGCGGCGAAATAGATAATTTCATGTTGATGCTCGATTCCGTGCGCGAAGAAATCACAAGCGGCGCACGCGGCACGCTGGCGCTCGTCTACGCTGTTTCGCGCGATGGAAAAGCGAGCATTGACAAAGCGGCGCGAGACCGCACGCTCGCCGAAGCGCACGGTTTTCTCAAACTCAATTTACGCCGTATCGACGCCGTGGCTTTCTACGGGCCGACAACGCTCTTCGTTTATCTGCCGCGCATGGCAACACGCGCCGCCGTCGCTGCCCTGACACGGCTTCGCGGCGAATTTCTGAATGAGCGTCTGAACAGTGACATCGCTATCGGCCTCGCTTCGTTCCCGGAGGACGGCGAAGACGTAGAAACGATGATCGAAAAGGCCGAAGCCGCCGCCGAAGCCGCCCGCGTCAGCGGTGGGCACGCGCGCGTCGTCGGCTACACCACGCAGGAGCAAACGCCCGCCGCCGCGACACACGAATTTTCAACGCAAGGCCAAACAGCGCCACAGCAAATGCCGCGCGCGCCAGCCACTCAAACGCCGACAACGCTCGCCGCATCCTCATCGCCCGAACCGGCTTTTCAGAGAGAACAAGCTGCGCCGCCACAGCAAATGCCGCAGACTGCAACGCCTAAAATCAGTTCCGGCGTCGTTCGTGAAACGCGTATGGCGGACGATGTCGGGGCGGGAATCGTGATGCCTGTGCATAGCAGTCATAGAATGCAGGCCAACGGCGTAGATGTCGCGCACGCCGCCGCCGAAGCCGCCGCGCGAGAACGCGAACGCCGTTTGAGCGGAGCCGTTATGCCGCGCCGCCTTTTGCTGACCGTTTCGGACGCGGCGCGCATGGCGCAACTTAATTCGCTGATACGTTCCGCCGGTTACGAAGCGCGCGCTGCCTTTGACGGTCAACAGGCGCTCGATTTGCTGCGTATCGAGCGCCCGGACTTGCTTGTGCTAGATCAGGAACTACACGGCATCGACGGCGTCGAAACGCTGCGCCGTTTGCGGCAACAAGGCGGCGGACGCCTCACCTTGCCTGTGCTGCTGCTGTTGCCCTCGAACAACGAGAACGTTCGCAGCGAAGCGCTCAAACTCGGCGCGCGTAGTGTGGTCACGACTCCTTATGATCCGGCGGACTTGCTGGAAAACGTGCGCATCGCCGGAAGCGTCGAGTAAGAAATGACGTTTTATTGCCAGACATGTGGTTCGAGCATTGCGCCCGGCGCGCGTTTCTGTTCCGGGTGCGGAAGCATCGCCGTCGATCCTGAAACGACGCGCATGGCTGCCGTCAACGTCGCCGCGCCGCCTACCTCTGTGCGAGACCGGGACATCGTGCCATCCCAAACGCGCAACGCAGAATCGAACGAAGTCGAGCACGCCGTCTTTACCATAAGCCCGACGCGGCTCTTCGTTAAGACGGGCTACGCGGCGGCGGCGATCTGCTCGATTATGCTGATTGTGCTGCTCGCGCTCGTCAATGCTCCGCCGCTCGCATCTGTGCTATTGGGGTTGGCGCTGCTTCTCGTTCCCGCTTTTTATCATTTTCGCCTCAACACGATTCGTTACACGTTGACTGATTCTAAAATTGAAATCAGCGAAGGACTTTTTGCCAAGACGACGCGCAATATTCCTTTGCGCAATATTCAGGACGTAACCGTTTCCGCGAGCATCGCGCAACGCCTGCTCGGTGTCGGCAACATACTGATTGACAACGCGAGCGAAGCGGGCGGCAAGACGATCTTGCGCAACATACGCGACCCGCGCCGCCACGCCGATCTGCTTTTGCGCGAACTTCGCCGCTGGCGCTGATTGTTCATGCGCGAAGTTCCACGCGCAACTGCGTCGGCTGCGTGGAACATCTAATTTCTTTCGGTGTCTAAACAATCTTGCCCGTTCAATGATTCTCGCGCGAGAGGTCTATTTTGCTGATTCAACGTTTATCGAAACTGCCTTTTATACTTGCGTTGCTTTCGTCTCTTTGTGTGCTGGCGACGGCAAACACTTTCGACCAATCCGGTGAGGCAGCGAAGATGTTGCCCGAACGCGTCGGAGAGTTTCGCGCACAGGGCGCAGCACATCTTTTCAGCACTCAGGATTTCAATGCCGTATCCGGCGCGTCGCGCGAGTATCGATCCGCGAAGGGCGAGAGAGTGAAAGTTACTCTTCTTAAAACGCGCTCCGACTCCAGTGCTTACGCGCTTTTGACCGTCCCATTAGACGGAACCGTTGGAAAGGCTAAGGGTCTCAATAAACTTTCACCGCTACAGCTTACAAAAACAAATGAAGCAGGCACCGCCAGCATCGTTTCGCCGGGCAACGTTAGTTTTTTCAAGGGCGCGAATGTGATCGTCGTCGAGACGGTAGCCAAAACCACGAACTCTGCAGAAGCTGCGCTCGCCTTTGCACACTTTTTTGCGCAAAATCTTGAGGGCAACGAAAACGAAATTCCCGTGCTCGTCAAACATCTTCCCGATTGGGAAACGGCGCAGGTACACGCTGCTTATGCCGTCAGCCTCGCTTCGCTAAAAAATATAATTGAAGGCCAGCCCTTGCTCGATGCTCTCAATTTTATAGAGGGCACTGAAGCGGTGGTCGCGCCTTATGATTCGTCGCAACTCGCCATCGTGGAATATACGACGCCGCAGATTGCAGCGGACAACGATGCGCGCGTTAAAGAATCAATCAACAAATTGCGCGGCGAAAATCAGCCTGTGCCTTCCGCTTACAGGCGCGTCGGCAACTATTCGGTTTTCGTCTTTCACGCGCCGGACGCCCGAACAGCCGAGAAGCTGATCGATCAGGTTCACTATGAACAACTCGTGCAGTGGCTCGGCGATAATCCGCGCGCATTGCAACGCGCCCAGCATGAATATGCGGCGACTACCGCCGGAGTGATTTTAGCGGTGCTCAAAGCCTCCGGCCTCGCGCTCATCTTGTGTCTCGGCGCGGGCGTGACGTTCGGCAGCATCGTTTTTCTGCGCCGCCGCGCGCAGCAGTCAGCGAACGCCGCCTACACGGATGCAGGCGGACTTATGCGCCTTAACCTCGATAATCTGTCGGCGCAAACAGACCCCGCCAGATTGCTCAGTAAAGGCGGAAATTAAATTGCGACTCAAAACTTCGTTGTAGAAAACTTCGCCATAGAAAAAAGCGGCGCTAGGTGAATCACCTTAACGCCGCTTTTATTTGCACCCTAAAAAGTTTGCCGGTTGCTGGTCTTCCTGTAAGGCTCCCCCAAGCCCGTTCAGGACGATAACCAGCAACCCTGCAACTTATGCTCTTTGACCGCTTTCGCCGTTGATAACTCCGTTCCCCCGAAAGAGCTATCATTTGCTTTTAGAATGAGAGAATGCCTCCCCCAAAGCCTTCACTCATTGCCGTCGTCCGAGCCTACCCAATTTAACCCTCTATATCTACCCTTGTCATTTTAACCGTTTCGCCCTAGTGCAACGCCCGTGCCACATTGCCTCTATACCGACCAATGCGAACCTCTTGCCCGTTTTACTAATAAAAACTACTGTGCATAAAGGCAGATGGTAGAGATCGCTTGCGGCGGCGCAAAGTAAATTGCATTTTTCTAATACAAGAGCAAGGTATCGCTGAATTATTTTAATTCACGAAAATCAGCAGTCAAAATTATCTGTAACCGACAAGGTTCGCAATCAGGGCAACGCATTAATGAGCGCGTCTATTTCGTCAGCGTTATTGTACATGTGCGGTGAAATCCGCAGGCGTTCTCCGCGTGGTGCGACAATTATATTTTTTTGCTGAAGATGGGCGGCGAGCATTTTTGCCGTGTGCTCTCCTTTGTGACGGATGCAGACGATCTGCGATTTTTCACCGGCACTCCGCGAACTGATAATTTCGTAGTCGCGCGCGCGCAATCCTTCGCACAAATAATCCGTCAGTTCATTCAAGTGCGCGGCAATGGATTCGATGCCCGTTTCGTGCAGCAGTTTCAAGCTCGCTTCAAGCCCGTGAATCAAGGCCGTCGGCGCTGTGCCTGTTTCCCACGCGAGCGCGCCGCCGCTCCACTCCTGCTCAAAATTGCCGTAATCTTCCGGGTTACGGACGCTGACCCAACCGACGAGCGTTGGCTCGATTCTCTCCCGCGCCCGGTCAGAGAGATACAGCACTCCGACGCCCTCCGGCGTCAACAGCCACTTATGGCACGCGCTTGCGGCAACGTCCACCAATTCAGCTTCGACATCAATCGGCAGCACGCCGAGCGCCTGAATTACATCTACCACCAACAGCGCATCGTGCGCCCGCGCCGCACGTCCGAGACGCTCCAAATCCGCGCGAAAGCCGGAAGCATACTGCACCCAACTAATGGCGACGATGCGCGTGCGCCCGTCAATCAAATTGATAAACTCATCCAAATCTATGCGCCCGTTTCGCTCTTCGCAAAAGCGCACTTCAACGCCGTGCGCTTCACGCAAGCGCAGCCAAGGATAAACGTTTGATGGAAACTCGCCGCGAAAAGTAACGATGTTATCGCCCGCCTGCCAGCGCAAACCGTTGGCGACAGTCGAAAGGCCGTCCGAAGTATTGCGCATAAAAGCAATTTGCTCCGGGCGCGCGCCGAGCATCGCCGCCATTAATTTTCGCGCGTTCTCTTTGACTGCCACCCAGCGGCGATAATGCAGCGAACCGCTCTGCGCCACATCTTCGAGATGCGCTGTGACGGCTTGAATAGTCGGCGCGGGCGGCGGCGAGACAGCCGCGTGATTCAAATAAACTGTGCGCTCCGTGATCGGAAAAAGCGCGCGCAAATCTTCGTTCATAAAATTTCACAAAAACCTTTTCGTGTGTGCGTTAATGATTTTTAGCTGGAAGGATTTCCGCATCGCTATGCTTTCGCGTCACGATGCTTTCGCGTCCCTTGACAGTTCAAACGCCGCTCTGACTTCGCCGACCTTTTCGCCGCGATGATTTTGCACGGGGAAACTATGGTAGGGCGTAAGCGCGTGGAGCGCTTCAGTCGGAAGTACGCCGAGTTGCCGTAGAGCTTCGATGACGACGGTCGGGCGCGCGCGACGATCTTCGCCATCTTCGATTTTGAGCGCCAGACCCAGACCGCGCGGCCACTCTTTTGAAGGCAACACGCCGACGGTGTACACGCCCTCCGCGCCGACTTTTGAAATGAGCTGTCCACCCGTTGTGCGCATTAGTTCCGTGTCGAGGCGCTCGATTGTGCCGCCGACCATTTCGGGATGCGCCGTCATCGCAGAAACAATTCGCTCGCACGCCGCACGGGTTTCGTCATCGAAGCTTTCCGGCGGTGCAACCAGCCGCGCGTACATCAGCGCCATTGCCCGAACCGGAATGCCGAACACAGGCACGCCGCAACCGTCCACGCCAATCGCAATCTCTTCGAGCGCGATGTCGGAAAACTCTGCGACAGTTTCCCGGATCATTTTTTGCACTGGATTATCCGGCGAGTCGTAGCTTTTTGTTTCCGCTCCCAAATGAAGCGCCAGAGCGAGCATTCCCGCGTGCTTGCCCGAACAATTATTTTGCAAAACATTCGGGCGGAGTCCACGCTCCCGCATTTCGCGCGCGGCTTCGCGGCTAAACGGTTCGTGCGTGCCGCACTTCAGAGCGCTTTCGTCGAGACCTATTTTGTGAAGCATCGTCGCGACGGCTTGCGTGTGGATGGCTTCTCCGCTGTGAGAGCCGCAACTGATGGCGATTTCCTGCTGCGTGAAATTGAATCGCTCCGCCGCGCCCGAAGCGACGAGCGGAACGGCCTGATGCGGCTTCGCAGACGAGCGCAAATAGGTGATGATTTCGGGCGCGCCGAGTTGCGCAATAACCTGCCCGTCTGCGTCAACGGCCACGACATGCCCTCTGTGGCGCGATTCGATAAGATGGCCGCGCGTTACTTCGACAAGCGGCGCGGGCGTGGGAGTCTGTTTTTCTTTCATTCTCTATTCATCGGCGACGGGCAAATCCGGCGTCATCGTTTTCGCGCGCGGCGGACGCACGCCTCCGGCACGCTCATACAATTTGCGTCCCTTCCACGTCACACCGCTGCCAAACGCAATTTTAATGGTCGAGTTAGCGAGGATGGCGACGAACAAGGCGTGGCCGAGCGGCACAGTGAAGGCATACGAGATCGGCACGTCGCATCTTTTATTAACAATCGCAAAAATCGAAACTTGAATTATCCATACGAACGCCGTAGGAACAAGCACGCGCAACCAACCGGTTCCGGCCTGCGCGCCGTTCGCTATGCCGATGATCGCGCACAAGAGCGCGATGAACAACGGCGCGACGGCGAAGATTAGCACGCCGATGCCGCCCGCCGCCGCTTTGAGCAACGAAAACTCCGCGCCCGCGAACAAATTTTTCGTGAAGCCCTCCCAGATTTCACCAAAGTTAGTTTGCATTCGCGTGCTGCATAAATCCGGCGCGTACTCGATGCGCAGCCGCGCGCCCGAACGCTTCAAAGCTTCCGCCATGCGCAAATCTTCCGCCACTTCCGCGCGTACCACGTTGTATTCGCCGACGCGCCGTAAAGCCTCGCGCCGCATCAAGAAAAATCCGCCGATGCCGATTGCCTCACGTCTTTTCGGATCGTTGACACGGTGTACCGGCAACGCGATGACCATGAACCACCCGAACACGGGCATAAACACGCGCTCCCAAAACGACAAACACTCCACGCGCGGAATAAACGTCACCGCATCGTAAGCGCCAGCCAGCGCGTTCGCCATCGCCGTCCGCAATGCGCGGCGTTCATAGATCATATCGGCGTCGGTGGCGAGTACCCATTCGCCGCGCGATGCCGCGAGCGCCTGCTGCATCGCGCGCGGCTTGCCAAGCCATCCGTCTGGAAGCGGCGTGCCGTCAACGATGCGCAGACGTTCGTCTTTCTGCGCCAGCGCGTGCAACATTTCTCCGGTTCGATCCGTTGAGCGATCATCAACCGCGACGACCTCGAAATTTCCATAGTCCTGCGCGAGCATCGAATTGATTGCCGCATCAAGCACGCGCCCTTCTTCATTGCGCGCCGGAACAAGAATGGAAACGAACGGCGCATCGTTTTGTTTTAATTTCTCATCGTCTTTCGCAATCGGCGCAAGCGAGGGCTGGCGCGAAAGGCCGCGCAGCGTCAAAAAAGCGCCGATCAGCCACAGCACAGCCGTCATCCATGCGATGCTCGCAAGCCAGTTAAGCGCCGTCAACTCGAACATATTTGAGAAGTCGCAACGAGAAAATAGCGAGAAAATTTAGACTGGCATCTTACCATGCCTGCCTTGCTCCACGAACATAGACGCCGCTCCATCACTCCTTAAACACACTTCGCACGCGCAAACCGTGTCCTGAACAAGCGAACATCCCGGACATAAGAAAAGGCCGCTGTTCAAGCCAGCGGCCTCCTTACGGAATTTTCCGTCAACAAATTTTAGCGGGCAAATTAACTGCCGCGCGAATTTCGTGCGCCCGCGCGTTTTCCGCCGTAGCTCAACACAGTCAGTCGTATGCTGCGTCGCCCGAAGCGGAGTGCTTCACTTGTCGAAGGAACCCACACATCTATTCTTCGTCCACGCACGCCGCCGCCCGTGTCCGTGACAAGGTAAACGCCCGTGTATGAACCGGCTTCTATACGCACGCTTGAGCCGAGCGGCAATACTGCGCGATCCGCCGCGATCATGCCCTTACCGACGACAAGCCCGCTGGCGGTTCGTCCATGCAAGCTGTAAGCGGTGGCAACAAAGTTTTGCGCGGCGGCGGCCTGCGGCGCATCGCTTGACGCCGAAGCAGCAAGCGGCATCATGTCGCGCGCAACTTTCGGCGCGGTTGCTTTACGAATTGTCGTGGAAACTTTTGCCGGTGAATCAATGCGAAGCGCAGTGGAAGCGAGGGCGGCTTTCGGCAGCGGTGCGACAACGGGAAGGTATTTCTCTTGTCGCTTTACAGTTTGATTCGGAGCGACGTTTGGTTCAGCGACGAGGGGGCGAGCGTAAAAAGCGAATGAGCCTAAGAGCAACGCGGCGGTCAAAGCGGCGCTGCCGTTTAAGAGGGATTTCATATCAAAGGGTCTCCTGTCCGGGTTAAATAAATCTTTCCAACGAACGCGCCGTGCGGGTCTAATACTTTCTGTGACACGACCTTCGGCTCTAGGAGTAACGAAAACGTCAGCCGAAGTTGGGGGCTTGCATCCTTGATGCGGCGCGTGGAAAGAGCAAAAACAAAAACAAGCGAACCTTTTAAGCTCGCTTGTTACAAAAGAGAGACTAACATATTGCGAAAATGTTGTCTAGCCCCGAACCGTAATAAATTGTACAAACTTTTCAGTTTTCTAACTCAACTTTTGCCCTCGCCCAACCACTCGCCGCTATAAACCACCTCCGCCTTGCCCGTCAACACAACCTGATCGTCCGCCTCACGCCACACAATTTGCAATTGTCCGCCCTGTGTCCGGACGTTTACATCCCGCTCTGTTTTGCCGTTAATCACGGATGCGACAACCGCCGCGCACGCGCACGTCCCCGAAGAAAACGTTTCGCCCACCCCGCGCTCCCAAATACGCAATTCGATATTGTGCCTGTCCCGCACGCGCACAAATTCCACGTTCGTGCGCTCTGGAAAGAGTTCGTGCTTTTCAATCGCGCGCCCGATGCTTCGCCAATCCAGCGCCTCGAAATCTTCAACAAATACAGCGCAGTTCGGATTGCCCATCAACAGCGCCGTCACACGAACTGTTTCGCCTTCAACCGTCAACGGGTAATCCGTGACACATTCACGCACCTTCTCCGTCAACATCGGAATCGCTGCACTCTCAAACTTCGGCTGTCCGAGTTCCGACTCGAACAAAAAGTGTCCTGCCGCATCTTCCCCACGCAACCGATAAAGCACCACACCCGCGCGAGTTTTCAAGCGCAACGCTTCACCCGCCCACAATTTCTGATAATGTAGATATGCCGCCGCGCAACGTGTTCCATTGCCTGACAGCCCGGCCTCGCCGCCGTCCGGGTTAAAAATCCGCACCGCGAAATCCGCCGCATCGTCGTCCGCTTCCCCGACCAGCGCGACGCCGTCCGCGCCCGCTCCGTAATGCCTATCGCACACGCGCCGCACCCATTCATTCAACGACTCGACCCCGACAATCTGACTTGCCTTGACGACAATGTAATCATTGCCGAAACCCTGAAATTTAATGAAGCGCATAGAAATAGAAAATTGGCGGCTCGAAGAACTTGTTCGGCGCGGCTTTCGTTTGAAACTCGTACTCTTTATTTCCTGATATTGAGTGCGCCGATGTCTATTTGATAGATGTCGCCTAAACCGTTGCGCGGATTTCTCAGCCTCTTCGATAGCTCTCGATAGTTCAGACGTTCTTCCTGCGCAGATTTAATTGTCGTTCTCGTGCTCGTCCAGAAAAAGTATTTTCCGTCCGGCGAGATCGTCGGCGAATATTCGTTGCCGCTCGAATTGATTTTGTTTCCGAGATTCAAGGGCTTCGTCCATACGCCATTCTGATTGTAGCTGAGATATAGATCAAAGCCTCCGAGTCCTTCGGGACGACCGGCCATAAAAATGAGAAAGCTTTCGTCGGGCGCGATAAGCGGTTCAAATTCATCGTACTTCGTGTTAATCACATCGCCCAAGTTCTCCGCTTCGGTGTACTTCCCATTGACGAGGCGACAGCGATAAAGATCGGTTCTGCCTTTACCTCCTTTACGATCCGAGCCGAAATAGAGGGTTCCGTTGGCGGCGACGGTTGGATACCATTCGTTGCCTTCACTGTTAACCGGCGCGCCCGGATTTTTTGGCGCGCCCCAGCCGGAGACTGTCTTTTCCATCACCCAAATATCCAGATCGTCTTTAGGCTTACCGCCCGCCTTGCCGTCCGTCGGGCGATTAGAAATAAAGTAGAACTTAGATTCGTCAGGAGTGATGAACGGATCGGCGTCAGCGTACTGCCCGGAAAAGGGAGCGACTTCGGGAGTCGTCCATTTGACGTTCTTCCAGTATGAAACGACGATTGTCCAGAAGTTAAAACCGGGATCGCTCTTCAAAAAACAGAGCGTCTTGCCATCAGGCGTGAACGCAGGATGCGAGTCAAAATCTCCGGTTGAGATAACTCCTTCGGCGAAGATCGTCGGCTCGCTCATCGGCTTATCGGAAGCGTATGGATGCTTCATCCGATCAACTCTCTGAGCGGTTGTGACCCCGCTAAAGCACCCCAACCCGCATAACAATAAAGCCGCCGTGATAATCGAACTTTGACATTTGTTCATTAAGAACCTCATGGTAGATAAATTCTTCGCTTCTCATGCCCTACAATTAGTAACGCCTAACGCCGGAATCGAGCGGCTGCCCGTAACACACAGCATCAAAGAAACCACACAAGACCAATGAGAGGCGAGCCAGCAGGCAGTCCGCTCGAATGACTTGTTCGACAGCGCGTTATACTTTAGCTCGCATCAATAACAAATCTTCGGCTTTCTTGCCTAAGCTTTTGAAAGCGGCAAAATCTGGATGATACTTCCATTTTTCCAAGAGATACTGTCGAAGTTTAATTTCTTCTTCAACATTCTCACGCGCTTCCGCACAAACGCCGTCCGCACCTGCTCCGAAAACTTGCCGATACTCAACCAGAATATGCGGAATCCATTTGATTTTGTCTGGGAACGCCAGAGAAACACGCAAAAACAAATCCCAATCTTCACCCCAACGACATTGCTCGTCCCAACCGCCGACAGTTTCGAGAATCTCGCGGCGATGCACCATACAATTTGTGTCCGCGCCTTTCATCCGCCAGATTTCTTCCGCTATGTATTGCTTTCCCAACTCGGCTTCTTGCGAAATTAAAAGCCATTCGCCATTTGCGGTTCTCTCGTAGCAAGTATAATTCTGTCCGCAATACCACAAAACGTAATCATCATTTTGCTCGATTGCTTCGCACATCGTTTCCAAAAAGTTCGAATGCCAAATGTTGTCTGAATCAAGATAAGCAATAAACGGAGATTGTGCTGCTGCAACACCGTAGTTTCTCGCGGCTGATGCGCCTTGCTGTGGAATAGTAAAAACACAGATTCGCGCATCTGAAAACTCCTCCAACAATCGCAAAGTACAATCGGTTGAACCATCGTTGACAACTATAATCTCCCAACGCGATTCTGTTTGCGCCAACACACTTTGAACAGCTTTCCAAAGCACATAAGCGCGATTATATGTCGGTATGATTATCGAGAACATCGGTTTCATCGTCTAAATTTCTGAAAGCGCGGTTATCAAGCGAAGCTGTCGAACGCTGATGATATAAAGCGGAGCACCTCCTCCAGTGTGAGTCTTTGTTAGACTCAGTTGTGGATTATGCAATCGCCAAAGGAGGCACCCCCAATGACAGTATATATCGGAGTTGATCTTCATGCGC
>JAABUR0100002269.1_pt1 | contig 30195 bp, 31 predicted proteins | sample 5560091 | NCBI WGS metagenome assembly JAABUR01 (sample SAMN10711879, study PRJNA513375) | rock metagenome | isolation source: Antarctica rocks | place: Antarctica: Victoria Land, University Valley sud
TCAAGCGCCTCGGCCTGCGCTACGACAGAACCGAACGCACCCTGCGACCCCTACTCACCCTCGCCGCCACCCTGATCAACTTCCGCCGCCTCGCCACGACCGACCGGTTATGAGACCAGGTCTAAGCAAGCCTTTGGTCACCCAGAACTGCACCGCCCGGCCAGTCACAGCACCGGGGCCAGGCCGACCCGTCACCCTCCACAAGGATTTCCCATGACCGACGACGCCAGCGAACTTGCCGACGTGGGAAGCCGACGTCGAGCTCACCGTAGTCGACTCGGTGACGACCACACAGCGTCCGCTTCCGTGGACGCGACCGAAGCCGCGCCGCGACCGGCAGCGCAGACGCCGGCCGGCGCCACCGGCGCCTGCTCGTGCTGGCAGCCGTCACGGTGGTGGTGCTTATTCCGGGCGGACTCGTCGGCGAACGTGTGCTGCTGTCCGGTAGTTCCGCTCGCCTGCGGGCACCCATGGAACGGCTGCCCGCAGACGTTCCCGCTCTGCCCTTCGCCGCGTCGGCTGGTGTTCCGGCCAAGGACGCCGCCCACCGTCCCCCGCAGGTGGCGCAGATGCGCCGGGGCAGCCCAGAGCGACCATCAGCCCTGGCCGCTGGCGGCAGTAGCGGCGCCGCTACTGCCGCTACTGCCGCGGGCGGCGGTGTTAGTTCGCCGTCTCGTGCAACCAGCACGCCGTTGGCCGGTACGGGTAGCGGTGGAGTGCGCTCGAACAGTGCTGGCAGCACCTCGACAAGCACGGGCACCAGCCCGGCAGGGGCCAGCTCCCCTGGCGGCAGCAGCGGAGCTGCTGCGAGCTCCGCCAGCCCTTCGGGCGGCACGAGCTTCCCGCCGGGCGGCTCCGCCTCCGCTGGTACTGCGCGCCCAGCTCCGCCACGATGTCACCCGGTCCCGGCGGCGCAGCTGCCGGCATGCCAAGCTCGGGGGCGACCAGCATGACCGCCCGCTCCGGTGTGCCGACCAGCCCGGCTACCCCGAACGAACCCGGCACCGCGGCATCGAGCGGAGCGGGACGCGGCTCTGCCGGGGGTCCTGGTCCGATCAGCGGTCCTGGTCCGAGCAGCAGTCCTGGTCCGAGTGGTGGCCTGCGCAGTCCTTGACAGCTGCCGACCTGTTGCTCGACTGCCGGCGCAGCTGAAGGGGTGCCCCTTCGCCGCCCCGGGCACGGATCCTGAGCCCATGGCGGTCGTCCGCACTGGTCAGCGGCCTCGCACACCAGCCTGCGGAGGCGTGCAAGCCTCGTTCTCCTGCCGGCCACAGTTACCTAGCACCCGACACCGACCGAGCTGGTGATGACCAGAACGATGTACGGCGACACGCTCGTGCAACTGCGGCGCAGCCGGCAGATGGGCCTGGCCGCTCTACACCGACGGCGTCACCGAGGCTTGCTCCCCCGACGGCGACTTCTTCGGCCCCGAACGCCTCGTCGACCTGATCAGCCGCAACCTCGCCGGCGGACTGCCCACCCCCGAGACGATGCGCCGCGTCGTACGCGCCCTGCTCACCCACCAGCAGGGCCAGCACTCCGACGACGCCACCATGCTGCTGCTCGAGTGGCACAGCGGCAACCAGCAGCCCTGCTCCCCACCGACCCGCCCTGACCCAAACAGGCCTTCGACCAAACCCAGCCGCGCCAGTGTCATCGGGGCACCCAGCACAGTCCACTGCCGCTGCCGCTGCCGCCGACAGAGACGAAGTCAGATCCTCCCCGACCGGACGCGCACACCGCTGCCTCAAAGAGGCCATCGAACGCCGCCGGCGCACACGTGAGCCCGACCAGCCACCAGGCGGACCCGGACCCGGCATGCCGCGCCAACTCAGCTGTCAAGCCCGGCCACAAGTCGCCGCAAGGACTTGTCCATGCCCGGCCGGCGGCGGCTGGCTTAGCCGTCCACCTCCACGAGGGGGTCATCTACGTCGACCGACGCACACTCGCCGACCCCGGCGATCAGCGAGCCGAGCTTCGTACCAGCCGCCCAAGTACGGCCTGCCCAGCCAGCACGAGAGCCGGGACCAGCCACGCCGACGACACCAGATTCGGCTCGTCGAAGCTTGCGCACCACACCGGGCGACTGCGTCATACCGACTCGCGCCGACCTCGGCTGACCTAGGATTGGGCGGCACGTGTTCCGTCGTGCTCGTGTCAGTCGCGCAACGAACTTGCGGGTTCGTCAGCGGGCAGAGCCAGCAGGGCGTAGGCCCCCGCTGCCGCGACGGGAACGCCGAGCGCTGAGCACACCGGCAACAGTCCGACTGCTGAGGCGGCGAGACCGGTTACCGCGGCGCCGGCAGCTTCGGTCGCGACCAGAGTACCCATCAGCCGGCTCAGGGCAGAAGCGCGGAGCCCGGCAGGCAGTCTGGGGCTGACGACGACGTTCGCCGGGGCGATCACCGCGAACAGCAGACCGGTGGCGGCGAACGCGAGCACGGCCAGCTCCGTCGGTCCGGCGACACCAAAGCCGACCGCTGCAAAGCAGCCGACGGTGACCGACCCGCCGGTCAGCGCATAGGCCGCGGCCCAGCGCAGCAGCCGCACGGGGTTGGTGTCTGCGGGGATCGCGACGGTGGCGACAATGCTGACGATCGCTGCCAGAGCGACCAGGGCGCCCGCCGTTGCCGGGCCGGCGCCAAGCACGCGCAACACCAAAGGTGCCGCCACCGCGGGGGCCGACGGGTCCGCCAGAACCCGACGACCCCCACAGCATCTATAGACCTTGACCGGCGTTCCCGGTCACCCAATCGTGGGCTGCAGGGGAGGAGGTCTGGCCTGGGTGAGAGTCATCATCTCGATGCTGGCTGGCGTCGGATGGCTGGTCCTGTGCCTGGCATGCACTGTCCTCGCTGCCGCAGGACTAGTTCTGACGACAGCCGGGTTGCTCCGCGGCTTTGACGCCATCCGTCGGCTCATCGGTCGAACTGCTCGTCAGTGACGTGAGGGCACGGCTGGGCGTTGCGCGCCAGTCGAGCGTCCTGGGTTGTCGGTGCCGGGGGCAGGGGCGCGTTTACCCAGCCGGGGCGAGGACAGCCCATGCCACGCGCTGCCCTTAGCTGCCCAACCCACCCCATGCGTCCCAAATGGCGGAAGAGCTGGCTTTGACGCCCGGCACCGACGGGGATGAACCTAGCTGGCGACACTCGGCGTTGCTAGACGTCGCCCGAGACGGCCCCGAGGTACACGGCGATACTCGACGGATTGCTACCGGCTGCTCAGCAGCGGTACGGCACTACGGGCGGCGGCACAAGTATCGCCAGATAGCAGACGGGGAACCCTGGAAGATCGGCGGTGTTGGACGCAGCTGTTTCGGCCCCGACCGCTCACGCTCCTCCCGAAGCTGTTCCACCAACCGGTGCTCATCGTCCGTCAGCTCAATGTGCCCACTGATCGTGAGCCGGGTCGGCAGGCCCTCGGCCTGCACCTCAAGAACGTCCGCGTCAAACAGGAGCCGCCTCAGCAGCTCGCCTTCCGTGGTGGTCACGGCTGCAGGCTAGTCGGACCTCATGGTCCAATTCCGGGCCAGGGCTTGCGCGGCGGTGGGCGGGGTTCCGGGGCAGCCGGCCCGGCCCCCCAAGCCGGCTACCCCTGCTCGTGGGCGTTCGCTTGCGCCGGTGCGAAAGTCTCGGCAGCAGCGCCGTTGACCTTGAACGCGGCCGTGAAGTCCAAAGCCACGAAGCCGCGAAAGCGACACCCTCGAAGGACTCGGAGAAGGGTCCGAGTAGCAACCATGCAGGATCGTGCGCTAGGGGGCGCGAAGAGTCGGCCTGAGTGTCCGCCTACGCCGTCAGCACGCGGTCCAGTCGCCGGCCTCTCCGTCACACCGGCCGCCCTGTGATCGCCTAACCCTTGTTGGGCGCCCGTGTCCGTTGCTACGCCTTCGCCCCCGTCTCGCTGGCCGCGCTGGCCCTGCGTGACCCCGAGCGCCACCGCCCGTACCGGCTGCCATTCCCCACGGTGCTGGCTCCGACAGCCTTCGTCTCGGCCAACCTGATCATCTACTGGGGCGGGTTCGAAGCCACCTGGAAGATCCTCACAGCGATTTTCATCGGGCGCGTGCTGTTCGAGTTCGCCCTGCGCCGGGCCGACGACGTCCGCCGGGAGGACATCGACTGGCGCGCCGCCTCGTGGATCTGGCCGTGGCTCGTCGGCCTGACGATCATCGGGCTGCTCGGGCGGTACGGCAAGGGCGCACACAAGGCGCTGCCGGAGTGGATAGACCTGCTGGTGGTCATCGGCTTCAGCCTCGCGATCTTCTACTACGCCGTCAGCGTCGCCATGACCCCGCAGCAGGTCCATGACGCGGTAGCCATCGAAGAGCAGGCCCAGGCCGAGGAACCGAAGATCGTCACCGCCTGACCCGTCGGCCCCATCTCGGCACCGGCGTTGGAGGCGGTGCTGCGCAGCCTGAACTGCCCGGCATGGCTGACATGCTCGGTGAACGGCTCGCCCACGGCGCTGCCGGCGGGCTCGGTCAGGCCGAGGTGCTGGCGCTGCTCGCCGGCGACGAGCAGACCCGCCGTGAAAGGCGCCGGCCTCGCGCCGACTCGCCGCCGCCCACTTCGAGGCGACCTGCGCTATCGAGGACTTCGACTTCGCCTACGACCCCGACATTCCCGCCGGGATTGTGCGCGACCTGGCCGGCCTAGGTTCCTGTCCGCCGGGCAGTCGGTCATCCTGCACGGTCCGGTCGGGGTCGGCAAGACGATGCTCGCCCAAGCCCTGGGCCAGCGCGCCTGCCGCCCGCGGCGCGCATCGATCCTGCGGTCGTGCCGATCCGACCGCTACCCAGCCGTGCGGCGGACGTCATCGAGGTCATGTGAGAGCGCAGCGAGGCTTCGGGAGAGTTCCGCCCGGTCGATGGGAGGTTGCTCCTCGGAGAGCGCGCAGCGACGGATGTAGGCGGTGGGCTTGAGACCCGCGGCGGCGGCGCGGAACCGGATGGCGGTGATCTCAGCGACCGCCAAAGCCCCTGAAGCTCGCGCGCCGATCCGTCTCACTGTCGGTGTCTCAATATCAAGGACGTGAGACAGCGCCAGTCCAGTCCGCCGCGTTCGCAAGCGGCAAGGCCGGGCAGGTCGAGCGTGGGGGGGTCTTCCGGTCCACGACACGCCAGCGAAAGGAACGAATATGACCACCACCGAGCAGGGCGCGGGTGCGAGCGACCTAGGCAAGAGCGTCATCAAGACCCGCAAGGTGACCCACTGGCAGCCGAACTTCTCCTTGTCCGGTAAAGGAGAACCCGGCAGCTACCTGTTCCAGCTCGTCCTGGACAACGGCGCCTCCGAAGTCGTCCTGACGGTCAACGTCGATGACGCGGACAACCTGTTCGACTGGCTGTCCGCCAGCGACGAGGTCTACTACGACCTCGAACGCGAGATCGTGCTGTTCGGAGCCCGCCCGATCGGCTCCTGACGCCACAGCGCTGGCGGTGCCAGCCATACCGGCGCCGCCAGCGCACGGGCGACCAGTGCGCCGTTAGGCCTGCCGAACTCACCGAGCGCCGCGTCGCCCGTCCCGGACAAGGTCCGCGATGGCGCGGTGGGCGAGCGCCAATTCGCCAGCGATGTGCCGGTCGGCGTTCCCGTGGGCAGCGCGACGCAGCATGGCACGGCGACGCGACACCCACAGCAACAGCTCCAGGTCGTCGCAAGTGCGGGCCGCCGTCGGCGGCAGCGGAGCAGCAGCGATAGTCGCCCGCAGCTTCATAGATCCTTGGTCTGTGTCCATCTCAGCAGCATCGCCACCCAGCGGCGGGTGCTGTTGCGGTAGCCAGCGTAACGACCGGTAGAGCAGCTGCCCCTCTCCGTACTGCCTGCAGCAGGTCCACCGGCTGCCGGCCTGGACGCATGACCACCTCTGTGAATCGGAGCTCGCTGATGGATGTTGACGCTGCCGCGGCAGCCTTGGCTGAGCGGCTGGTCATCGATGAGACCCGGGATGTCGTTCATTGGCAGGGCTCGGGCGGGAAGCCTGAGGTGACCGGGTTGCATGACTACCGGGCGCTGTACGCGGTGCCCGGGCTGTATGAGGCGGTCTACCTCATCCGGCTGCCGGCGGCAGGCGCGCGGCATGGCGACCCGGGTCGCCTCGGGCACGGTACTGAGCGCCTTGGCGCCGGTGCTGCCCGAGCTGTGGGGCGGCTCGGCTGACCCTGGCTGGTCCTCCAGCCGGTCGGCGCGCTGCTCCAGCCCGCTGCAGCGTTGCTCCAGATCCTCCGCCATGCTCTCCCACCCGGCGCCCGGACATCTGGCGCTATCAGCGACGGTCGTGCCGGTTTCCCGGGGCCCGCGGGCATCCACGCCCCAGTCCTCAATCCAGCAAGCCCGCACTCCGTATAAGTCACGCTGCGTCACAGTGCGGCTTCCGGTCCGGTTGTGTGCGTGACAGTCATTCACGCGACGGATCGCGAGGACACCGTGGTAGCACACTTGGATTTGCCCGGCCTCGAAAAGCGGCCGGCGCCTCGATCGCGCTGGCTGTGAGCTCGGCTCTGCTCGCGGCGGCGTGCTCGCCGGCTCCGCCGCCGGCCAAGCAGGGGGCTTGGTCGGTGTTGGCCTACCCGACTCCGGTCCGGGCGATCCACGCCACCGTGCTGCGTACCGGCAACGTGCTGCTGGTCGCCGGCTCGGGAAACGACCGGGCCACCACCAGCGGGTTCAAAAGCACGGTGTGGAACCCGAGCACCGGGGCGTTCACGGCGGTGCCGGTACCGGCGGACCTGTTCTGCGGGGGTCACACGGTCCTGCCCGACGGGCGGGTGCTCATCCTTGGCGGCAACGCCGCCTACTCCACTGCGACGTCGCCGTTCAAGGGCCTGAAGACGACGTACCTGTTCGACCCGTCGACGGCCAGCTTCACCAAGGCTCCGGACATGGCGGCTGGCCGCTGGTATCCCAGCGCCACCGAGCTGGGCGGCGGCGACGTGCTGACCGTCGGCGGGCTGGACCAGAACGGCGCCGGCAACACCAAAACCGAACAGTTCTCCGGCACGTCGAACACCTGGAACAGCCCTCCGCCGACGCAGACCGACAGCTACTGGGGGCTGTACCCGGCGATGGTCCTGACGGCCAGCGGGCAGCTGTTCTACACCGGCAGCCACGTCTTCGGACCCGGCCGGCCAGGAACGGGAGCGTCGCTGTACAACGTCGACACCGGCGCAATCAGAGACGTCCCGGGGCTGCGGCTGCCGGGCTCACGCGACCAGTCGACCTCGGTGCTGCTGCCGCCCGCGCAGAAGCAGAAGGTGCTCATCATGGGCGGTGGCAACGCCGTCACCAACGTCGACGCCACCAACACCACCGACATCGTCGACCTGAGCTCGGCGAACCCGACCTACGTCCCGGGCCCGAACCTGGGAGCCGGCAAGATGTACGCCTCGGCGGTGATCCTGCCCGACGGCACGGTGCTGGAGACCGGAGGCGCCCGCAACAACCGCAACAACGCGGTGCACGAGGCGTCGATCTACAACCCGCGCACCAACACGATGACGCCGGTACCGGCAGACCCCCAGGACCGCACCTACCACTCCGAGTCGTTCCTGCTCCCCGACGGCCGGGTCGCCGCCCTGGGCAACAACCCCGCCAACGGCACCTTCGACACCGGGATCTCGATCTACAAGCCCTGGTACTACAACCAGCCAAGGCCGACCATTCTGGCTACCGCCACCGAGTGGGGCTACGGCACCAGGCAGCCCATCGCCGGTTCCGCCATCACCTCGGCGGTGCTGATCCGGCCCGCCTCGGTCACCCACTCCTCCGACCCCAACCAGCGCTCGGTCGACATCCCGCTCACCGGCACCGGCCCGAACGTGGTCGCCGCCATCCCGGCCAACCACAACATCGCCCCACCCGGCTGGTACATGCTGTTCGTCCGCGACGCCTCCACCGTGCCGTCGACCGCGAAATGGATCCACCTGTCATGAGACGCAAAGCCTTCAGCGCCCTCGCCGTAAGCGCGGTGGTCCTGCTCGGCGGGACAACCCTCAGCCAGGCCCAAGCCGCCCCCAGCACCCAGCCGAGCCGGACACCTGCTGCAGCAGCCCCGGACAGCACCCTGGGCACCAACCTGCCCACCGGCCCAGACGGCCAGCCGGTGCCGGTCTCGGCCAACATCGACGGCTGTGACCACAACTACGCCGACGCCGACGACAACACCAACGTGTGCGTCCCCCTGGCAGCACCCGGCGGTGGAACCGTCGACTGCGCCTACATCCGCGCCCAGCGCTACCACCGGCTGCGCGTCGTCGGACGCGACACCAAACACCTGCGCGGCCCCAACACTGCTAGCGCTCTGGTCTGCCAGTAGACCCCACGCGGACATCACCCACCCAGGCACCCGTAAGCCGCTCGAGCGGCTGCGCAGCGCAGTGCAGCAAGTGGGCATCGTGCACACCGCAGGCACCACGGACCCGCCGATGTCGCCTTCCGGGTGGCACCGCGGTGGCCTCGGCCGGGACCGCACGGTGCTCGCCGGCCAGCTCCAAGGCTGGCGGATGCGAGAGGGCGCCGGGGGCGTCCTGCTCGGGCCTGCTTCAGTTCACGTGTAAGGCCGCCTGGTTGCTCCCTCGGCCAGCGGGACGGCGACACCGCCCCAGACGGCATCGCTGCGCGGCATGGAACTGGTGATGGGGCGCCAAGAGCCCAAGCGGCCCGTTCCGGGACTTCCTCCGATGGGCGGATAAGGCCGTGGACGGGTGAATCGCCGCCCGAACACCGCCCACTAGCGGGTTGTGCGCTGGGGCGCTCCCGGCGGCGGGCTTAAGCGGTGCCTGCTTCCAGAGCGGCGGGACATGGCTGGGAACTGGACTGCGCCGGGATGACTGCCGGTGTGCCGGTGACTGGCAGGGTCCGGGTCATCAGCGACCGGGCGATTTCGAGCACGAGGTCGCGGTCGTAGGTCAGCACGTAGTGGAAGGTGCGTTGCGCGTCGGGGCCGTCGTCACCTAGGTCGCGGGCGACCAGGGGAGCGGCGAAGTGCGGGCCGACCACGGCGATGTCCCACTCGCCGAGGACCGGGTCGCGGCTTGCAGATCAGCACCGCGCACACCCGGTACCGGTTCGGGCGGCATGCCCGCCCGAGCGCGACGACGAACGCGGTCGAGTCCGCCAGGGCGGCGTAGCGCTTGGCCGAGGCGGGGATGAAGGACCGGGCTTGTTCGAAGGCGGCGAGCACGACGGCGAGGCCGTGCAGCTCGCCGGGCTGACGCTCGAGCAGTTTGCCGACCGCGACCAGCAGGCTCTTGGCCCCCCGCTGCGGCGGGCGCAGCCGGGCGGCGGCGGCGTACGGGCTGCGGCTCACCGGCCGCTCGTCGGCTCCGGGCAGCACCAGCGGGCGCTGCGGCGCCGGCCGGGCGGCGGTGTCTGCCGGTAGCGGCGCCGGCCGGCGGTAGCGCCAGCCCTGGCCGAGGGTGGCGCCCAGGCTTCGGGCCATCTGCTCATGCTCGGCGGTTTCGATGCCTTCGGCGAGGATGTGGGCGCCGGACTGCTCGGCGTAGGCGGTGACCGCAGTCATGATCTCGGCGACCGCCTGGTCGGGACGTTGCTGCACCAGGTGCAGGTCGAGCTTGACACATCGGGGCGCAGGAAGGGCATCAGCGCCAGGGAGTCGGGGTCGGCGCCGACGTCACCCAGGGCCACCCCCCCAGCCGGCGGCGCGGGCCCAGTCGGCCAGCGCGAGCAGCCGGGCCGGGTCGGCGGTCTGTGCCCGTTCGGTGAGCTCGATCACCAGACCGATCCCCCGTTCGCGCAGTCGTGCGAGCAGCGCCGTCGGCGACTCTATCCCGCTGACTGCGGCGGGTTCGACGTTGACAAGCAACCCAAACGGTGCGGCGAGGCCTGCGTTCAGCGCGGTCTGCAGCGCCCGGGCCTGGCACAGCCGTTCCAGCTCGTGGACCCGGCCGACGCTACGGGCGGCCGCGAACAGCAGATCGGGCATCGCCAGCGGGCTGCCGGCCGGGCCGCGGGCGAGCGCCTCGAACGCGACCACTCACCGGTACCCAGTCGACGATCGGCTGAAAGACCAGACACACGTCCCTCGCTGCCACCAGCGCGTCCAGTTCACCGGCCAGCTTGGGGGCACATGCTTGGCGCATTGACTGTGCATCGGACGCCGAAGTGCCTGAACTCGGTGCCCACACCAGGGCGATCGGGGACGGGTGAGGCGACAGCGACGTCGTCAACCTGGCGCGGCAAGCTGGATGGGGACTCGGGTTGCTCTGCCCGGCGGATCTGCAGATGATCGCCGATGCCGGTCTGGTCGTCGAAGGTCACCGCGAGCAGACCCTGCTAGCCCCGGGCACGATCTCGCCGCGCCGCGCCCGTGCTGGTTGAGACGTGGGCCGGTCGGGTGGGTCAGGCGGCCGCCGGCTGGCAGGTGCTGGTGGCGGTGAGCCGGCCGAAGACGGCCAGCCGGCTGGTCGCCGAGTACGCCGGGGTGCAGGTGGTGAGCACGATGGTGGGCTGCGGTCCGTGCGGCCCGGCGACGTTTCCTAGGACTTTGGTGTCATCGGGTGGCACGACTGTGCTGCCGGTGACGGTGTAGGTGTAGACGGCGGTGGCTGTGCTGACCGCGATCCGGTCCCCGGTGTGCAGCCGGTCCAGGTGGTAGAACGGCGAGCTGTAGGTGGTGCGGTGCCCGGACACGGCGAACGTGCCGGGCTGGCCGGGCAGCACGGTGCTGGCAATGTGACCCGGGCCTTTTCTCAGGTCAGCGGCGCGGGCACCTTCGACGATGACGTCGTCGACGCCCGCGGCGGCGATCCGCAGCTGCGCCAACGCCTGGCCCAGACGCGGACGGGCAGAGGTGGACCCTGCCGGGCGCCGGGTGGTGCTGGCCGCTGGCTGCCCCGGGCCGGTCCGGCTGCCGGCGGCAAGCCTCTGGGGGCCGCACGCCGCAAGCTGCGGGGAGCTGGCCAGCTGCTGGCGCAGCGCGGCTTGGGCGTGCCGGGCGCTGGCAGCGGTCCCGAACAGTTGGTATCCGATCGAGCCGAGCGGGAACGCCGAGGCCAGCAGCAGCGCGAACCCGGCGGTTCGCTGCAGCCGCCGGCGGCGCGTCACCGAGAAACGGCGACGCGCCACCGGACGGGCTGTGCGGTACGCGGGCTGGGCTGGGCGGTACGCAGGTTGTGCTGGGCGCACCGCCGGTGCCTACCTGGCCAGCGAACGGCGGCGCCGCGCTGATGCCAGCAGCCCGAGTCCGACCAGCAGTAGACCGCCGCCGGCAGCCGCCGGCGGCACCAGGTTCGTCCCGGTCCGCGGCAACGGCCCAGACCCCGACCCTGCGGCTCCGGCGCCAGTGAGCACGTCCGGGCCGAGGGCGCCGCAGCGGGACTGCCCGACGATGATCTGCCCGGAGGTGCCGGGAAGCAGCGCCGGGTCGATCCGGACGTCGACCGCGTTGACGGTGATGGTGCTCTTCGCACCCGGCTGGCTGGTGACAGTCTGCTCGTTCAGCGTCACCGACCCCACCCCCGGCAGCTGCACCACAGTGTTGGGCGCCGGAACGGTGGCGGTCACGATCCCGGTCACCCCCTCCAGGGTGGTGGACCCGCTCGACCCGTCCCCGTTGGAGGCACAGCGGCTGGTCACCGTCGAGGCCGAAAGGCGACCCGCGACGTTGAGCGCGTCGACCGTGGCGCTGCTTCGAGTGGTCCGCCCGTGGCTGACCTGCGCGTCACCGAAGGTGCTGACAGTCAGCACCCCGGTGGAGGCCAGGCTGCCGACCGTGGCCTTGGCGGCGGTGCGGGTGACCGGACCGCCACCGGTCGTCGGCAGCACCACCGACGGACTCGGCGCCAGACCCAGCGCCCCAGTGACCGGCACGGTGACCGCGGCTGACACCCCGAACGCGCCGCCCGCGACCGAGGTGACGTCCGCAAAAGCCGGACCAGCGACGCACACCATCACGGTGGGAGCGATTACCGCACTACTGAGCAATACGGAACGAAGACGTGGACGAGCCATGGAAAACCGGCTCTACGACATGAACGTGGTTTGCGTCCTCGGATCCGTGCTGTGGGCGCATCGTGCCAGGTGATGCCGCAGTGCAGCAGTAGCCGCAGCCGGTAGTTGGCGAAGTTGCGGAACCCGAAGCCGACCCTTGTGATCCTCTTGATCAGCAGGTTGACCGCTTCGGTGGGTCCGTTGGACGCACCGCCGGTGGTGAAGTAGGCGAGCAGCTGGTCCTGCCAGGCGGAGATGGTGCGGGCGACGCGGGTCAGCTCCGGGACGCCTGCGCTGGCGCACCGCCAGTAGAAGCGGTGCAACCGGTGGCGATCCTGGTCGATGGAGACGGCGCCGTAGACGTGCCGCAGGTCCTGCAGCGCGATCCACACTTGGGCGAGTTGGCCGCCGGAGTCGCCGGCGTCGACGCCGGCCAGCAGCCGAGCCCAGGAGGCTGGGGTGTGCCTTTCCGCGCCGCGCAGAAGCACCCGGCGAATGCCGTAGAGCGGGTCGCCCTTGCGGCCGCGGTGGCCCAGGGTGTCGTTCTGCACCCGGCGGCGGACCTCATCCACGGCGCTGGTGAGCAGCCGCACGACGTGAAACGGTCTTGGTCTCAACCGGTCAACGCATCAGTTGGCGACGGTAGCGGCCTACGCGTCCGGTAGCTCATGGTGTCGCTGTCAGAGTCGTCAGCGACAGCACCGTCAACGCGCCGAGGGCGACCGCGCAGCAGGACAAGACGGTGAGAAAGCCCCAGCCTGATAGGCGGTGGGCGAGGGCAATCAGCAACGGAAACGCCGACAGGACCAGTCGAGGCCGAGCCCCAATGGTCTTTGACCCCACAATCAGCACCACGGTCATCAAGGTGAAGACCAGCACTGGAGCAGGGGGACGCCAACGAACCAGCAGCGCCAGCAGGGCAACAAGGACAAGCACGCCGATCAGCGACACGAGCGGGTTGGCATCGCGCAGGTTGTTGAACGCGCGTACCGGCTGGTGCACCGCGGCGACCAGCCGGGTCGGCAGGCCCACCAGGTCGAACCGCTCATGCCAGGCGTCTCGCTCGGAGACGAACCAGGCATCGGTGCGGCCGGTGCGGATCGCCAGGAAGCTGAAGTAGGCCAGGGCGCCCACCGGGGACAGCAGCGGCGCCAGCAGGGCCTGCCACTGCCGACGACGGGAGATGGCGCTCGCCGCGGCCCACGCGCAGGCAAAGCACAGCGCGACAGCGGTGGGACGGGTTGCGGTGGCAACGGCAGCCGCGACCCCGGCGAACAGCCACCTTCCTCGCTCAAGGGCCAGCAGACAGGTCATAGCGGCAAGGAGCATCAACGCCTCGGAGTAGGCCATCGACAGCACCAGAGACCCGGGGAAGAAGCAGAACAGCGCGCACGACCGGTCCGCTGTGGCAGGTTCGGTAAGACGGCGAGCCAAGTGCCAGAGCAGGACCGCGGCGCCGGCCCCGAGCCCGGTCGACAGGCCCAGCGCGGCGTACTGCACGGGAAGGCCGGTCAGTGCCACGGCTCGGATCCCCAGCGGGTAAAGCGGGAAGAACGCGAACCTACCCAGGGCATTGCCGGACGACAGAGCGTGCGGGTAGCCGTGCTGGGCGATGCTGATCCACCAGGCGCTGTCCCACCGCTCAAGTGCCGCCACGGCCGAGTACCGCGACTGCGGCACCGACGGCCACGGCCCTAGCCCGGCTGCTCGGCCGGTACTGACCTGCACCAGCGCCGCAACCCCGGCAGCAAGCAGGACAACCAGCCGGGAGGCCGCGAACATGACGAGCGGACGACCCAGAACGAGGTGCGGACCCGCACCCTCAGCGGCACTGTCGTCAGCCTCGGCCTCCCGCGCACCGGCGTCGCCAGCTGCAACGGTCACGCCACGACCCTAGGAGTTTCTCGCGCAGCGACGCTGTTCCTGCGTGAGGTTCGCGCGGAACAGTCGCCGCACCACCGCCTCGGCTCGTCGAGCCGTGCGGCCGTGAACAGCAGTCGCTGCGGCGCACGTAGTTTTTCCGCTGTGACGGCTTGGTCGGTCAGCCTTGCGCCTACCGGTCGCCGGCTGCCGGCGCTGGCGATCGTGGCCGCGTGCCTGCTGGCCGCGGGGCCGCTCGTGGTTCTAGCAGTCCGCCTGCTGGCCGGTCCGGCACTGACTTGGGCTGGGGACCAAGCCCTGGTGGAGCTCGGCATCCGAGAGGCCGGTGCGTTCCATCGAAGTCTTGGGGTGTACTCACGCTTCGGCTGGAACCACCCGGGGCCGGTGTGGCTCTATCTGCTGGCTGGCCCCTACCGCCTGCTGGGAGGCGACGGGCGGGCACTGGGCGCCGCCGTAGCGGCCTCGCATGGGCTGTGCGCTGTCCTGATTGTGGCGTGCGCCGCTCGACTCCGGTCTGCTTCTCGACACTCTGCCGGTGCCGGCCGTGCGTTCGCCGCGGCCGTCGCGGTCCTGGTGCTGCAACACGCCTTCGGGCGCAGCGCCTTTTTCTCGCCGTGGAACCCCCTGGCCGTCGTGCTACCGGCGCTGCTGTTCCTTCTGCTCGCCGCCGGGGTACTGCTGCGGCGGCGCGGATGGCTCGTCGGCGCCGTCGCGGCGGCAACGTTTCTCGTCCAAACCCACATTGGGACGGTGCCGCTGGTAGTGGTGGTGGGTGGGCTTGTGCTCCTCGTCCGAGCCGTGGCCAGGCTCAGCACCGGCCACAGGCTGGGACGTCGCCGCCGCTCAGTCGACGAGCCTGCGCCCTGTCTGTTGTCGCGCGTATGGCCCACCCGGCTGCTGCCAGGAACCGGCTTGGGTCGGGTGCAGGCCGGCGGATGGCTGCTCATCGTCCTGGCCTGGCTGCCTCCGCTGCTTGAGCAGGAGTTCGCCGGGGGCAACCTGGGACGCATCGGGCACTTTGTCACCACCAGTCGACACGCGACCAGCTGGCGGGCCAGCGCGTCGGTGGCCGGAGAGCTGCTCTACCGGTCCTTGCTCTCCAGGGCGCGGGGTCGGCTGAGCCTGCCGCTTCCCCCGACGGGAGGGCTGATGATGCTTGTCCTCTGCGCGGGGGCCGGCGTCCTACTCGGCGCTGTGGGCTACGCGCTGCAAGAACCAGTCAGCCGCGCCTGCGCCGCAGTGTCCGTCGCCGGGATTGCAGCAGGAGTCCTCGCCGCCCATCAGACCGTCGGAGGCCACGACCCCTACTTGCTGTTCTGGCTCGCCGCGGTGATGGCGCCCCTCACGGTCGGCACCGCTGCACTGCTCGCCAGCGTTCCCAGACGCGGCGCGCCCGCTGCCGGCGCGCCCGCCACCCCCTCGACTCGCCTCAGGCACCGTGGTGCTGTTGCGCGCCCTGCGGGCGTTCTCGCCCTGGCAGTCGGCGGCGTCGTTCTTGCGGCCCCGTTGCTCGGCGGCATCAAAGCAAAAGAGCTGTCCAATGCCGGGAACAGCCGCCCCGTCGCCGCTGAGCTCAGCGCGGTCGAGCGCTGGCTGGGTCCGCAGCGAGGTGCGCTACTGATCCGCATCGTCTCGCATCGCGTCTGGCCGCAGGTGGCAGGACTGCTGCTCCGGCTGCGAGCAAATGGTCATCCCACCTACGTCACGGCCAACTGGGTATCGGTCTTCGGCGCCCACCAGCGCCTACCCGCACCCACCAGCCTCGTCCTCGACGCCGCCGCCCGCGGGACCCCGCGCATCGCCCCGCCCGCCGGCGTGCAGCTCGGAACCGGACGCTTCGACGTTGTGCAGCTCACCCTCGTCCGAGCGCGCGTTCCCGCCTCACCCCAGACCGTGCCACAAGAAGGCCCCTGACACAGAACCAGCAGAACCCACTGCGCCCCGTGCGACTCGGAAACGGTCTTGGTCTACGGCGAGTTCGCGGGCGTGCCTGCAGACGCGCTTCGTCCTGTCTCCCCGGGTTAAGACCTTGGCGCCGGCCCGCGCGTCCTTGGATGCGACTTAGTACTCACTGGGCATGCGCGCGAGCCTGCGCTGGTCCAATGGCTTACCTCCAAGGTCTGCCCACGGCGCCTCTGGCCCTGCAACGGGTGCGGTTCCTGAGTCATCGTTCGTTGTTTCGACGCAAGATGACGGTCAACGAGCTCGCTCGGCAGCCACAGACCTGCGGGACACCATCCGGCGGTGAGGAGGCACCTGTGAAGCCAACCACCGCGAGCGCGCTCGGGGTCCTGGCCGCCGCCGGCGTCCTGACCGCATGCGGCGGGTCCGCACCACCGGCTGGACCCAGACTTCAGATGGTCGTGCTCGGCGACAGCTACGCCTCCGGCGAGGGCGACGGCCACTACGACCCGGCCAGCGACACAACCACCGACCGCTGCCACCGGTCATCGGCAGCAGCAGGCCTGCGGGCCGGGAGCAAGCTGGGCTTCGCCGTTCGCAGCGTCGCCTGCAGCGGGGCCGTTCTGGCTGACCTGACCCGCCCGTCACCCCGGTCCGGCGAGCCGGCGCAGCTGACGGCTCTTAGCGCCGCCACCCGGCTGGTCTGGATCTCGGCCGGCGGTAACGACCTCGGGTTCGCCTCGTTGGCCTCCGCCTGCTTCATTCCCGGCCGGGACTGCCAGGCAGCAGCCAACCTGGCTCGAGGTCGACTCCCCACCGTGCAGAGCAACCTGCGTCGCGCGCTGACCGCTGTCCGTTCCGCCGCCCCGCACGCGGTAATCGTCGTCGAGCAGTACCCCGCCCTGATCGGCAGGGCCGACACCCCTGCTGACGTCGCGCGCTGCGGCGACCACGGGGTCAGCGCCAGCAGCGACACCCTTGGCGCCGCAGAGTCCGTTCAAGAAGCGTTCGCGAACGCGACGGCAATAACCGTCCAGGCTTTTGACGCCAGCGACCATCAGCACGGCGGCCCGGGCATCGTCGCCCACGGCACACCCCAGTTCGGTGAGCACGGGGTCTGCTCCGCTGACCCCTGGGTCGGGCTGCCGACCTTCGCCGCCGCCGCCGTCGCCCACGACCGCGGGATTCTGCATCCCACCGCCGTTGGGCAGCAAGCGATGGCCGACGCCTTCATCGCCGACGTCCAAGCTCGACACGTACCTGGAGTCATGGGAGTCACCAGCAGCTGACCCACCGGCGGCGTGCGCTTGGTTCACCGGCCGAGCCGTTGGGCTTCCCTGCCCGGCGGTACGCTCGCAGCGCCCAGGGCGGAGCGCGCGGCCGACGGCCAGCGTGGACGACGAGCGCGGCCGTGGGCACCACAACGCCGGCCGCGTTTCATGAGCGAGGCTCAGCTGCGCGAAGACAGATCCGGTACGGCCACCAAACGCTCGGCCGAGTTCGACGAGCGTCTGCGCTCTATGTTCGCCCACGTGGGGCTGTCCCGGTCGATGAGCGCGACCCACCAGAGGTGACCTGGCCGGCTACGGCGCCGCGCAGCGCAAGCTCTGGCCGAGCTCGCGGCCCGCACCGCGACCCGGTCCGTGCGGCCCTCCGCCTCGTCCACGCCGAGCTCAACACCGGCCCGCTTTAGGGGCCGCAGCACGGCCGACCATCACCTGCGCGCCCTGCGCGCCCTGCGGCAGGCAAGTGTCGTGGCACGCTCGGCCTCGTTGCCTGCTCCGACTTCCAGCCCGACCGCTCCAGCCTGGAGGAGATCCTCACTCGTCGGTACTACCGCATCCCCGTGGGCTGCGAGGTGCGCCAGCTGCAGCGCCACGAGGACCCGAAGACCGCCGCCAGGTGGCGGTCGCCGGCCGGGGCGGGATGTCGCCGTGGGCCATCGCGCAGGCGACGTCGCGGACGCCGTGCTCGTCCTGGTGCTGGTGCTCGTGCTCGTGCTCGTGCTCGTGCGAGCCAGTCATGCCCTCGACCTTCCCGCCCCAGGGGCGGTCAGCTGCCCGTTCCCATGAGCTCGGAGTCGAGCCCGATGTCCAGGCTGCGCGAGGAGTGGGTGAGCGCACCGACGGCGAGGAAGTCGACCCCGGTGCGCGCCACGTCGGCCGCGATCTCCAGCCGTAGGCCGCCGCTGGCCTCGAGGAGCACCCCGGGCGCGCGGCGGCGGACGTGCGCGACCGCGTCCGCGAGGTCGCCCGGGCTGAAGTTGTCGAGCAGCACCTGCCTCGCCCCGTGGGCGAGCGCCTCGTCGAGCTGGCGGCGCTCGTCCACCTCGACCTGGACGACGACCTCGGCGGGCAGCCGCCCCTCGCGCACCGCGCGCTGCACACCGTCGAGCGCCGCGCCGACCCCACCCGCGGCGACGACGTGGTTGTCCTTGATCAGCACGGCGTCGTCGAGTCCGCGGCGGTGGTTGACGCCGCCGCCGCAGCGCACGGCGTACTTCTCCAGGTCGCGCAACCCGGCCGTGGTCTTGCGGGTGTCGCGTATCCGGGCCGTCGTCCCGGCGACCTGGTCGGCCCAGGCCCGGGTCGCCGTGGCGATGCCCGACAGGTGCCCGAGCAGGTTCAGCGACGCTCGCTCGAGCGCCAGCAGGCCGCGTGCGGGGCCCCGCACCTCGGCCAGCACGTCTCCCGAAGCGACCTGTTGCCCGTCGCCCGTCAGCAGGTCGAGGGCTGCGGCACCGCCCAGGCAGCTCTCGACGAGGGCGGCGAGCACCGGTAGCCCGGCGACGGTCCCCGGCTCGCGGCAGACGTAGCGGGCGGCCATGGTGACCTTGGCGTCGACGGTGGCCGCCGAGGTGACGTCGCCCCGTTCGCCGAGGTCCTCCTCGAGGGCGGCACGCACGACCGCGAGCAGGGCAGCCGGTGCCAGCCCAGCGCGCTCCAGCGCGCCGAGCGTCGCAGAGGTCAGGGGAAGGTCGGCCGGGTGCAGTGGCCACGCGGATCGCTCTGGCGGGGCGGTGGCGAGCGGGTCGGTGGCGAGCGGGGCCGTCATGCCGACCGCCGGCGCGCCTCGGGCGCAAGGACGCACGCGCGTAGCGCCCCGTCGGCGTCGAGCCGGACGGTCACCGGCCCGGGCATCGCGGCGGCGGGCGCGGGATGGTCCACCCGCCAATGGCACCCCCTGCTCTCGCGACGTGCGGAGGCCGCGGCGACGACGGCCCGCGCCACCAGGACGCGCTCGGCCGCGTCGACCGACACCGGATCGGGGGCTGCCGGCGGTCCGGCATCCTCAGCGAGCCGCTCCAGCGCATTGGCGGCGGCGGCCAGCCCCCGCTTGCTGCGCCGCACCCCCGCGTGGCGCGACATCGTCGCCTGCACCTCCCCGATCACTTCACCGATCACCGCACCGTTCAGTTCACCGGTCGCTTCGCCGGCGACCGGGGTGACGGGGTGAGCGGCCGGACCAGCGCACTGGGCGGCGCAGCCGGCAGATGGCACCCGCTGGGGCAGCCCGCCGGTCAGCCGCTGCGCGACCCGGTGACCGAGCGCGAGGCCCTCGAGCAGGCTGTTGGACGCGAGCCGGTTCGCCCCGTGCAGACCGGTCGCCGCGACCTCGCCCACGGCGTAGAGCCCGACCACGTCGGTGCTGCCGTGCAGGTCCGTGCGGACCCCACCGCACACAAAGTGCTGGGCGGGCATCACCGGGATCGGCTCGCTCGCCGGGTCGATGCCGTGCGCCCGGCAGGCTGCCCACACCGTGGGGAACCCGTCTCGCAAGGTACTGCGGCCCAGCGCGGTCGCGTCCAGGCCGACCGTGCCCGAAAGGCCGCCGGTGCGCTCGCCGAGCACCGCGTCGATCCGGCGGGCGACGACGTCACGGGGTGCCAGGTCGGCCAGCGGATGCTCACCGGCCATGATCAGCCGGCCGGTGCCGTCGACGAGCACGGCGCCGGCGCCGCGCAGCGCCTCCGTGACCAGCGGGACCTGACCGCCGCCTGCGACCCGCAGCGCCGTCGGATGGAACTGCACGAACTCCAGGTCGACGAGGGTTGCGCCCGCCCGCAGCGCCAGGGCGAGGCCGGTGCCGCGCACCTCGGCGGGGTTGGTCGTCGTCGCGTACAGCCCGCCGATGCCGCCGGTAGCGAGCACGACGGCGCGGGCGGGCAGCGTCCGGCGCGCCCCGCCGGCGGCCGGCTGGACGACGACCCCCGTCACCTGCCGCTCGCCGGACCACCCGCAGGCGACAAGCAGGTCGACGACAGCGGTGTGCTCGAGCACCGGGATGGCTGCCGCGCTCAGCGCAGCCACGAGCGTGCGGCTGACCTCGGCGCCGGTCGCGTCACCACCGGCGTGGGCCACCCGACGGCGGCGGTGGCCACCCTCGCGGGTCAGTGCCAACCCGCCCGCCGCATCCCGGTCGAAGCGCGCCCCGAGGCTGAGCAGGGCGTGCAGCCGGTCGGGCGCGTCGCCGGTGACAGCGCGCACCGCCGGACCGGCGCACGCCCCGGCGCCGGCGGTCTGGGTGTCGGCCGCGTGCCGGCGCGGGTCGTCGTCGGGGCCGACGGCTGCCGCGATGCCCCCCTGCGCCCACGGCGTGGACCCGGCACCGAGCGCGCCGGCGGTCACGACCAGCACCCGCCGGCGCCCGGACAGGCCCAGGGCCACGGACAGCCCCGCGACGCCCGACCCGATCACCACGACCTCGGGCTCGTCCACGGCACTGAGCTCGTCCACGGCACTGAGCGCGGGTGAACGCTGCACGGGCATCACTCGCCGCCGCCCGGCGCGCCGACGGCGATCATCTTCTGCACCGCGCGGCGGGCCGGGACGGCCACGTCGTCGGGCACGGTGACCTCGTCGCGCCCCTCGCGCAGGCAGCGCAGCAGCAGCTGGGGCGTGGACATCTTCATGTAGCGGCACGAGGCCTTGGGGTTCATCGGCAAGAAGGTGGTGCGGCTGTTCGCGCGGGCCAGCTGGTGCAGCATGCCGACCTCGGTGGCGACCAGCGCCGTCGCGCCGGTGAGCCGGGGCGCGAGCGCGGCCATGCCGCCCGTCGACAGGATGTGGGTGCGCTCGGCCGGCAGGTCGCCCGTCCCGGTCAGCCACAGCGCCGACGTGGCGCAGCCGCACTCGGGATGGATCAGCAGCTCGGCGTCGGGGTACGCGGCGACCTGCTTACGCACATCGGTGGGGGAGATGCCGGCGTGCACGTGGCACTCGCCGAGCCAGATGTGCATGTCCTCGCGGCCGGTGAGCCGCTTGACGTGGGCGCCGAGGAACGCATCGGGCAGGAACAGCAGCGGCCGGTCGCGCGGGGCGACGGCGACGATGTCGACCGCGTTGGAGGAGGTGCAGCAGATGTCGGCCTCGGCCTTCACTGCCGCGCTGGTGTTGACGTAGGCGACGACGTAGGCATCCGGGTGCTCGGCCTTCCACCCGCGCAGCGCGGGTGCGTCGATGGTGTCGGCGAGCGAGCACCCGGCGGCGGCGGTCGGCACGAGCACGGTGCGCCCGGGGGAGAGCAACTTGGCCGTCTCGGCCATGAAATGCACGCCGCAGAACACGATCGTCGACGCTTCGGTGCTGGCGGCGAGGCGGGAGAGCGCGAGCGAGTCACCGACGTGGTCGGCGACGTCCTGGATCTCGGGCAGGACGTAGTTGTGCGCCAGCACGATGGCGTTGCGCTGCTGCGCCAGCGCCCGGACCTCGTCCTGCCACCCGGGTGCCGCACCGGGCCCCGCGAACGCCGCCACATCGGCAGGCGCGGGAAGGCTAGGTGCTGGCAGGTCGACCAGTGTCATCGGGCCTCCAGAGGTTTTCGCTCAAAAGGCGATTACTGCTGACCGTACTATCCCCCGCATGGCCAGCGGGCAGGCGCAGGGGGCCGGCCGGCTGCTTGTCCCGGCCTATCCGCACGAGGTGCTCGCGGTCGTGCTGTCGGTGCGCGAGGCCGTGCTGTGCGTGCTGATGTGGCAGCGCGCGCGAGACCCCTTCGAGGGCCGCTGGGCGCTTCCCGGCGGCGGGGTCGGGGCCGGCGTGCGGCTGCGGGCGGCCATCCTGGGCCACCTCGCCGACAAGGTCGAGCTGCCCAAGGTCGCCCACCTGGAGCAGCTGGCGACCCACAGCAACGTCGGCCGCGACCCCCGCGGTCGGGTGCTCGCCACGGCCTACCTCGCCATCGTGCCCTCCTGTGCCGCTCCGGCCCTGCCCGAGGACACCGCGTGGCTCGCCGTCGACGACCTACCGGCCACCGCTTTTGACCACAGCGAGTTCATCTCGGCCGCCCTCGACCGGCTGCGCGCCAAGCTGTCGTACACCAACATCGGCTTCGCGCTGGCGCCCGAGCAGTTCACCCTCTCCACGCTGCGCGACATCGTCAGCGCCGCGCTGGGCTACCCGGTCACTCAGACCAACCTGGCGCGTGTCATGACCCGGCGTCAGCTCATTGAGCCGACCGGAGAGCTCATCCCACCCGGCCGGGCGGGCGGTCGACCCGGGATGAGCTACCGGTTCCGCAGCCACGAGCTGCTGGTGACCGACCCGTTCGCGGTGCTGCGACCCCCCGCCGGGCCGGCGAAGGCTCATAGGCGAGCCTCGTCCGAGGTGGTCGAGGGCATTCTGGGGCCGGTTCTCCCTGCTCGCCGTCCGCCTGTTGGTGGCCCAATTGCAGCTGTAGGGGCCTGAGTAGCAGCGCTGCAGGATCGTGCGCTAAGGACGGCCACCGGTGAGATGTCGTGCAGGGTGTACCCCAGCCTGACGTCAGAGACCTGACCCCCTGAGCGTCAGGTTAGGGCCCGGAAGCTGACTGATGGACACCTGTGCCGGGAGGTCTCAGGGTCCAGCCTGACACTTCTCGACGGCTGACAAGCGCGACCCGTGGACGGCCGATCGCGGGTGTCGTGGGGGTCATGGGAGCAGGGTGAACGCGTCGGTGTGGGCGGGGCGCACGACGTGGAAGTCGCGGGTGTTCAGTGTGGCGATGGTGGTGATGCCGCGCGTTTCGGCCGTGGCGACCAGGCTGGCGTCGACGAGGCCGAGGCCCATGTCGGCGTAGGCCTCGATCAAGTCGATGCACCGCTGGTAGGCGGTCAGGGTCAGGTCGACGACGTGGAGCTCGCCGCTGGTGACCAGGCGCAGGAAGCGGACCTCGGCGGCCGGGCCGAGCCGGGACTCGATCAGCCAGGCGGTCTCGGGGACGACGGGGGCGGCCACGACGAGCTCGCCGCGGTGGGCCCGCAGCAGCTGCGCGCACGCAGCGTGCCGGGGTTCGTCGGTGTCCGCGGCCGACACGAACACGCCGGTGTCGACCAGCACGGCCATCAGGTCATGCGCTCCCGGCGGTTGAGGTGCTCGGCGAGCTCGGCCCGGGCCCGGTGGATGTCGAACGGCTCGCGGTGCCCGGAGGAACCGCTGCCGATGAACGCGTCCAGCGCGGAGTTGTCGGGGCCGGTGCTGGGGAGGCGTTCGCCGAGCAGTTCGGCGGTCAACTCCTCGACGCTGATCCCGAGACGGGCCGATTCGGCGGCCAGCCGCGCGGCCAGCTCTTCGGGTAGGTGCACGGCGATCGACACGGGACCAGCGTAGAACGCTTGGCTGACATCGTCCTGCCGAGCGGCGGTTGGTACGCCGAGGGTCGGTCCGGCCTGTGCGACCGGCTGCTCTCGTGGCCATGACCATCACCGGTCGTCGGCGGGGCCCAGCTCGGCAGCGCGACACTGCTGCAGCTACCGCGACAACGGCCACCGCCAGCGCCGGCGCCGCTTGTCCGGTCGCGGTGTGGCGACCGGTTCGGTCATCGGGCTTTCTGTGCGGGGCCGGGACTGCTGGCCATCCCACGGCTCCGGCGGCAATGACCGCGGAAGCGCCGCAGGCCTCTGCTCCGGCGGACGGCGGTCCAGCTCGAGCGCGGTACGCGCGATCGCGATCAGCGCCGAGGGCGGGACGTCCTCGATCGCCATTCCGCGCACGCAGCCGATGCGCACAGTGCCGTTGCGCAGAGCGGCGACAGCTTCCTCGTCGGTGACTTGGTCATCGCCGCCGTCTTGCTGCTGCGCTTGCTGGCGCGGAACGGGCTCCGTCATGCGTCGGGCTCCTGTCGCCCACTGGTCGTGCAGCCGGTCTAGCACGGCTGTGATGTCCGGCCGCTGCCGCCTTGTTCGGCCTGCCCATGGCAGCGGCAGGACCACGCTACGGTCGCCGGCTTCAGCTCGGTCACGCGGGCCAGTGGGAGGCTCACGCGGTGAGTAAGGCGGGAGTCGCGTAGCGCTGTCCCGGTACGAGGAGTTGGTGTGTCCTAGTCATGTCGGGCGTGCTCGACTTGCAGGTAGTGGACGGCAAAGTCCGACACTCCGGCGAAGGTGTAGCGGGGTCCGGTTCGCGGTGTCGGGTAGCAGCCCATTTCGCACGGGCGTCGAAGAACAGCAGGCTGCGGCCGGCGGTGAGGACCTGCCAGCGGGTGAGCAGCACACACGGCGGCGTGTAGGGGGACAGCCGGCCTCCTCGAGACGGTGGTGGTGGGCCAGTCCGTCCAGGCCGACTATTGCGCGTGGACATGACCGTAGGCCACCGGCCCGAATCGCCCTGCGAACGAGGGCGTACCGACGGTGCGACTGACGGCCGGCTAGTGCTAGACCGCGGCTACCTACCGCGTAGGCGGTGGCGAGACGACGGCTAGCCCTGCTGGAGGGTTGATGTACACGCTCGCGGTCGCGAACCAGAAAGGCGGGGTCGCCGAGACGACGACAGCGGCCACCGTCGCCGACGCCGCAGCCGAGCTGGGCGTCCGGGTTCTGCTGGTCGACCTAGACCCGCAGGCCAACGCAACCGCGCTGACCGACGCGCAGCCCCGGGTCTATGAGGACGGGGCGTTCGGCAAGGCGCAGCAGCTGACCCTCTCCGATGCACTGCACGCCGCGCAGGAACGGGAGTCCGCTGCCGTACAGCCCGGGACGCTGTATCAGGTCACGGTCGCCGCCGGGGAGCACTGGTCGGCTCGGCTGCACGTCGCGCCGGCCAATCAGGACCTGGCGGCCGCAACGTGGACGGCTTCGTTGGGGCCGACCGGCGGTTGGCGGTAGCGCTCGACTCCGCCAGCCCGCCGTACGACCTGGTAGTGGTGGACTGCGGCCCGACGCTGGGCGGGTTGTTCGGTGGCGGCGATGTTCGCCGCCGACGCGGTGCTGCTGGTCAGTGAACCGGCAGCGAACGCGCTCGAAGGGCTGCCGCGGACCATCGCGTTGGCGCCTCCGTTGCGGCGCAGCGCTCCCCCGACGTCCGACTGGTGCTGTTCGGGGTGCTGCCGACCAGCGTCGCTCGTGAGACTAGGCAGAGCGAGCTGCTCGAGCGGAGGCTGTAGTTCCTATGGCTTGAGCCCGACGTGAGCAAGGGGCTCAAGCAGACATTAGGCCGTCGTAATCTCGCGACGTTGTGGCGCCGCGCGGCTGTCCCGGTTCGGCCCTCCCGCGTTGCGCCACTGGCCAGCCACAAGGTCACAGCCGTGCGGCCTTGTACCCCCCCAGAGTTTTGCGGCTGCGGGACTGTAACGGCGGACGGCTCCAGGCGTCTAAGGTCACAACCTTGCAGAGGGGCTAACTCCTAGCCGTGATCCCCAAGCGCCCCCACTGGTCAGGCATCAGAAGGCTGCTCTCGTTTCCCGGTCGGCCGGGCCTTCACAAGGATTACGCCGCCGTAACTGTCCGCGGCCGTACGGCTGGACTGCTGCGGCGGCACTACGCCACGCCGTTGGTTGGTTGCCAGGGTCAAACCGTGCGGCGGTGTAGACCCCTAACGTTGCTGGGTTCCAGAGGCGTGCCGGTGCACCGCTGTTTGAGTCCTCCCCGCTGATCAGCGGGGACCTCATTGCGGCGCGGTCAGCGCGTAGTGGTAGGTCCCCTCGGGCAGGTCCTCCCCGCTGATCAGCTGGGACCACATCGCGGCTGGCACAACAACGACGGGAACAACCTGCGCTGCCTCGCATCCCGCTGATCTGCGGAACCTCATATGCGAGGAAGGCCCCGAGCAACGGCAATGCGCCGCCCATGGTGTGCCGCCTGTCGACAATGTTCCAGTTACCTGTCCTTGCCGATCGGGCTTTTCGATCTGCACCTTTGCCGGGCTCAGAAAGGACGGCTACACCAACCGCAGCCGTGAGCGCCGCGAGAATAGAGTAGTTCGCTTGGATGCCATCACCCTGCAGTAAAATGCTCTCTTTCATAGCGAGCGGAAGGATGGAATGTTTCAGGCGTTTGCCAGTAGCGGCCAAGTCCTCGGATTGACCTGCGCCGCCTCCTCTGTTGGCTCGGATGAGCGGCCGAGGACGGGCCGACGGAGGAGGGCCGCCCGCAGGTCGGTCGGCGGCGCAGCTGCCGTCTTGATCCCGTACAGACGTTTGTCACACAGCGGGGCCGGGGCAGCGGCTGGCTCGGGGACCGACTAGCGGGCCGGTCGAAGCACGGGGACCGGAGGCAAGGTGCGAAGCATCCGCGGCAGACGCCGTAACGAAGCCCGCGCCGCGCGAGTCGACCGCTGGGCTCGGGGGGGTTGAATGGCAGCAACAGGAGACGTCCCTAGCCGTCCGTGGAGGCGCTGTGTCCAACCACCGGCTACGCGATGCTCTCGCTCGCACCGGTTGTTCGCCTGAGCGGTTGGCCGACGACCTGGCCGTAGACGTGAAGACCGTCCAGCGCTGGATCACACTCGGCCGGCTTCCCTACCGCCGGCATCGACAGCGGATCGGCGCACTCCTCCGCGAGTCGGAGGCGTATCTGTGGCCGGATGCGCTTGACGACGCGCAGCGGTCAGCCGTCGGGCGCTCCGAACTCGTTGACCTCTACCCGAGACGCAGCGATGCCCCCGCTGGGCTCTGGACGCGCCTCTTGGTCGAAGCTGTCGAGCAGGTCGACGTGCTTGTGTTCGCCGGTCTTTTCCTGCCTGAGCAGAACCCGCGGGCGGTCGAACTCATGGCCGGTCGGACGACGGCAGGCGCGAAGGTGCGCCTACTACTCGGGGATCCTGACTGCGCTGCGGTGGCACTGCGCGGTGAGGAGGAGGGCATCGACGAGGCCATTGCTCACAAGATCCGCAACGTGCTGGTGCACTACCAGCCTCTCGTCGACGTCGCCGGAGTCGACGTGCGGCTGCATGGGACGACCCTCTACAACTCGATCTACCGCTTCGACGACGACATGCTCGTTAGCCTGCACGTCCACGGCCTGCCCGCTGCCCACGCCCCGCTGCTGCACCTGCGGCGGCTGTCCGAGGCGGAGCTGTTCCTCACCTACGCCGCATCCTTCGAACGCATCTGGTCGGGCGCCGTCCCGGCCTGGTCCTAACGCACTGGAGGTCTTATGGCACGCACGGACTATCTCGACGACTCCGACGCACCAGCTGCCAACAGCATCGTCGTCGCCTCCACCGCCTTCGTCCTCGACGACCAGGACAGGGTCCTGCTCATCAGTCGTAGCGACAACGGCAAGTGGGCGCTGCCAGGAGGAGGCCAGGAGCCGGGCGAGACCGTCGCCGGCAGCGCGGTCCGGGAGACCCTCGAGGAAACCGGCCTGCACATCGAGGTGACGGGTCTAGTGGGCATCTACAGCAACCCGCGGCACGTCATCGCTTACGCCGACGGCGAGGTCCGCCAACAGTTCTCGATCTGCTTCCGTGGACGCGTCATCAGCGGCACGATCCAGACCAGTGCAGAGTCGCCCCGCGTCGACTGGTTCAGCCGAGCCCAGGTCGCCGAACTCGACGTCCACCCGGAGATGCGCCGCCGGATAGACCGCGGCTTCGCGAACGAGCCGGAGCCCTACCTCGGTTGACTCAAGGTCCGCTGCAGCGTGCGGTCCACCGCGGCCAGCAACTCCGGTCGTGACAGTCGCACGGACTCGGCCACGACATGGTCCGTTCCGTAGCGCTGCTCGATTTCCGCCAGTCGCTCGTCCGCAGTGACCCGACGGCCGTCCGGTCCGGTGGTCAAGTCCGCATACCAAAGCGCGTCGGCGACCGTCGAGTGCTCCCGCGGGAACTCCGCATGCAGCGCGTCTGATAGCCCGCGAAGGCGCGCCTCGACGGCGGCACCGGTGTGATGCGCGACGAGCCCCGCAAGCCGATCTCCGCCCTCAAGCCTGCGGATCAGGCGCGCGCCGTCGAGGGGATGAAAGCCGGTGTCGGCAACGGAGGGCGTGTAGCCGATGTCGTGGAGCCAGGCAGCGCAGACCAGCAGATCGCCGTCGCCGTCGAGTGTGGGTGCGACCATGCTCGCCTGCTCCACGACTGCCTGGACGTGCCGCCAGCGACGCGGCAACGGGTCCGCAAGGTGCTGCTCAGCCAGCTCACGTGCCCACAACGGAGACGGCATCCGACGAGCCTATGGACCGCCCGAGGCTGGCTCCAGACCGCAAGGTGAGACGGCCGGGGACGACTTGGACGGCAGAGGACGTCCTGAGTCGTCCTGCCACGTGGTCGAGCCGTCCCCGGCGACTGCGGAGATTACTGACTGGACGGATATGGACCGCTACAGACAGAGGAGACCGGATGAAGAACCTGCCAATTGACACCTCAGGGATGACGTTGCTGTGCGCTGCGGCGCCGGTGGCGGTGGTGGATTTTGAGTCTAAGCGGCCGAAGGCGGACGACAACGGGGTGCCGCTGTTCATGGTGCAGCTGGTGGTGCTGCACAGCGGCGGCGCGGAAATCATGCCTGTCCGGCTATCCCGTTCATCGCCGAGCCGGCTGACACAGGGCACGCCTGTAACCGTTGCCGGACTGGTAGCGACGCAGTGGGCTATGGGCGACCGGTGCGGGTTGTCGTTCCACGCTGACCGGATCGAGACAGCAGCTCCCGCCCCGGCGTCGCCGTCGGCTGCGGGCGACGGGTCCGCCCGCTGAGTCATGTCGACTCCGAGGTAACAAAACAGGCTGGCGAGCTGCGGAAGGACCGTCGCCTGCTCACTCTCCCGAGGACGTGAATCGCCTCCATGCCGCGGTCAACGTGCCAACTGGCTGGTCGCCGTGGTCCGCGAGCGGGGGCTGACACGTCCGCCATCATCGTGCTCTTCCAGTCGGAGCGCCCGCCACAGGTAGTGGTTCAGCGGGTGCCTCGAGCAGCTTGTTGTTAGTCGATTCGTCGTCAGCTGCCAGGTCACGCCCTCGCCGTCCCGTCGACGTGGGTTCGGGCCCGTGGGCTCAGCAACCCGACCCGATCGCCAGGTAGGCAATTACCGTCCGCCGAGGCCACCCTGCCCCTTCCTCGTCCATGCCGCTCGCGGCCGTCCGCCAGCTAGTGTTCCCCGCCGCTGGAGCGGCCGTGCCGTCCGCCCGCTGGGGAACGGGCTCGGTGTGCTGGCCGGGGCCGCCGAAGCGCAGGCGGGAAGTCAGTTTTCGAGGTCCGGGTTGGTTTGCCACACCCGAAGGAGCCCCTCGCGGTTCTCTAACGCATCGCTTTCGACCTGCAGGATGACCTCGCGGAGGAGGTCCTGCGGGTCCCGGCCGAGCAGCTCCGCGCCGTACTCGGCGATGGAGCGCGCGAGGTAGGCGAGGTAGATCAACCCGCCGCCTGACTCCTCCAGCCGGTTCACGACGGGAAGCAGCGTCTCGGGGCTGCGGTCCTCGTCAAAGAGGGCTGTCACGAGCGCGAAAGCGTCTCGGGAGGGCTGGAGCATCTTGTCGATCTCGTCCACGGTCGGCCTATCGGCGCGTGTACCCGCGGCGGAGCACGCGGCTCGGTGCCTCGACCGCGACGGGCGGCAGCTCGACGGCGACCGCGGCCGGCTCGACTGCCTGGACGGCGCGCTGCTCGGCGCGGCGCCGCCAGCCCAACTCACGGCCGGCAGTGAAGCTCCGCTCGAGCGGTTGGGTGTGCGCAGCTTCCCATGCATCCCGCGGTGTCTGTCGCAGCTCGGCGGCTGCCACGGTGGCCCGGACGCCGGTTAGCTGTGACTCGAGGCGATCGAGCGCGCCGGTCTGCCGGTCGATCCGGTTGGCGAGGACCTGCCTCTGAGGGTCGCGCCGCCGCAGCTGCTCCTGACGCTCCCGCACGCTGTCGAGGCGCTTCGCGGCGTCGAGGACCTGCGCCTGCAGCCGGACGACCTCGGCGAGCAGTGCCGGCAGTCGGGCGGTGTCCGAGGCCGGCCGCTGGCGCAGCAGCTTGGCCGTCTCCTGCAGCTGCGCCGCGAGCTGGTCGGCGTCGGCGCCCCATGCCGCGCTGTCGAGCGCGAGCCGCTTCGCCCGCGAGGTGCTGAGGGTCTTCGCTGCCTGCTCGTACGCGCCCCGGGCCTGCTGGTCCGGTAGATCCAGCTCCGGGTCGCCCGACGCCTGTCCCTCAACCAGGTACAGCCGATTAGCCTCGATCCACCGACGATCTTCGGCTGAGTAACTCGGTCGGGTTGATCTGCTGATCTCGGGGTGCGGCCGTGCTGTTCCGCCGGCCGGGTGCCGGGTTCTCCGCGGTTCCGGTTGGGCGGTGA
>JAABUR0100002270.1_pt1 | contig 30190 bp, 27 predicted proteins | sample 5560091 | NCBI WGS metagenome assembly JAABUR01 (sample SAMN10711879, study PRJNA513375) | rock metagenome | isolation source: Antarctica rocks | place: Antarctica: Victoria Land, University Valley sud
ATCGCGACGATGGACGACCGCGACGACGACGAGTGGAACTCCGACAACGGCGCCGTGGTCTGACGAGTCGGCTGGCGTACGTCCTGCGACAGACGTCGGCACGCGTCACCGCAGCACCCGCCGCAGCGGCCCTGGGTGGCTGGCGCAGGCGGCGGCACCGAGCTCACCACGGCAGACAGCTCCCACTAGCCTATGGCCCATGACTGACCAGTCCAACGAGACCGTCGAGATCACCGGGCACTTGATGGACAGCGGCATCTTGTCGCGCGTGCTCAACGACATCCGCGAGTACGGCGGCGACCATGTGATCGAGCGATTCGATCTTGGTCACTACGCCGCCGACCCGTCCTACGCACGGATCCTCGTCAGCGCCGACGACGACGAGTCTCTCCAGCGGATGCTGATGCGACTCCAGACGCGCGGCGTCAACATGGTTGACCCCGGTGAGGTGACGGTCAGCGAGACCGTCATCGACGGGGTCTTTCCCGACGGGTTCTACTCGACGACCAACCTCGAGACGCGGGTCCGCTACCAAGGGGGATGGCTCCGGGTCGAGAACCCGGAGATGGACTGCGGCCTCGTCATCGAGACCGAAGACGACCCGACCCGCGTCTACACGTTGCCCATGTCCGACGTGAGGGTCGGCATGTTGGTCGTCTGCGGTGCGGCCGGTGTCAAGGTGACCACCCCCATCCCCGCCGGTGGCGTCGACCAGGAGGTCTTCGGCTTCATGGAATCCGATGTCTCGAGCGAGAAGCCGCAGACGCTGCTCGTGCGCCAGGTCGCCGACGGCATCCGAGAGGCCAAGGCGGCCGGCAAGAAGGTTCTCTGGGTCGGCGGCCCCGGCGTCGTGCACACCGGCGCGGCTCCTGCCATGGTTGCCATGGTCGACGCCGGATACGTCGACGTGCTCTTCGCCGGCAACGCCCTCGCCACGCACGACATCGAGTCCGCGCTCTACGGCACATCGCTCGGCGTCGACCTGGCGCAGGGCCGGGGCGTCGAGCACGGCCACGAGCACCACATCCGCGCCCTCAACACGATCCGCAAGGCCGGTTCGATCGCCGACGCCGTCGACCAGGGCGTGCTGACCGGCGGCATCATGCACGCGCTGGTGACCCGGGGCAAGCATTTCGTCCTCGTCGGGTCGGTCCGCGACGACGGTCCGCTGCCGGACGTCTACACCGATGTCATCGAGGGACAGCGCGCGATGCGAGCGGGGTTGGCCGACGTGGGCTTCTGCCTGATGGTGGCGACGATGCTGCATTCCGTGGCGACCGGCAACATCTTGCCGGCGTCGATCCCGCTGGTCTGCGTCGACATCAACCCCGCGACCGTCACCAAGCTCGCCGACCGGGGGTCCTCCCAGGCTCGCGGCATCGTCACCGACGTCGGCCTGTTCCTCGAGCAGCTCGCCCAGGAGCTCATTGCTGACTATCGCCGACCGCGTTGAGGCACTGGTCGTCCTGACCAGCCGAGACTGTTTGGCACGCTGTTGTTCGCCCCGGCCGGCTGGAGATGTCGACAGCGGTCCGGATGGATGGTCAGCGATAGAGCGCCGGGATGGCTGCCGGCACCGAGATCGCCACCCGGCGGCCGGAGTGCAACGACTCCACCCCGGCTGCGGCCGCGACATTTGCCCGGTGCCCGTCCCAGGCACTCGGACCGGCCACCTGGCCTTGCCCGGCAGCCTCGACCCAGGCGGCGAGCTGCCCCCGGTATGCGTCGGCGAACCGCGTCACAAAGTCTCCCGACACCCGTGCGCCGTCCATACCGTCGCGGCGCAGGACGAGCCCGTACGGCGGGGTCAGCCGGGCAGTGCCCGACGTACCGACGACCTCGCACTGCACGTCGTAGCCGTATCGGGCGTTGACGAATACTTCGATGGTCGCGAGCACGCCCCCGGTGGTCTCGATCAACGCCACCAGCGGGTCACGCAGCCGACCTTCGTCGGCGCGCGGGGTGACAACCTCGATCGTGGCCAGCGGGTCGTCCAGCAACCACGGAAGGTGGTCGAGCTCATGGATCATCGAGTTCACGACGATCCCCTCCGACGTCGCAGTCGGGTGAGCTTCGGCGTTTCGGTGCACGCAGTGAACGACCCGAGGAGCACCGAGCGCCCCCGTCGCGACCAAGGATCGTAGCTCGACGAAGGCGGTGTCGAAGCGTCGCATGAAGCCGACCTGGATCAGCTGCCTGCCGAGCGCCACCTCGGCCTCGACGATGCGCTGAGAACCGTCTGTTGTGGTGGCCAACGGCTTCTCGCACAACGTCGGCTTGCCGGCGTCGAGGCAGGCGAGGACGAGATCGGCATGCAACGGGTCGGGCGCGGCGATAAGCACCGCGTCGACGTCGGCGGCGCTGATGATGTCCGCCGCCGAAGCGGCGACGCGTCCGTCCACCTCGGCGCAGACGGCTGTTGCGCGGTCGATGTCGGGGTCGTATGCAGCCACCACCACGGCCGATGGAACCCGTCTGCTGAGGGTGCGGACGTGCGCTGCACCCATTCCGCCGACTCCGATGACGCCGACGTGGACCGTCGTGGATGTCCCGGTCATTGCGAAACCCCGGTCGCTACACAACTCCGATCACAGCGAGACCAGGTCACAGCGACACCCAGCGGCGGGTGTCGAACGACCGGCTCATCGCGTCGACGAGCCGTGCCGTCACCACAGCGTCGTCCATGGTCGCTCCGATGGCGCGCTTCTCGGCGATGGACCGGACGAGGCGCTCGGCCTCGACCACTTTGAGGTCGTCATAGCCCATGGCGATACCGGAGCCGGGCTGGAAGGCGGCGTAGTCCCCGTCCGCCCCCCCGACGCTGCGCACCTGCCACGCCGCATCCTGGTAGCCCTGACCGGAGCAGACGCGCAGCTCCCCCATCCGGCGGAAGTCCCAGCCGACGGCGCCCTGGGCACCACGCACCTCGAAGCCGTAGGCGCACTGCTCCCCCACCGCCACCCGCGATGCGGACAGCACCCCACGGGCGCCGGATGCAAACCGCAGCAACGCCGACGCGTGGTCCTCGTTGCCGACCGGGCCGAGCTTTCCTCCCGCCGCGGTGGCGAAGTGCGACACTGCCCCGGCCGTCTCCGGCCGCTGGGGGATGAACGTCGCCTGGTCGGCTATCAGCTCCGTGACCTCACCGGTCGCGGGGCCTGCGACATATCTGGCCAGGTCGAGTCCGTGGCTGGCCAGGTCGCCAAGCACGCCCGTGCCGGCGTACACCGGGTCGAACCGCCACGACAACGCCCCGTCCGGGTGCGCGGCATAGTCGCTCAACAGACTCACGGTGACGGTCTCGATCGTCCCGAGGTCACCGGAAGCCACCACATCACGAGCAAGCGCGACGGCCGGTGCATAGCGGTAGTTGAAGCCGACGGCAGCCTGCACCCCGGCGAGTCTGACCGCCTCGGAGATCTCGAGGGTGTCGGTGAGGCTACGTCCCGCGGGCTTCTCGACCCAGACGTGCTTGCCGGCCCGAGCCGCAGCGACCGCCACGTCGCGGTGCAAGAAGTTGGGTCCACAGACGCTGACGACGTCGACGTCGTCGCAGGACACCAGCTCGCGCCAGTCGGCCAGCGTGCGGTCGAACCCGTACGCCGCTCCGGCGAGGCAGCGCCGGCCCGCGTCAGGGTCAGCGGCCGCCACCAGCTGGGGCCGCAGAGGTGCCCCTGGATAGTGCTGGAGCAGCCGGCTGTAGGCCCGGCTGTGCACCAGGCCCATCCAACCGAAACCCACGACGCCGACGCCGAGCCGACGAGCCTCGGCTGGCATCGGGCCCGCCCGGGTCACGACGTCTCGACCTCCTCTCGCAGACTCTTCGTCAGCGCAGACTCCGGCTCGTCCTGCAGCTCGTGTGCCAGCGCCTCGAGCTCAGCGCCACCCGACATCATCCGGACCAGCTCGTCGAGGGTGATCTCCGACTTGGCGAAGTCGCCCATGCTGCGGCCGCGGCGCAACAGCATGAAGCGGTCCCCCACCGGGTAGGCGTGGTGGGGATTATGCGTGATGAAGACAACGCCCAGGCCACGGTCGCGTGCCTTGGCGATGTACTTCAAGACGATCCCGGACTGGCGGACCCCCAGCGCGGCCGTGGGCTCGTCCAAGATCAGCGCCCTGGCGCCGAAATACACCGCCCGAGCGATCGCCACGCACTGCCTCTCGCCGCCCGACAACGTGCCGATCGGTTGGTCGACGTCGCGCAGGTCGATGCCCATGGCCGCGAGCTCGGACTTGGTGATCCTCTTCATCGCGGCGATGTCGAGCCGTTTGATCGGGCCGAGGCCCCTCGTCAGCTCGGATCCGAGGAAGAAGTTCCGCCACACCGGCATCAACGGCACGACGGCGAGGTCCTGGTAGACGGTGGCGATCCCGAGGGCCAGGGCAGCCCGGGGGCTGCTCATGTTGCGGCTGGTTCCGTCGACGACGAACTTCCCCTCAGAGTGCTCGTGGGCGCCGGCAAGGATCTTGATGAACGTCGACTTGCCGGCACCGTTGTCGCCGAGGACGCACGTCACCTCACCTGCACGTACCGAGGTCGTGACGTCGTGCAGCGCGATGACCTGTCCGTAGCTCTTGCCGATGCCGGTGACCTCGATGATCGGCGTCCCGCGCGGGGGCAGCGCCGGCGCAGACCGGCCGGCGTCCTCCGCGCCGGAGTCGTCCGCGCGTGCGTCCTCCGCCCGTGCGTCCGCTGGCTCCACGTCTTCCTGGCCGGAAGCCGGCTGGCCCGCTCGGGTCTCGTCCGTGCTCATCGCGACACCTCCGCCCGTTTGCGTACCCAGTTGTTGACGAGCACCGCCCCCAACAACATGATGCCGAGGAACGCCTTCAACCAGTCGCTGTCCCAGTTGGCGTAGACGATGCCCTGCTGGGTCATGCCGTAGATCATCGCTCCCAGCGCCGCCCCGATCGCGGACCCGAAACCTCCCGTCAGGAGGCAACCGCCCACCACCGCGCAGATGATGAAGATGAACTCGTCTCCGACGCCGGTAGCGCCGTTGACCGTGGACGACTTGAAGAGCGTGACCATGCCCACCAACCAACCGGCCCCGGCCGTCGCCATGAACAGTCCGACCTTCGTCGCCAGCACAGGCACCCCCACCTGACGTGAGCTCTGCTGGGCGCCACCGACGGCGAAGACCCAGTTACCGGGACGTGTGCGCAGCAGCAGCCAGGTCGCGGCGCCGATGACGCCGATGAACCAGAGGACTGACATGTCGACGGAGGCCCCCACGAACGTGAAGGAGCCGCCGAAGATCGGCTGGATGGCGTCGTACGACGGCACCAGCTTCATGCCTTGGATGGCCACCTGACCGATGATCGCCTTCGTCAGCGCGACGTTCACACCCTGCAGGGCAAAGAAGGTGCCGAGCGTGACGATGAAGCTCGGTAGTCCTGTCTTCATGACGAGGATGCCGTTGACTGCCCCGATCGCCAGAGCGGCGACGAGGGCCACCACGACCGCGACGAAGATGTTCAGGCCGTAGTGCGTCGTCAGCACCCCGACCATCAGGCCAGAGGTGCCGACCATGGTGCCTGTCGACAGATCGAACTCGCCGCCGATCATCAACAGCGCCACAGCGACTGCCACGATTCCGATCCGCGACGACGAGTTGAGCCAGGTGCCCACCCCCTGGTCGCTGAGGAACTCCGACGTGTACACGCTGAAGAACACGAACACGATAAGGGCGGCGATCGCTGAGCCGACCTCGGGCCGCCGCAACGTCTTCGTCGCACGGCTGGTGGCGACCATCCGTTCGTCGACGTCCGGCGCGGTTGTGGTGGACATGGTCTCTCCTTTCCGGGAGATGCCAGGCCCGGCCGGTGGCCGGGCCTGCCACTCAGCTCAGCGCGTGCCCTGCTTGGCGTACTTCAGTACTTCGGCGGCGTTGTCCTTGGTGACGAATGCCGGGCCGGAGTAGACGGGCTGACCGCCACCGACATCGTTGCCGTTCAACGCCTTCAGGTAGAGGAACTGCACCCCCAGATAACCTTGGACGTACGGCTGCTGGTCGATCGCGAAGCTGATCGAGCCGTCCTCGATCCCGGTCAGCACGTCCGTCGAGAGGTCGAACGTCGCTACCTGGACGTCCGAGCCGGCTTGTTCGACGGCCTGCGCCGCGCCGAGTGCTACCTGTCCGTTCAGGGCCAGCACCGCGTCGATGGAGTCGTCTGCCTGCAGCGCCGCCAGGATCTTCTCGGAGGCTTTTGCGGTGTCCGCACTCTCGACCTGCAGGTTCTCGACTTCGCCGTCTGACTTCTCTTTGGCACCGGCACACCGCTGCTCCAGACCGACGTTGCCTGCCTCATGGATCACACAGAGCACGTGTTTGGCTCCGAGCTCGTTGAACTTGTCACCCGCGGCCTGTCCGGCGATCGTTTCGCTTTGACCGACATGCGTGATCGCACCGAACGCCTTGGACTCCTCGAGACCGGAGTTGATCGTGATGACGGGGATCCCCGCCTCAACGGCGGCCTTGATGCTGTCCTCGAGACCGTCCGGCTCCGCCATGGACACCACGATGCCGTCGACGTTCTGGCTCACGGCCGTGTCGACCAGCTCGGACTGCTTCGTCACGTCGGGGTCGGAGTTGTAGTCCACAGTGACGCCCAAGTCCGTGCCTGCCCGTTCGGCCCCGGACTTGACGACGCTCCAGAACGCGTCGCTCGGGTCACCGTGGGTGATGACGGCGATGGTCAGGTCGAGCGAGCTCGAGTCCTTCGCGCCCTCGCCCTGCCCGGTGCCACTGCACGCCGTCAGGAGGAGCACCGCCGACAACCCCACCCCCCAACCCAGCTTCTGCAAACCGCTCTTCATCTTCATTCGCTACTGCCTCCCTGTTGTCGACTCTTCCTCGTGGTCCGTGCCGCCAGGCCGTTCATGCCTGGTCATCCTTCGGTTCGTGGTGCTGGGCGATGCCGGGGCCGGCGTCGGGGGCCGCAGGTGTGACCGTTGGCTCCGTTTGGCATTGTCGTACGTTGCGCGTGCAGTCTGGGTGCTCTCCAGCTGCGACACTCCGGCGACCGGCACATCCCACCAGGCCGGGCTGTCAGGGGCGGGCAGGAGCGGGTCCGTCTCGATGTGGATGACGGCGGTGGTAGCCGCCGAGTTCTGGGCTGCAGCAAGCGCCTTCTCGAAGGCCACCAGGTCCTCAGCGCGGAAGATATCGGCACCGAGACTTGCGGCGTTGGCGGCGAGATCGACCGGCAGCATGTCCCCGTCTATCCCTGATTCGGTGCGGTAACGGTATCGGGTGCCGAACCGCTGCGACCCAAGGGACTCCGAGAGTGCACCGATGGAGGCGAAGCCGTGGTTTTGCACCAGAACCACGATCAGCTTGACGCGTTCAGCCACGGCGGTGACCAGCTCTTGGGCCATCATCAGATAGGAACCGTCACCGACGAGCACAAACACGTCGCGGTCGTCGCCGGCCTGCTCGACCGCCATCGCCACACCGAGTCCACCCGCGATCTCATAACCCATGCAGGAGTAGCCGTACTCGACGTGGTAGCCCTTCGGGTCGCGGGTGCGCCACATCTTGTGCAGGTCACCGGGCATCGAGCCAGCCGCGCAGACCACGACGTCGCGTGGCCGTGAGAGCCGGTTGACGACGCCGATCACCTCCGCCTGCGACGGCAGCGGCTGGTTCCCTGCGTCGTAGGCTCCCTGGACCGTGTCGTCCCAGGCGCGTGCCAACTGCGCGGCGCGCTCGCCGTACGCCGGGTCGACCTGCCAGCCGCTCAACCCCACCGTGAGCTGCTCGAGCCCCGTCCGCGCGTCGGCCACGAGCGCGGTCGCGGACAGCTTGTGGGCGTCGAACGACGCGACGTTGAGGTTGACGAACCGCACACTGGGGTCGGCGAAGACGGTCCGCGAGGCGGTCGTGAAGTCGCTGTAGCGGGTGCCGATCCCGATCACGACGTCAGCCTCGTCGGCGAGCCGGTCAGCGGCCGTCGTTCCGGTCGCGCCGACGGCACCGGCCGACTGCGGGTGGTCGTACGGCAGCGATCCCTTGCCTGCTTGGGTCTCCACGACGGGGATGCCGGTCTGCTCGGCGACGGCGCGCAGCGTCTGCGTCGCCTCGGAGTAGATGACTCCGCCCCCGGCCACGATGAGCGGGCGCCGGGCCGAGCGGACGACGTCGAGTCCACGTGCGAGCGAAGCCGCTTCGACAGCCGACCGGCCGATGTGCCAGACGCGCTCGGCGAACAGGTCGTCGGGCCAGTCGTACGCTTCGGCCTGCACGTCCTGCGGGAGCGCCAACGTCACGGCACCCGTCTCGACGGGGTCGGTGAGCACCCGCATGGCCGCCAGGAGCGCGGCAGGCAGCTGTTCGGGTCGGTTGATCCGGTCCCAATAGCGCGACACTGGCTTGAAGACGTCGTTGACGCTGACGTCGAGGCTGCCGGGGTCTTCGAGCTCCTGCAGCACCGGGTTGGCGACCCGGGTCGCGAACACGTCAGCGGGCAACAGCAGCACAGGGATCCGGTTGATCGTGGCCAGTGCAGCTCCGGTCACCATGTTGGTCGAGCCCGGGCCCACCGAAGCGGTGCAGGCGTATGTCGCGAGCCGGTTGCGCATCCGCGCGTAACCGACGGCCGCGTGCACCATCGCCTGCTCGTTGCGTGCCTGGTGGTAGCGCAGTCCAGGCTCGCCGGTCTCTCGCTCCGCCACCTCTCGCTCGAGCAGCGCCTGGCCGACACCAGCCACGTTGCCGTGACCGAAGATGCCCCAGCAGCCGGCGAAGAAGGCGTTGCGCCGGCCATCGCGCTCGACATACTGCTGCTCCAGGAAGCCGACGATCGCCTGCGCGACCGTCAGTCGCGTCGTCATCGCGCCACACCGGTCGCAGCGAAAGGTAACCGCGGATCGACGTCCTGGTCGTCCCACGTGGAGCGCACCCAGCCGTGTGCCGGGTCGTCACAGATCTTCCAGGCACGCTTTTGACCGGGTCCTGCCATCACGTTGAGGTAGTACAGGTCGTAACCGGGCACAGCCATCGACGGCCCGTGCCAACCGTGCGGGATGAGCACGACGTCGCCCGAGCGCACCTCGGCGAGCACGTCGATGTCCGCGCGGTCGTGGCCGTACACACGCTGGTAGGCCAGGCCCGGCCCGACGGGGCCGGGCGCCACCTCGAAGTAGTAGATCTCCTCGAGCTGGCTCTCCCGCTCGGACTGCTCGTCGTGCTTGTGCGGCGGGTAGGACGACCAGTTGCCTCCCGGTGTCAGCACCTCGCAAGCGATGAGCCTGTCTGCCTCGAACGCGTCGGGGGTGCAGAAGTTGTTGACCTGCCGGCTGGCCTGACCGGCGCCGCGCAGCTCAACCGGGACAGCCGAGGCGGGCTGGTGGCGCATCGGCAGCCGGCTGGTGCAAAGCGACGATGGCAACGCGAACCGGCCGCCGTCGGTGCTCGAGATCTGCACCGAAGCGCCTCGCGGAACGTAGACGAAGTCGCTCGGTCCCGCGAACACCGACTCGCGGCCGGTCACGGTGAGCGTGTTGCCCTCGCCCGTTACCGTGCAGCCGCCACCGAGCGACAGCACCAGCACCTCCGTCTCGCCTGTCTCGACCGCGGCGCTCGCGCCGGCCGCGAGGCTCAGCACCGCCAGACCGGAGTACCCCCAGCCTGCGCTCTTTGGCGTCACGACGACGTCGTACGGCGGCTTGGCTGCCTCCCCGGCACGCAGGTGATACGTCGGTCCACTCACCGTCACATCATCTCCACTGTCGCGTCGACGGCGGCAGCGACGTCGCCGTCGGGCGGATACAGCAGGGTGCGTCCGACGACCATCCCCTTGACCTGCGGGCTGGCGAGCGCCTTGGACCACTGTGCGAACTGGGCCCCCTGGTTCGTGCCGACCTCGCCGCCGAGCAGCAGCACCGGCAACGTCGTGGCGGCCAAGACGTCGGCCATGTCGTCGACGACGGGCAGCTTCAGCCAGGTGTGGGCCGACGTGGAGCCCAGGCCGGAGGCGACCGTGGCCGACCGGATCACGGCTTCGGGCGTCAGGTCGTTGCGCACCCGACCGTCGACCCGGTGCGAGATGAACGGCTCCACCATCGCCATCAACGACCGCGCGGCAAGCTCGTTCACAGCATGGGCGCAGGCCTCGAGAGTGACGGGCGTCGCGGGATCGTCGGGGTCGATACGCAGCAGCATCTTGCCGCCCTGGAAGCCGCTGCTGGCGATCGTCGAGGCGTCGCAACCGGTGAACCTGTCGTCGATCTCGAAAACGGTGCCGGCGAGGCCGCCCCGGTTCATCGAGCCGATGACCACCTTCCCCTCAAGGGCGCCGAGCAGCAGGAGGTCTTCGAGAATGTCGGCGGTCCCCAGCACCCCGTCCACACCTGGACGTGAGAGTGCGATCGCGAGTCTCCGCAGTAGCTCCCAGCGGTCGGCCATCGCGAGTGGCTGGTCACCGGCGCGGAGTGCTCCTCGCGCCGGGTGGTCCGCGGCGACGAGCATCAGTCGACCGCGCTGCCCGACGAGGGAGGTGGGGTGCTCGCGGTTGGCGGCGAGCTCCGAGATGCGCTCGGGGCGGCGAACCCGGTCCGCGAGGAGGTCCACCAGCTCGGCATCGCTCATGAAGCCGCCCCTTCCAATAGAACATCGAGCTCGGCGGTGGTCGGCATGGCGTCTGCGCAGGCCAGTCGGCCGGCGACGACGGCACCTGCAGCGTTCGCGAAACGCAACAGTCGTTCGGTCGACCATCCAGCGAGCAGGCCGTGGCACAGCGCTCCGCCGAACGCGTCGCCTGCGCCGAGGCCGTTGACCACCTCGACCTGCATGGGCGCGACGGTCACCGACTCCCCCGAGCGGGCTCCGAGAACTCCCGCGGCTCCCTGCTTGACGACCGCGAGCTCGACGCCGGCCGAGAGCAGCGCGCCGGCGGCAGCCGCGGGCTCGGACTCGCCGACGGCGACAGCGCACTCCTCGAGGTTGCCAACCGCGATCGTGACGTGGTCGAGGGCGGCCGTGACGGCCGCGTGTGCTTCGTCCGGCGACGACCAGAACATCGGCCGGTAGTCCAGGTCGAGCACCGTGATGCCTCCGCGTCCCCGTGCCTCGAGCGCGGCCATGGTCGCCGACCTCGACGGCTCCTGACACAGTCCGGTCATGGTCACCCAGAACACATCGGCCGCCTCGACCGCCCCCAGGTCAAGCTCGCCCGCGGCGATCTGCAGGTCAGGGGCGGTCGGGAAACGGTAGAAGTAGAGCGGGAAGTGGTCGGGGGGAAAGATCTCGCAGAACGTGACCGGTGTCGGCATAGCTGGCACCGACGCCACGAACCTGTCGTCGACCCCGAACCCGCGCAGTGCCTGGTGGATGAAGCGGCCGAAGGGATCGGCCCCGGTCCGGGTGATGACGGCCGAACGCCGACCGTGGATGGCTGCCGCGACAGCCACGTTCGTCGGGCTGCCGCCGAGATACTTGCCGAACGTCGTCACATCCTCGAGACCGACCCCAATTTGTTGAGGGTAGACGTCGACGCTGACTCTGCCCATCGTCAGCACCTCGAACCCGGGTGCGTCCGCTGCGTGCCCAACCCCCGTCATCCGGCCACCTCCCTCAGGAAGTCGAGGCTACGACGAACGTCACCGGCCGGGCCAGGACCCGTCGGTGCGGCGGCCAGCATCACGTCCTGCTCGAGCACGTACCAGCCCGAGTAGCCGGTCGCCTCGAGCGTTCCCACAAGTGTGGCAATGTCGATGTCACCGTCACCGAGCGGCCGGAACATTCCCGCCTCGACTGCGACACCGAAGGGCAGATCACCGCAGAAGACCTGCCGCGCCATGGTCATGTCGACGTCCTTGAGGTGCACGTGGCTCACCCGCTCCGCGTACGCTGCCGTGATCGCGACCGGGTCTGCTCCGCCGGCAGCCAGATGCCCGGTGTCGACGCAGAGGTCCACCACTGAGCCTTGCATCACCCGCTCGACGTCTTCGCCGCGCTCGACCATCGTGCCGATGTGGGGGTGCAGGCAGGCGGCGATGCCCCGGTCGCCAGCGAGGTCGTTGACCCGGTCGAGGTTCGACAGCATGGCGTTCCAGCCGATCTGGTCGAGGACCGGCCGAGCGTCATATCCGGCAACGCCGGTGAAGGCCGCCAACACCATGACCTGGGCGCCGGACGCGAGGCAGCTGTCGACGAACCGGTCGGCCACCGGCAGCGGGTCGTAGTTGTGGTCGTGCAGCAGGATCGGTAGAAACCCGCCGACGGCACGAAGTCCATGGTCCGTGAGCGCCTGGGCCCTGGCCACCGGATCGTCTGGGAGGAACCCGACCGGTCCGAACTCGGTGGCGGCCAGACCGATCATCGCCATCTCCGCCAGCACCCGGTCCGACTCGAGCTGATAGCCCCAACCGGGGACTTCGCTGACACCCCACGAGATCGGCGCACCAGCGATCCGGTTGCGAATGCTGACCCTCGGCTGGTTGTCGTGCTCCATTGTCCGCCTTAGATCCAGAGGGCGTGCCTGGTGACGATGGCAATCGAGCTGACGACCGCGACGGCGCTGACTACCCACGTCTGCTGCGTGTCCCCACATTGTGCTGAGCGACCAACTAGCTGTCAAGGCTTTGTCCTGACATAATGATGTTAGTACTTCTAGTCCGGCCCGCCGTCCTAGACTGAGCGAACTTCGTTTCCCTGTCGATCTCGGAGCAGCTGATGTCCACTTTCCCCACCCTGCGCGTCGATCGCTCCAGCCCGGTCCCCCTTTACCACCAGGTGGCCGAGCAGCTCGAGAGATCGATCGTCGACGGAGTGTTGAAGCCGGGAGAGCGCATAGTCAACGAAGTCGCACTGGCCGACACGCTCGGTCTGTCGCGACCGACGATGCGCCAGGCCATCTCGACGCTGGTCGACAAGGGTTTGTTAGTGCGCAAACGCGGCGTCGGTACCCAGGTGGTGCAGTCCCAGATCCGGCGGTCCGTCGAGCTGACGAGTCTCAACGACGATCTGTTAGCCGGTGGGCGAGCACCGCACACGTTGGTCCTCCGGCTCGAGCTGATTGAGTCCGACGAGACCGCCTCCCGCCAGCTTCAGCTGGCGGCCGGCGATCCCGTCTGGGCGGTCGAAAGGGTCCGTTTCGTGGGGGACGAGCCACTTGCGTTGATGTGCAACCGGCTCCCGGCATCGATTGTCGACCTCAGCGTGGTCGATTTGTCGCTGACCGGCCTGTACGCCCAGCTGCGTGCCTCGGGAGTGCATGTGCGCGTCGCACACCAGACGATCAGCTCGCGCCGGGCGACGTCATACGAGGCGAGGTTGTTGAACGAACGAAAGGGAAGCCCACTGTTGACGATGGATCGGACCGCGTTCGACGACAAGGGTCGCGCCATCGAATCCGGTTCGCACGTCTACCGGCCAGACCTCTACTCCTTCGAAGTCACTCTCGTCGACCGCTGATCGGCCCATGAGAGACCCCGCGTAAACGGTGTCGAGGTGCCTCGACGGCGTGACCGCGAGCTGCGACGTCGATGTCGAGACGCGGCGCGAGCAAGGTCGGCCGCCCCGATGAGCCCTGCCTGGTTGCCGAGGTGCGCGCGCACGATGCGAGCTTCGGGCCGGTAACCCCGGCCCGTCAGCGTCCGGCGAAAGGCGGCGGTCGCTGGGGTGATCAGGAGGTCGCCGGCGTCAGAGACTCCACCGCCGATGACGAACGTGCCTGGGTCCAGCGCAGCAGCGAGGTTGGCGATACCGACACCGAGCCAGTCCCCCAGCCGAGCAAGGAGCTCGACCGCGCAGGCGTCACCGTCCAGTCCTGCCTGCGTGACGAGCAGGCCGGTGATCGCGAACGGGTCGCCCCCAGCCCGCTTGAGGATGCCGTCCGCCTGCGTCGCCCCGGCGGCCACCAGCGCGCGCGCTTCACGCACGAGCGCGTTTGCGCTGGCATACTGCTCCCAGCAGCCACGGTTGCCGCACTCACAGGCATGGCCGCCTTCGACCACCTGCATATGGCCGAACTCGCCGCTGATCCCGTGCCTGCCGCGGTGCACCTGACCGTTGAGCACCAACCCCCCGCCGATTCCGGTACCGAGCGTGATACAGACCAGGTCAGGCTCGTTTTGAGCCGCGCCGAACCGCCACTCGGCCCAGGCGGCGCAGTTCGCGTCGTTGTCCACGATCGTGGAGAGGCCCACGCGGCGGCGGACAGCGTCGCGCAGTGGCTCGTGACGCCACGCAAGGTGCGGGGCGAACAGCACCGTTGACCTGGTGGCGTCGACGAAGCCTGCCGCGCCGATCCCGACCGCAACCACGTAATGGCGGCCCCGGAGGTCCGCCACGATGTCGGCGATGACCCCTTCCACCATCCGCGGGCTCGTCGACGGCGTGTCATGAACCAGGCTCTCGACCACGATGCCGTCCTCGTCGACGACGCCTGCCTTGACCTTCGTGCCACCGACATCGATACCGATCGCGAGTCGCTGCAGCATCACTGTGCTGCTTTCGCCAGATCGGCGGCGCCGATGATCGCTGCCTTGTTGCCCAAGGTCGCGGTGCGCATCTCGAGGTGAGGGCGGTTGTCGGTCGCAGGAAGGAATGATGCGAACGCGGCTGTGAGCGGGACCATGAGCAGGTCACCCGCCTCCGCGACGCCGCCGCCGATGACTACGAGCCCTGGGTCGAGAACCGCGGCCAGGCTGGCGATGCCTTCGCCGAGCCACTGACCGAGCTCGGCGATCAGTGCAGTGCTCAGCTCATCACCGTCCTGCGCGAGGCGAGTGATCGTCTGACCGTCGATGTTGGCCCGATCTCCGTTCGCTGCTGCGAGCAGCGCGTCGCCATCGAGTGCCCGCTCCCGTGCCACTCGTACCAAGGCGCGCCCGCTGGCGTACTGCTCCCAGCAACCATGCTGCCCGCAACCACACTCCAGGCCACCGCGAACAACCCGCAAGTGACCGATCTCTGCAGCGATACCGAAGCGGCCGCGCACCAGTTCTCCGTCGACCACGATGCCACCACCGACGCCAGTACCGACAGCAACCATCAGCAGATCGTGCGCATCACCAGCCGCCCCGAACTGGAACTCCCCCCAAGCGGCTGCATTGACATCGTTCTCAATGATGACAGGCAGGTCGAGTTTGGACGCGAGCTGATCTCGCAACGGCACGTTACGCCAGGCGAGGTTGGGAGCGAACAGCACCGTTGCCCGGTCGGCTCCAATGAACCCAGCTGCGCCGACGCCTACTGCGGCGATCTCGTGTCGAGCAGTCACCTCATGCACCACGTCGACGATGGCCTCGACGATCGCACTCGTCTCCTGTGCGGGCGTCTTTCGCCGGGCCTCGTCGATCACCTTGCCGGACTCGTCGACAACTCCCGCGGCGATCTTGGTCCCACCGACGTCGACTCCGATCGTGAGTGTCATCTGTCAGTCCTCCGTCAGGTCGATCTTCTCGAAGGGCGGTCGGGCAGCGAACCGACGAGTGCAGAGCTCATAGGGGCCATTCCCGCAGATCCTCCCATGGTCACTGCGCGTCCGCGTGGAGCTGTCTGGGCGAGCCGGTCAGATCTGCGACTCGACGCGCTTCTTGAGGCCCTTGAGCGCGGTGTCGATGATGACCTTCTCGCCCTTGCGCTTCAACAATCCGATCATCGGGATCAAGAGATCGACTGCGAGCCTGTAGGTCACGTCGGTCTCTCCCCCGCTGGCCTCGAGAATGTAGGCACCCTGCATCGACTTAAGCATCTTGGCCTTGACAAGCGACCAGGTGACCTGGCGGTCACCGTCCCAGTCGTAGCTGAGGGTGTACTCGTCTTTGATGGGCGCAGCGTCGAGCACGAACGCCACCTCACCCGCCCGCCCGTCGTCGCACTCCGAGAGCACCGCAGCGGACCGCACTCCCATCGCCCAAGCGGGATAAGAGCCGAAGTCGGCGATCACGGCCATCACCACGGCTGGCTCCGCGGCGATCGTGATGGTCGAGGTCGTCTGGTTTGCCATCGCCGCTGCCCCTTGTGCTGTTCGTCGGGTCGATTCGGGGCGAGACTACTCGCTCGCCTCGAGACGCCACCGACGCCTCCGCGCCTGGGAGCCGCACACCCTTCGGGAGAGCTCTACCGTTGACCTTCCCCACGAGTTTCACTCTTTGTGGTCATCTGACTACACTACGTATAGGTCAGTTGGGGGATTGCCCGTAAACCAACCGTACTAGTCACTTCGGCGCTCTGAGAGTTCTCGACATGTTGACGTCCTTGCAAGCGGCAGAACGGACACAGGCGCGCATTGACCTAGGTGCCCGCACCTCGTGCATCACCGTCGCCGTCAGCCTTGCCGTCGTGACGGGCGACACCGCTGCCTCTCTCGACACGCTCTTCCTGCTCTGCGCGCTGACGCTGGCCATGTTGCTATTCGCCATGCACAGCGGCCTAGCCGCCAGGAAGTACCTCTATGCGCTCGTGGTCGAGGGCGTCTTGGCCAGTGTCGTGATCGGGCAGGGCTCCTCCGCAGCTGAGGTGTTCATCCTCTATCTCGCGGCTCCGGCCCTCATCGCTGGGTTGCGTGGTGGTGTGCTCGTGGGTGGGGCGGTGGTCGCCGGGGAAGCGCTCGCGGCATTGCCGGCAGCGGTTCAGCTCCAGGACCACCGGCCCGCCCTCTTCGCCCTGTGGCTTCCCTGGTTGTTCGTCGCATTCTCAGTTGCCCTGCTCGGAGCCTGGATCAGACAACTACAGCTGCTGCAGCGTGATTCGCGGTCGTCACCATATGCATCCGCTCACCATCTTCTCGGCCAGCTTCGCACGGTGACTCGAGAACTGTCGGGGGGTCTCGATATCGAGGTCGTCTCCGAAAGCGTCTTGTCCAGAGCCACCAGCGCGTTGAGCGGCGACCGAGCAGCCCTGCTGCTGCGGGGTGAACTGGGTGACCTCAGCGTCGTCGCCTATCGCGGCGACGAGGCCTTCACCGTTGCACTCGGACAGGATCCGCTGATCCACCGGACGCTCACCAGCCACCGTGCCCACCAGCAGCCGGAGCCCAACAGCCAGCCAAGTCATCAATTCCGCACCTGCCTCCCGCTGATCGTCGGGACTCGCGTGATCGGCGTGGTCGTCGTCGATGGGCCAGCGGGCCTGCCCGCTGACGAACTCGCATTGACTCAGGCGACGCTCGATGACGATGCACTGCGCCTGGAGTCCGCTGTCCTCTTCAGCGACGTGCGGGCGTTGGCGACGGTCGAGGAGCGACGCAGGCTGGCGCGAGAGATCCATGACGGCATCGCGCAGGAGATTGCCTCAATCGGCTACCTAGTCGACGATCTCGCGCGAGACGAGTGCAATCAGGGCCATCACGACGGTCTCACCGACCTGCGGGACGAGCTCACTCGGATCGTCACCGAGCTCAGGTTGTCGATTTTCGACCTGCGCAGCGGAGTGTCCTCGAACGACGGGCTGGGCTCGGTCCTCGGTGACTATGTGCGCGGAGTGGGCAAGAGCTCAGGGATGACCGTCCACCTGTCCCTGGAAGAGAGCCCTCATCGACTTCGGCTGGACGTCGAGACCGAGCTGTTGCGGATCGCACAAGAAGCGGTGACCAACGCGCGGAAGCACTCCCACGCCGCCAACATGTGGGTGACGTGTCGGGTGGAGCCGCCATTCGCCGAGATCCGTATCGAAGACGATGGGCGTGGTGCCGTCATGACCCGCGACGAGCACTATGGCGTGCACATCATGAAGGAACGTGCATCACGAATCAACGCAGTCCTCACTGTGGCCGACCGGCTCGGTGGGGGAACCGTGGTCTCCGCCGTCCTGCTTCCCGCAGAGGTGGCGGTTCACGCCAAGACTGGAGACAGCTATGCCCTACACCGTGCTGCTGGTTGACGACCACGATCTGATCCGGCAGGGACTGCGCCGGGCGTTTGACCGCCACCGCGACTTCACCGTCGTCGCCGAGGCGTCATCGGTCGGCGCCGCTCTCCAAAGCGCCGCCGACAAGGAACCCGACGTCGTCGTCTGTGACATCCGGCTACCCGACGGCAGTGGGTTGGAGGCAGTGCGGACGCTACGCGGTCAGCGACCGGACATCGGTCTCGTCGTCTTGACGATGTACGCCGGCGACGAACATCTGGTGGCCGCGCTCGAGGCAGGGGCGTCCGCATTCGTCCTCAAAGACGCCCCGAGCGACGACGTCGTGGCCGCGGCCCGGCACGCCGCTGTCTCTCCACGGGCCTTCACCGCTCCCGACCTAGCCAGCGCCATGCGCCGTCGAATGACTCCATCCGGTCCCCGGCTGTCCCCCCGGGAGACCGAGGTGCTCAACCTGTTGGCAGAGGGTTACGGCGTCGGGCCGATCGCTCGTCGGCTCTTCATTAGCGAGTCGACAACGAAGACACACGTCTCGAAGATCTACGACAAGCTCGGGGCGGCTAATCGCGCCCAGGCGATCATGAAGTCCATCCAGGCCGGCCTGATCTCCGCCGAGCTGATGGCCAGGACCGACTGAGTCGGCGGTGACCGCCCCTCAGCCAATCGGCCTTAGCATGAGACGCTTCGCTACTTCGCCCGCCCGACCCAGGCAAGGGAAGCGGTCCGAGCCAAGAGTCACGTCGCCCGCGCCGAGGTAAGGGCGCTACACAGGCGGGTGGCAATTCCCGGCACATCTCGAGGCGCCACCACCCAACTGGACCGGCAACCTTCCGCAGCTTCCGGCGCACCTCCCGAGTTGCCGACGATGATCGGCAGACCGCAGGCCGCGGCCTCCAAGAAGACGATGCCGAAGGCCTCCGGCTCGAGACCCCAGAGCCGGGTCCGGCAGGGTAGCGCGAAGACGTCCGCCATCGCATAGACGAGCGGCATCTCGCCCCAGTCGACAGCTGGGACGAACGTCACCGAAGCCGCCACCCCCTGGCGACGGACAAGTCGCGCCAATCGAGCCCGCGAGGGGCCATCCCCGACGATCACCAGTCGCGCACGGTGATGTCTGTCCAACACGGAAGGCCAAGCCTTGATGAGGGTGTCGTGTCCCTTCCGGCGTACCAACCGCGACGCAGACAACACCACTGGCTGGTCGTCGGTCAGACCGAGCCGGCGTCGCCAGACGAGCCCGTCCAGCCCAGGCCGGAATCGCTCCCGGTTCACCCGCGGCGACAACCTCTCCATCCGTGCGACGGCACGAGGCGACAGCGCCCTCGCTATCTCACGCCGGCAGTACTCGCTGACATAGGTCAGCACGTCGACGTCCTCACCAATGCGGTACAACAGCCGACGGGCAACCGGGACTCTTGCCCACCAGACCTCGTGTCCGTGGGTGAGGCCCTTGGCATGAGACACGCCGGACGCGCGCTTCAACTCAGCTGCGAGCAGACCCAACGGCGCGGCCGCACCGAAGAGGACGTGATCGCATCCGTGGTCACGAGCCACCTGCTGAACCGCTCGGGCAACTCGGAATGTGGGTAGCAGCGTCCGTGCTCGGTCGCGGATCACCGGGTAGTCGACCGACCGATCGACGACGTCAGACCCGGCCATCCGCGCCGTGTAGACCACCAGCTCGTGGCCGAGCATGTCTGCGCAGAGCGAGAAGACAAACGACTCGATTCCGCCCCGGCGCGGCGGGAAGTCATTGGTGACGACGAGGGTCTTGGTCACGGCTGACCGTCGCGCGCGGCAGCCGGGACGAGCAGCAGCATCTGCCGAGCAACGATTCCTGTCACCGGCGAAGGCCCTCGAGGTAGCCGCGCCACTGCTGCGTGAAGATCCGCCGACTTGTTCCCAGGTCGCGAAAGGCCCCCGCCAGATCGTCAGGGTCGTGGACGACTGCCTCGTAGAAACGGACCAGCCCGCGCTCGCCGTACGTCTGGGCGATCAGCTTGTTCGCCAGCCAGGCCTGCTCGTAGGACACCTCGAGGCCGCGCCGGCCCGCGGCGAAGTCGGAATGCGCCGGCAGTCGCTTCGGCACACCGTTGCGTCGGATGTCGCGGAGGACCGCATGCGCCGAGACGGAGAGCGGGACGTCGACCGCACCGACCCCTACATAGTCGGCGAACCCCTCTGCCACCCAAAGCGGCATGCCGACGACGGCAGCGTTGGTGGCGACGTGGGTGGCCTCGTGCGTCATCACGACGCGAGAACCGAGCGGACCGAGGCCAGTCAAGACAGCAGCGTTGACCACGACCACGACCGGCCCGTCGGCACGGGTAGATCCGTCGACGGTCGTGGTGACGGCCGCGATAGCGCGATAAGTGCCAGGAGCGGCCGCCAGCAGCGCCTCGAGGTCCCGGCTGGAGTCAGCCACGTACGCGACGAGCTTGCCGTCCCACCATGGGAGCACGGTCTGGACGTCATCAACCGCTTGCCTGAGGTGCGCCGCGACTCGAGACGCCGTGGCCTCGCTCGACGCGGCGACCAGGGTGCGCGGCGAGCGGCGTACGTCGAGACGACCCAACGACCAGATCGGTTGTCGCTGTCCGTCTGCCGCTCGCACATCGATGATGTAGGCGCGATCATGGCGCCGCACGAACGTGTAGCTGACGATCGTTCGAGCTGGGCTACGGTCGAACCCTGCGAGCGCATATCCGACCTCGACGTCCGCCCTCCATGCCGGTCCTCCAAGCCGCTCGGCGCCCCGGCTGAGCCCGGATTCGGCCGCGATGTATCGGGTGTCGAGTTCTTGGACCCCGAGCGCCCGGAGGTTGGCGTACGTCGTCTGCGCGCGCCGCTGAACGGCAGCCGTCGTGGCGTCCCAAGCGCTGAGGTAGTCGGCCCGGCTTCCTGCTCGCAGACCGGCGCCCTGACGCTGCAGAGCCCGGATGGCAAGCGAGCTCCGCTGTGCGGCCGAGTCAATCGACCCCGCCTCGCCTCGGGAGCTCGACGGCGGCAGCGGGGTGGGCTCAGAACCTCGTTGTTCAGTCAGCCAGACAACGGACAACACGACAATCGAGACGACGGCGAGCGCACCCACCGATCGCAGCCACGCTCGCGACGACCATGGCCTCGGCTCTTGGTTGACACTCACACCGTCGTTCGTCGACACAGACCAATCCTAGGCGGGCGATGCCTACCCAGATGCAGGTCAGTCGTCCGTCAGGCGATGCGGACGGCGCTGCTGATCGGCATCGAGTCGACCGGGACGACCTCCACCGGGCGGCTAGGGTTCGCAGCGTGAACGAGTAGACCGTTGCCGATGTACATGCCCACGTGGGAGATCGGCGAATAGTAGAAGACCAGGTCACCAGGTTGCAATGCCGAGATCGATACTGGGGTGCCCGCGCTCGGCTGCGCGCTGGAGGCGTGTGGGATGGACACGCCGGCGGATTGCCAGGCATACATCGTGAGGCCCGAACAGTCGAACGAGTCCGGCCCCGCGGCGCCATAGACGTACGAGTCGCCGACCTGGTCGAGCGCCGTCTGCACGGCGATCTGCGCCCTGTCGGAGGCAGGCACATCACCGAGGCTGAGGCGAGGTTGGCCGCGGTTCGGTTGCGTTTCGACCGCCGGGTTGGGCTGGGCCCCGACCGCTGGGCTGGGCTGGGCGGCCACCTCCGGGTGCGCGTGCGCGGCCGCCTGGAGGGCGCGCACACGCGCGCGCGCTTCCTCCTTGAGCTGCCCGAGCAGCTTCGTGGATTCGCTGATCGAGCCATCTAGCTCGGCCTGGTGCTTGGCGGCCTCACGCTTGTCGTCGGTGAGAGCGTCGACGGCATCTTCTGCCTGCAACGCTTGAATGCCGAGCTGCTTTTGCTGCTGCCTCAGTTTGAGCAGCAGCCCCGCCTGCTGGTCGGCAACCATCGAGGCGGTGGCCATCTCGTCAAGCAACTGCCCGGCGTCGTCGGCCGTGAAGAGCGCGGTGGCGGGCGAGCTCGTCGAAGCGACCTGGTAGTCATCGACAGCCATCGCGACGACCCTGCCGCGCAGCCTCTCGACGCGAGTCTGCTGACGGGTCACGTCGGCCTCGAGAGTGTCCGAGCGCTCCTGCGCGCCGTGCATGTCGACGCGGACGGCGTTCAGGTTCTCGGAAGCGATCTCGGACTCGTGGCCGAGTGCGTCAAGCTGTCTCTTCACCTCGGCGATCGACGGCTTGTCGGGTCCACTGTCGGGTCCGTCGGGGTCGGCAGCACCAGCGGGGGCGAGCACAAGACTGGCGATCAGCGCCGCACAGCAGCCGAGGGCGGCCCGAGTGGCGAAGGATGGCATGTGGTGTGTACGGCCGTTCGACACGGGTCGACGGTCTCCCTCTCACTAGCGATCACAGGCAACGGCAGAGCCGACAACTTCTGGAGGCGCGTCGGCTGCGTCCCGCATCAGCGCGGCGTCACCGAGAGCCGACTGATCACACTACAGATGCACAGCGCAACGGTCCAAGGGTGCTGCTGTTTCGTGGATATTCGTTGGTGGAATCATCTCACTCCCCTCTCACCCGACCCCTCTGCATCACCGGCCACGGCTAGGGCGGTTGCGCCCTCTCACGGACCGTCGACGTAGCGGGACTCGACCGCCTCGGCCATCCGCAGCGGCGGCACCAGGCCGGCGTCAGACAACACGTCGATCGCGTGGCGCTCGACGTCGTCGAGCTCGACGCCGTACGGCGGCCCGCCGAGAAGCACTGTCACGACACAGTCTCCGCAGCCGATGCCGCGCATCGTGCACCGGTCGCAGTCGATCACAACAGGTTGGTCATGGTCGACCTCGCCAGCAAGGTCGAGGCCGAGCGACGGGACCGGCTCGGCCGCGGCCGCCGGCTCAACGGGCCAACGCGTGGGAGTGGGACGGGGTGCTTCTGCGGTCATGACGACCTCCGACTCGGGGGAAGAACTTGTGCCTTGTCGATGACGCTAGAGACCTCGACCGACAGTCTCAGACGCGTTGACCGCCCCGACGGAGGAATAGCTCAGACTGGACCGAGACGCTGCTGTGGCCTCGGCGCCCGCTCGAGACGGATCCGGTCACCGGAGACCACCACTCCTCCGTGCACGACAACGGCCATCACGCCGGCCTTGCGCACCAGGGCACCGGCGCCGTCACGGTGAAGCGTCGCCTGCATGAGCCCGGGCCTGAACCGGTCGAGCTGCGTGCAGGGATTGCGTAGACCCATGACCGCGACGACGGCGTCTGCGCCGAGGTGGATGAGGCTTCCACGGGCAAGGCTGAGGAGATCGATCCCACGGGTGGTGACGTTCTCGCCGATGTCGCCTGGAGCGAGGTCATACCCCCGCAGTGCCAGTTCGTCGTGCAACTCGGCGTGCACGAGGTGGACCTGGCGCAGATTGGGCTGAGTCGGGTCCCGGCGTACGCGGGACCGGTGTTGCACGGTGACGCCGGCGTGCGAGTCGCCCTCCACCCCGACACCCGCGACAAGCGTGATGGCGGACTGGGTCTGTTTGCTGAACCCGTGGCGGAGGCTCGCGCTCACCGCGACGACGGTTGCAGGCACTGCAGACATGGCTCGATCGTGGCGCACGTGACGGCGTACGTCCTCACTGGGTCCAGGAGGAGACCGCGGAAGTCACAGCCCGAGCACCGCAATTAGCGCCTGCGACGTAACCGAGCGCGCCCCCATCTTGGACACGCTCTCCGCCACCTCTCGGTCGGTCGAGACGACAACAAGTGGGCGCCCGACGGGTTCCGCCGACACCAGGTGCCGGATCGTGTCGTCGGCGATCACCCCAGGCGGGCTGAACAGCACCCGGAGGACACGCGGCGACGCCACGGTCGGCGGGTGCAGGAGATCGGCACCGTCGAACACGATCGTCGTCTCGATCCCCCTTCCCGCCACGAGCGCCGCGACGCGGCTGGCGAGCCGGTTGCGCTGCTCCTCGAGCGGCGCGGTGGGCCACGCGGACTTCGAAACGTTGTAGCCGTCGACGATGAGATGGGCCCGCGGTAGCTCGATCAGCCTTCGAAGCAACACCGGGTCGTCGCTCTGCAGCGATCTGCCGACACCAGCGAGACCTCCGCCGGCGTCCGGCTCGATCGCGCGGACGGTGTCGGCGGGGAGCAGGTCGCTCAACGGAAGGGCGAGCTCCCGGCGCAGTCCGGCGGCGCTGTCCATGATCGTGTCGAGCAACAGGCGCTGACGCATCGTCTCAGCCTCGCGGTCCTCTCGGACGGCGCGACGCGTGGACGCCGACTGCGACTCGAGCTGGTCGACGCGGGCGCGGAGCCGCCGCACCTCGGCTTCGGCGACCCGAGTAGCCGCAGTCGCTGCGCGGCGCGCCCCTTCCACCGCGTCGTCCAGGCCGGCGACCGTCTGCTGCGCCTGCTTGAGCTGCTGACGTGTCTGACCGAGCGTACGACGCAGGGTGGTGTTGTCGCCCTTGACCTCGTCCAGCTGACTTCGCAGCTTGTCGCGCACCGATCTGACCTCTGCGCGGGACGCGGCCAGATCTGCGAGCAGCTTCTCGATCATGGCTGCCAGATCTCCCCCAGGAGCCTCCCGCCGTCCCTGCTCTGCCCGGACGGCACCAGCGACCACGTCTCCCCAACCGTCCGTGCGGACGATGAACGCGACAGCCGCCGCGACAGCCTGTGTCTCGTCGTCGACAGATGGTGTGCCGGACTCGAGCTCGAGTACGACGGCGGGGGTGCTCGCCCGCACCTGTGCTGCGACGTGTTCGCGGAACTCGTCATCACGGTCCAGAGCGCTGGCAATCCGGGTGCCGACCAACTTGGTGCGCTTAGCGGGAGCAAAGTTGGCTGACGTGCGCAGGGCAGGCGGGAGGTGGACCGCTGGCACCCGGCTCATGGCGTCGGAAGCAAGCCAGATGACCCGCGAGCGCAGCCGAGGCGGGAGCGAGTCGACCGTCGGGATCGGCGTCGCGCCTTCCCCATTCGTCGCTTCGTCGTTACCGGTCACCAACAACTGCTCCAGGCCTCAGGACCATCTCGACAGTGTCATTGCGGCCGCACCACCGGCACGCCACCGACATCACCCGCTCGCGGACCACCTCGGTGTCCTCGATGGTGGCGCCGCCGGCAAGGTCGAGGTGCCAGAACTCATGCGTCGTAGACTCAGGCACCACATCGAAGCGCGTCATGTTGCCGCAGCCTGTGCACCGCCATCGGTGTAGCTCGTCAGGCACGTCGCCGGGCGCGGACGCGCCGACGCCGGCGGTGTCGACGACCACATCGTCGGTGGGCTGGTTCATCGCTCGCCTTCCTTGAGGTGTCCCCTCGGTGATGGTCACCTCTCCTTTCTCCAGGGTAGTGCTGCACGTCAGCGGGTCTGACGCGTTTCTCGCTCGCCGACCACGCCGCGGCCAAGAGACGGCCCGGCGACCCGCGTACGTCACCGAAGCGGACGGGGCTGCGGAGGTGCCGAGTCCGCGCGGCAGCAGGCGCGTCGTGGACAGTTTTCGTCGGTGGTCGCCCCTAGCGTCGTGACCATGAGCACCGTGCTCCCCACCGCCGGTCCGTCGCCGGCCCCTCCAGCGTCGTCGTCGCAGGCGACGCCGGTGCAGCAAACGTTCGACGAGCTCGGCACTGCGCTACGCCACATCACCTTCGTGGTCGTGGACCTCGAGACCACCGGTGGCTCGGCCACGGCAGGTGCTTCGATCACGGAGATCGGTGCAGTCAAGGTGTGTCGCGGCGAGAAGCTCGCGGAGTTCCAGACGCTCGTACGCCCCAGCCAGCCGATCCCGCCGTTCATCTCCGTGCTCACCGGCATCACCAACTCGATGGTTGCCGACGCTCCGCGGATCGAGGCGGCATTGCCGGCGTTCCTCGAGTTTGCTCGCGGTGCAGTGTTGGTGGCGCACAACGCGCCGTTCGACGTCGGATTCCTGCGTCACTATTGCGAGCTGATGGGGATTGGGTGGCCGCGCTTCGACGTGCTCGACACCGCCAAGCTCGCCCGCCGCGTGATCACCCGCGACGACGCCCCCAACTGCAAGTTGTCGTCGCTGGCGCGGCTGTTCAGGTCGACGACGACCCCGAACCACCGGGCGCTCTCAGACGCTCGCGCCACCGTCGACGTACTGCACGGGCTGATGGAGCGGCTCGGCAACCTCGGCGTGCACACCCTTGAGGAGCTCCAGACCTTCTCGTCGCGCGTCTCGTCGGCGCAACGCAAGAAGCGCCATCTCGCCGAGCAGCTCCCACACTCCCCGGGTGTCTACCTCTTCCGCGATGGTCGCGGCCGCGTCCTCTATGTCGGTACGTCGAAGGACCTGCGCGCACGCGTGCGCACGTATTTCACGGCGAGCGAGACGCGCTCACGGATGGGCGAGATGGTCGGGCTCGCCGAGTCGGTCGAGGGAATCGTATGCGCGACAGCGCTCGAGGCGGAGGTGCGCGAGCTGCGGCTCATCGCCGAGCACAAGCCGCGCTACAACCGACGTTCGAAGTTTCCTGAGCGTGTGAGCTGGGTCAAGCTCACCGTCGAAACCTGGCCCAGGCTGTCGCTCGTGCGGAAGGTGCTCAACGACGACGCCGACTACCTTGGCCCGTTCCGCTCGCGACAGCAGGCGGAGGCTGCGATGTCCGCCCTGCACGAGAGCTTCCCCATCCGGCAGTGCAGCGACCGTCTCCCGAGGCAGCCGAGTCGCAGTGCCTGCGCTCTCGCCGAGATGGGCCGGTGCCTGGCGCCGTGCGACGGCTCCGCGTCCGAGCGCGACTACCTCGTCACCGTCGAGTCCCTGCGGCACAGTCTCGACGCGAGTCCAGCCCGGGTCACGGCGGCCGTCCGGCAGCGGATGGATCTGCTCGCCAAGGCCGAGCGGTTCGAAGAGGCAGCCTCCCACCGAAACCGGATGACGAGCTTCGTCCGGGCGGCCGCCCGCACCCAGCGGCTGCGTGCTTTGACCTCCTGCGCCGAGATTGTGGCCGCCCGCCGGGGCGACGACAGCCGCTGGTCGGTGCACGTGATCCGCCACGGTCGGCTGGCTGCGGCCGGTGTGATCCCGCCCGGAGTCAGCGCACGCGACTGGACCGACACGTTGCAACTGGCCGCCGACACAGTCGTACCGGGACCTGGGCCGGCACCGGCGGCCACGCCGGAGGAGTCCGAGAAGCTGTTGCGGTGGCTCGAGCAGCCTGGGGTCCGGCTGGTCCATGTCGAAGGCACGTGGTCGTGCCCGATCGACGGCGCCGAGTCGCAGTGTGAGCTTCTCGACGCCGTCGACACCTCGCGCAATTCGGTCGTCCCGTTCGACAACCCCCGGCACTCGGCCACCCTCAGCCGCCCCGCCCGCTGACCTCTGCGGCGAGCGGCAGATCATCTCGCCTTAGCCTCTGTTCATGACTGACACACCGGCGAACACGGCGCCGTACGGCTCGTGGTCCTCACCCATCACCACCGAGCTGCTCACGGCAGGCAGTATCGGGCTCGATGAGGTCCAGGTGGATGCCGACGACATCTATTGGATCGAGCGACGTTCGAACGATGGTGGCCGATCTGTCCTTGTCCGTTACCGCCCGGGCGGTCGCTGCGTCGACCTGACCCCCGCTCCGTTCAATGTGCGCTCCCGTGTGCACGAGTACGGGGGCGCCGCCTACACCGTGCGAGACGGGCTCATCGTGTTCGCAAACTTCGACGACCGTCGTCTCTACCTTCTCGACACGCAGACGCCTGACAACCAGCCGACGCCGCTGACGCCTGAAAGTGATTTCAGGTACGCAGCTCCGGAGCTAGACCTACGACGCCGACGCCTCATCGCGATTCGGGAGGATCACACGAACTCCGACGAAGAGCCGGTCAACACCCTCGTCAGCCTCGACCTTGACGACGTCGACCCCCACGGCGGTCGTGTCATCTTCACAGGCAGCGACTTCGTCAGCTCTCCCACCCTCGACGCGGACGCCCGTCGACTGGCCTGGATCACCTGGAACCACCCGGCCATGCCGTGGGACCGCGCCATCTTGTGGGTAGCAGACGTCGTCACCGATGGCTCCCTCGCACGGGTTCGCGCGCTCACCGATGGCCGCGACGCCGTGGGGCAGCCACGCTGGGCGCCCGACGGACGGCTCTTCTACATCACCGAGCAGAGCGGATGGGCAAACATCACTTCCGTCGATCCCGAATTACCGGACGCTGGTGCTACCCCTCTCCCGCCGCTGAAGCTGGAGTTCGGCCTCCCCGGGTCGGCCCTCGGCTCGTCGGATTACGACTTCGGTGCCGACGGTCGCGTCGTGTGCTCGTGGTGGGACAGAGGAGTCGGCCGCCTCGGCGTCCTCAACCCTGCCACCGGAGCACTGTCGCCCGTCAGCACCGCTGCCGTAGCCTTCTCCAGCCTCACGTGCACGGGCGACTCTGTCGTCCTGATTGCGAATGAACCGCTGGAGCCCGCTGCCGTCTCTCGCATCAGCCTGGAGCGGCCCGACACCCCGGCGGCGGCGACGCTCATGCGCTCGACCGACGCCGAGCTCGACAAGGCCTGCCTGAGCGTCGCCGAGGAGCTGACCTGGCACAACTCAATGGGTTTGCCGGTGCACGGCTTCTTCTACGCGCCCACCAACGGTCGGGTGACTGCTGACCCGGCCGAGTTGCCGCCGTTGCTCGTGGTTTCACACGGCGGCCCGTCATCGCTGTCCTCTCCGGCGCTCAGCCTGGGCGTGCAGTACTGGACGAGCCGCGGCTTCGCGGTGCTCGATGTCAACTACGGCGGCAGCACCGGTTTCGGACGCGAGTACCGAGAGCGTCTGCGCGGGGGCTGGGGGGTCGTTGACGTCGACGACTGCGCTACCGGCGCGCAGTTGCTGGCTGAGTGTGGGCGCGTCGACAGCGACCGGCTCGCGATCCGGGGCGGCAGCGCTGGCGGGTACACGACATTGTGTGCGCTCGCGTTCACCAAAGTCTTCAAGGCGGGGGCCAGCTATTTCGGTATCGGCGACCTGGAAGCGCTGGTTCGAGACACGCACAAGTTCGAGTCGCGCTATGTCGACGGGCTCGTCGGGCCATACCCAGCAGCCAGGGAGCTTTACCGCGAGCGGTCTCCTGTTCACCACGTCGAACGACTCAGCAGCCCCATGATCCTGTTTCAGGGTGCTGACGACGAGGTTGTACCGCCCAACCAAGCCCAAAGCATGGCTGATGCACTTCGCGCAAGAGGGTTGCCAGTGGCACTGCTCATCTTCGAGGGGGAGGGGCACGGATTCAGGATGCAAGCAAACATCACTCGAGCGCTCGAGGCTGAGCTGTACTTCTACGCCCGGATCTTCGGCTTCACCCCGGCGGATCCGATCGAGCCGGTTACCATCGACAACCTTGCCCCGAAGGGTCACACCCCCTGAAAGGCAAAGGACGTGGCGCTGGCGACCGGCGAGCCGGTACGCCGACCTAGTTCACCAGGACAACCGTTGGCAGCAACCACGCACTAGTGTCGCGGTTAGCACTCGCATCAAAGGAGGCAGCGTGATCACGGCCATTGTCTTTGTCAAGGCCGACGTCGCGAGGATCCCGGAGGTGGCCGAGCAGATTGCCGCGATCGACGGCGTGAGCGAGGTCTACTCGGTGACCGGTGACATCGACCTGATTGCGTTGTTGCGGGTCCGCAACCACGACGACGTCGCATCGCTCGTGCCAGACCACCTCAACAAGGTCCCCGGAGTGCTCTCGACCGAGACGCACATCGCGTTCCGGACTTACTCCAGTCACGACCTCGAGGCAGCCTTCTCGCTCGGCGCCGAGTAACGGGCGAGGGCACGCGTGGCGCGTCACCCGTCCGGAGGGACGCTCGTTGGTGACGACTCAACACTCATTTTGTGACGGCTCAATGCCAATTTTGTGACGGCTCAACGTGAAGGTGAGGGGAAGGGGGCGTTGGCGGCCGCCAGCCACGCGACCAGCTTGGCCTTGGCAGCACCGGAGTCCACCGCGGCGGCAGCCCGGTCGAGGCCCGCGCTGAGCCGCTCGACCAGCGGGGCGTCACTCACGTCGTACGCCGCGATGCCCGCGGCCGCGTTCAGCAGCACGGCGTCGCGAACCGCCCCCGGCGCACCATCGAGGAGCCGGTGGACCACGTCGGCGTTGAACGTGACGTCTCCCCCACGGAGGTCGTCCGGCTGGGCGTAGCCGAGCCCCAGGTCGGCAGGGTCGAGCTCGTGCTCTGAGGTGGCGCCGCCGACGATCGACCAGATCTGCGACGTCGTCGTCGTGGTGATCTCGTCGAGCCCGTCGTTGCCACGGAAGACGAACCCCTCCACGCCACGCTTGGCCAGCACGCTGGCGACGATGCCCGCCAGCCGTGCGTCAGCAACTCCGACAGCCTGGGCCTGCGGTCGCGAAGGGTTCGCGAGCGGCCCGAGGA
>JAABUR0100002273.1_pt1 | contig 30091 bp, 27 predicted proteins | sample 5560091 | NCBI WGS metagenome assembly JAABUR01 (sample SAMN10711879, study PRJNA513375) | rock metagenome | isolation source: Antarctica rocks | place: Antarctica: Victoria Land, University Valley sud
CTGACTTTAGCACCTGCGGCCCCCCCTCCCCCAGCCCCTCCCCCTCGCGGGGGGGAGGGGAGCTACTATCGAAACCAGTTGCCCAAAAAGAACACTCTCCCCGTACCAACACCGCCCCTATCGCCCACAGCCCGCCAAACTCGTCCCCCCCTCCCCCCCGCGAGGGGGAGGGGGTCGGGGGGAGGGGGGGCTACAAGACGCGGAAGCCGTGCTCCTGGGCGATGCACACGCGGTTGCCGCCCACATGTTTGACCGCATACATCGCCTGGTCTGCCCGCGTGAACACTTCCATCCCCTGGTCCGCTGCCCGTATCATCGCCATCCCCACGCTCACCGTCACCGGCCCATCCCCCACGCCCTCCGGCAACTCATGCCCGGCAATCGCCTCACGCAACCGCTCCGCCACCCCTGCCGCATCCTCCTCCTCGGTCTCCGGCAACAGCACGCTGAACTCCTCCCCGCCATGCCGGGCCACGATGTCCTCCGCCCGGACGACTCCCCGAATCACCTCTGCCAGCTCCTGCAACACGCTATCCCCCGCGTCGTGCCCCCACTGGTCGTTGATCCGCTTGAACTTGTCGATATCCAGCATCAGCGCACACAGCGGGTGCTGGTTGCGCACCGCGCGCGACTGTTCCTCACGAAAACGCTCAAAGAGATAGCGACGGTTGTACAGCCGGGTGACGGGATCGGTGATGGCATCGGTGCGCAGTTCGTCGTAGAGCCGGGCCCGGTCAAAGGCGATGGCGGTCTGCGCCGCGATGATCTCCAGCAGGCGCAGCGCATTCTCATCGAACTGGTTGGTCCCCAGCTTGGAGAGCGTGATCACGCCCCGCACTCGCCCCTCATAGGTCAATGGCGCCCCCATCACCGATTCTTCACGCCGCGGCGTGCCGGGGAGGTGCATGCCACGCGGATCGTCGAGCGTATTCGCGACCAGCACACTGGTGCCGTGTTGGACGATCCAGCCGCTGATCCCCTGGCCGGCGCGCAGGCTGGCAGTACTACTGTCATCCAGGTCGAGATGGATCGGCGCCAGCACGCCGTGCTCCTCGTCGAGGGAGAACAGCCGGCAGGAGTGAAAGTCGATGAGTTGCTTCAATTCCTGCGTGATGAGCGCCGCGATGGCTGGAATCTCGTGCAGGGGAGTCAGTTGCTGCACGATGCTCTGGATGGTCTGCAGATCGGACGCACGGTTCTGCTGACTGGCGTAGAGCCGCGCATTCTCGATGGCGATCGCCGCCTGGCTGGCAAAAAGAGTCAAAAGCTGCATGTCATCAGGCGAAAATGCATTGGTCTCTTCACGCTCTACGTCGAGCACCCCAATGATGGCTGCACCCCGCTTGAGCGGCACCGCCATCGCGGATCGCACAGCGGGCAGGCCGGCGACTGCATAATAGCCGGGGAACTGGCAAACATCGTGAACGGCCAAGGGCTCTCCAGTCTGGAACACTATTCCGGTCACCCCTTGACCGTACGGAACGTGGATAGCCCGCCAACGTTCCTCTGCTAACGGACCGATGGCTCCCACAATGTCGAGATGTTTCCTGGCAGCATCGGGCAGCAGTACCACCGCCCAGTAGTACGGCATGACGGCACGCATACCGATGAGAATGGAATCCAGCACAGTCTGGAGGTCAAGTGAGCTATTGATCATCTGCGCAGCGTGGAGCAGAGCTTGCATCTGCCGCACATTATCCTGGCTCCTGGCGTACAATCTCGCGTTTTCTATCGCGACGGCCGCCTGTGAGGCGATGACCGACAGGGTTTGCACGTCGTCCGAGGAATAGGCATCGGGGTGGGCGCTCTGGACGGAGAGTACACCGACAGTCCGGTTACCGGTGTTGAGCGGCACCCAGACCTTGGCCTCACTCTGCTCCCGGCCAACCGATAGTTCCGGCATGCCATTCTGTCGAACGAACGCTTGATACTCCTGCTGATTGCGAAAACTGTATGGAGTGCCCCCGTCGAGCACCATCGTGGACACGCTGGCGACACTCGGGAGCTGTTGGTTGAGCATCAGGACACCGCCCTCGCGGTGGTAGGGAAACGCAATGCCGCCACTTTTCGCCGCCTGCACCGCGATGTAGAAATGTGTCGTGTCCATTACACGGCTGACCTGCTGGTAGATGGTTTCGTACAGGCTGCCGAGGTCAAGCGTGGACGAGACCACACGGCCAATCTCATTCAAGGTCCGCAGACGATCGGTCTGCTGGAGTGAAGTCTCGCCGGCCGGCTGTGTATCCCCCACCTACTCCCCCACTATCTCAAGAGTGTACCTTACGACATGACACTATTCAAGAGTGGCGTCGGTTTGAAATCGACGTTTCCAGGCGACTATCCACGCTGCGCGTACTATTCTGGGCTAGGAGGGACGTGCGTGCACATTCTGGTGATAGAGGATGAACGGCGGTTAGCGAGTCTGGTTCGTCGGGCCCTCCAGGAGGAAGGTCACAAGGTCGAGGTGAGCAACGACGGCGCCGAGGGACTGGACATGGCGGAGGCAACCGGTTACGACCTGCTCGTGCTGGACTTGATGCTACCGCATCTTGACGGCGTGGAAATATGCCGCCGTCTTCGATCTACCGGCAGCGCTGTACGCATTCTGATGCTCACGGCACGTGATGCCGTGGAGGACCGAGTCGCCGGTCTGGAGGCTGGGGCCGACGATTATCTGGCAAAACCGTTCTCGTTCACCGAACTGATAGCTCGCGTTAGAGCACTGGCCCGACGACAAATCCAGCCCCAGGTGGAGATCGAGCTCGCCAGCGGCGATCTGGTCCTCGATTTACAGCGCCGTGAGGCGCGACGAGACGGCCGAACAATCGAACTCACTGCCAAAGAGTTCCAACTGCTTGAATACCTGATGCGGAATGCAGGGCATGTTATGACGCGGACCCAGATTCTCGATCAGGTCTGGGGGTATAATCTTGACTCCTTCAGTAATGTGGTCGATATTTACGTACATTATCTGCGCAATAAAATCGACCGTGATTTCCCAGAACCGCTGATCCGAACCGTTCGCGGCGTCGGCTACTCGCTGAAAGCCTGAGCATGTTCCGGACTCTCTTTCTCAAAGCTCGCTGGCGCATGGTGGGCTGGAACGTGGCGATCATGACCATCTTCCTGATCGTCCTGGGAGGGGCCATTTACGGGCTCTTCTCCACTCGCATCTACATCGAGGGGGACCAACAACTCATCACCGAGAAAGCCATGGTGGAGACTGACTTAGAGGCGAAGGGCTGGAATGCGGCGCAGATGATTCAAAACCCCACGTTCGCCGATTCGTCCTATCGCATCGTGGTGGCGACGAGCGATGGGACGGTGAACTACACCACCGATTGTCCTCCCGTAGTCTTTCCAGCGCCCTGTCTCCCCCAAGACTTTAAAGCGTTGAACAAGGACGCAGTGCGCAGTGCGCTCAACAACGGCAACGACATCCGCACGATGAGTTTTCGGCACCAGCCGGTGCGCGCCCTGACCTTCTCGGAGAGCTTTCCGCACCCCAACGTACAATTCGTGATCCAGATCAGCCACGATGCCAGCGGTGAAGACGACGCGCTGCGCGAGCTGCGGCTGTTGCTTATTCTGGGCGGCGCGCTGGGCATTCTGCTGGCCGGGCTGGGCAGTGTTTTTCTGGCCGGCCGAGCGCTGGTCCCCATCCGGCAAGCATTTGCCCGCCAACGCCAATTTACCGCCGATGCGTCTCACGAACTACGCACGCCTCTGGCGCTGGTGCGGGCCAACGCCGAGATGCTGGAACGAGGAGGGGCGTCGCTGCGATTCGCTGACGCGGAACTGGTCCACGAGATCATTCGTGAAACGGATCATCTCAACCGTCTCATCGGCGATCTCTTGACACTGGCGCGCGCCGACTCTGAATCAATTGCGATCGAGAGCAAGCCCGTCGACTTCCGGACGCTGGTAGCCGGCGTTCACGAAGACCTCTCGCTCATCGCCGAGTCTCGCGGGATTGCCAGTGACATAGCCTTGAATGGCGCGATAACGGTGCAGGGCGATGAGGTTCGCCTTCGCCAACTCCTGCTCATCTTGCTCGATAACGCGCTCAAATACACCGATCCCGGAGGACGCGTCGATCTATCACTGGCACGGGTGAACAACCGCGCCTATCTCACCGTGGCCGACAGCGGGATCGGCATTCCCCAGGCGGATCTGGCACACATCTTCGAGCGCTTCTACCGTGTGGACCGATCGCGCGAACACGAGAGCGGGGGCACCGGACTTGGTCTGGCCATTGCTCACTGGATCGTCGACGCCCATCAGGGCAACATCAAGGTCGACAGCAAGCTAGGTCGCGGCACAAAGATCGTGGTCGAACTCCCGGCCGGAGGATAGCAGGATCGAAGCAGCGTACCGCTACGGTCCCCCCGCTGCCGGTAAATCGCTACCGACCACCACCACAATTTGTGCGGCTTGACCCGGAATAGACTGTCTCGTAAATGTTGCGTTCAAGATGCGCTGCAGTCGCCGTGCTGAGTAATCGACATGACCGCCCACGGCCGTGTTCACGATGACCTGACACTGCCGGTACGTCGCCTGATCCGCATTGCCGGTCGCAGTAACCTGAAAGCCCAGAGTTCGCAAGGTATTCTGCACGTCGCTCGCCACTCCCGAGCTACCTGTGCCGTTGAGGACGGCAACCGAGGCGTTCTCCTGTGTCAGAGCCGGATCGGAAAACAGTTGGTGTACCAGATTCGGTATCACCGTGGGGCTGGTCGGCGTGAGGATCGATTGACCGTCGTTGCTCCAGCCGGTCTGCACCATACCGTTCGCCACATTGATGTACGAATGCTGGACGCCGCCAAGCGAGGACAGGGCGAATTGCGCCCCCATTTCAGGCAGGTCGTTGAACGGTACATTGGTGATGAGAGCATCTTTCAGCGTTCTCAAGATGTCGGGATAGCGGGTCCAGGTGACCGGAGAAATAAGCGTGTGCTTCACCGCATCGGAAAAAGCCTGCTGATCTTGCACCCGAGCCAAATCCTGTTGGGCAAAAGCATGCCGCTCGCGAACGAACTCTAGCGCGGTGGCGCCGTCCATATGCTGCTGGCCGGCCTTGATGTCGATTGGGCAGTAGTCATAGCCGACCAGGCATGGGTACGTCGGATCCTGCAATTCCCGCGGCACCCTGACATTCACCCCACCCATGGCGTCGATCAACTTGGTAAAGCCACGAAACGTCATTGCCACGGTGTAATCGACCGGGATGCCAAGCTCGCGTTCCAGGGTATAGGCGGCGAGCTTCGGCCCACCGACTTCATAGGCGATGGCCAGCTTGCCCTGACCATAGCCCGGAATATTCACCCATAGATCACGCGGCACAGACAGCATGTTGATGTGATGGTGGACCGGGTCGATATCCATGGCCAGGAGCGTGTCGGTTCGAGCCGGCTCGGTGGTTCGCTGGGTCAGGCCCATAGCCACCACGGTAATCCGATCGCGACCGTTCCAGGCAACGACTCCGGGCTGTGGTTTTAGAGCCAGGGCGCTCATGGCCTCCAGCACCGATGGACAAAAGAGCAGAATGCCGCCGGCGATAAGGAACACGAGCAGGAGTGCAAGCGAGGCCAAAACCAGCGGTCGCGCACGCCGGCGTCGGACCGTGCGCCGACGCAGAGGAGGCGGGGGAAAATCATCGAGATCGGGCGCGGGAGACGCCGCAAGAACAGACATGCAGGCGGATTATACAACAGGGCTACCGTCCCATGGAGGGAATAACCCCGACGGCCCGCTCAAATCAGCGATGGCCGAACTGCATTAGGCAGATTTAGCGACTCAAAATCGGGGTCGCGTACCCCTCAGGATGGGAGCTATGCCAGGACCAGGCCGATCCAATAATCGTGTCGAGGTCGCTGTACTCGGCGCGCCAGCCTAATTCCTCTTGCAGCTTGGTCGCATCCGCAATCAACTCGGCGGGATCACCGGCGCGGCGCGGCACAAGATCGACCGCAAAATCGACGCCACTGGCCCGCTTGACCGTGCGAATGACATCCCAATTGCTATTCCCCCGGCCGGCGCCGACATTCCAAACATTGTTGCCGCCACCATCAGCCAGGTAGTTGAGGGCCGCGACGTGGGCTGAGGCCAGGTCCAGGACGTGAATGTAGTCGCGTATACAGGTACCATCCGGAGTAGGATAGTCATCACCGAAGAGCGGAAAGCGGCCCCGTTGACCCAGAGCGGATTGGATCGCCACGGATATCAGGTGGGTTGCAGGGCTGTGGTCCTGTCCGGACGCCCCATCCAGCGCGGCTCCAGCCGCGTTGAAGTAGCGTAAGGCCACGCTGCGAATGCCGTGAACCAGCTCATACCAGGGCAGCATGCGCTCCACCAGAAGTTTCGATTCGGCATAGACGTTGATGGGAACAGTGGGATCGGACTCTTTGACCGGCACGCGAACCGGGTTGCCGTACACCCCCGCCGTGGACGAAAACACGAACCGTTTGATGTCGTAGCGGGCCGCGGCGTTTAACATATTGATGGCGTTTGCCGTGTTGTTCGCGAAGAACTTACCGGCATTTTCCATCGACTCACCCGCCTCGATAAAGGCGGCGAAATGGATCACAGCATCAAATCCATGCGTTGCAATACAGGCGTCGAGCCGCGCTGTATCAGCCAGGTCTCCCACCACCAGTTCAGCCTCGATCGCCTCACGATGGCCGAAGCAGAGATTATCGTAGACCACGACCTCATGACCAGCCTGCTGCAAGGCACGGGTCGTGAAACTACCAATGTAGCCGGCTCCGCCGGTGACCAGGATTTGCACCCGAGTCCTACTTGCGCCGCTTGCCGCGGGTCTTGGGGCGCGGTCGCTGTGGCTCACTACGAGGCTTGGCCATAGGCCGATAGCGCCGCTCCAGATGACTTTCCTGCAAGCGCCAGACGGCCAAGGGATAGCGCTCGCTGGCGTCGTACACGAAGTATGCCACGATCCCGATCATGCTACACAACAACAGGTACATCCAGAGCGGCCACCCCAGGTAATCGACCTGGAGATAGCGCATCGCGGCCAGAAAGAGACCAATGCCGCCGGTCCACAGACCGGCTTCAGCCAGGCGACGAACAAAACGGCGTTTGACCGAATTCTCGCGCACCAGTTTGGCCCGGCGCCAGTAGACCACGGCCGAGACAACGAACAGGACGCCAAAGCCAATAGTCAGCGCTAAAAAAAAGGGGGAGGGATTATCAGTCGGCGTGCCGACGAGATAGTCACCGCTAATAAAGTGCATGGGCGCCTCGATTGCGAAGTGGAAGGTGGGGAGCCGACAAAGCTGCCGGTCCGATTTGGCTCCCGAAGTATACGCACAGAGCCAGGACAGGCGCAACCAATTAATCGCCCAATCCCAGCGCCTGGCTCAGTATCCAATCGCTGACTACATCGGGAAGCAGGCGCCGCGTCACCGCCCCCATTCGGGCCGGTATGGTGATGGTATAGCGGGGCCGAGGCCGCTCTGCAGCGATGGCTCGTACCACCACCTGCGCCACTGTCTCGGTGGAGCGTTCAAAACGGTCCGTCGTCCGGCGCATCTGCCGCCAACGCGCTAGGAAGGGAGCATACGGCGACAGCGGGTCGTCCTGGCTCAGCGCATCAGCAGCTTCGCCGAACGACGAGCGGATGGGGCCTGGGGCAATCAGTACCACCCGCACGCCAAAAGGGCGTAACTCCAGCCGTAGCGCATCGCTCAACCCCTCGACGGCAAATTTGGACGCGTTGTAGGCACCCATGAAGGGCGTTGCCACGCGTCCCGCCGCCGAACTGATATTGACCACAGTGCCATCTTGGCGGGCGCGCATGGCCGGCAAAAATGGCTGGGTTATGGCCAGCAACCCAACCACGTTGACCTCAAGCTGCTGCCGAAACCTTTCAACGGAGATTTCCTCCAAAGGCCCAAACTGGCCGAAACCGGCGTTGTTCACCAACGCATCCAATCCGTAGCCGTCGGTTGCCTGCATAATTGCCGTCACGGCACACTGCCGTGACTCATCATCCGCAATATCGAGCCGTATGGGTTCGATCCGCTGACCACGCCGCGCGACCTCAGCCGACAGCACCCGCAGATCCTGCTCCGACCGAGCCAGCGCGAACACCCGGTATCCCGCCTGGGCAAGATAGCTGGCGCTGGCCCGTCCAATACCACGTGATGCGCCTGTGACGGCTACAATGCGGTTCTCTCCAGGCCGGCTCATGATCGAGCCGGCATGTCCTGCAGGTCGCGCACCATACGCGGCAGGATGCTCACCACATACTCCACCTCGGCCTCGGTGTTCTCGCGCCCCAAGGTCATGCGCAAGCCGTTCTTCGCCTGCTGGGGCGACAGCCCGAGGGCAGTCAACACGTGCGATGGGTCGGTCGAACCAGCCTGGCAGGCGGAGCCGCTGGAGCAAGACACGCCGGCCACGTCGAGATTGACCAGGGCGGATTCGCCCGTACTGCCATCTAGAAAAAAGCTGGCGTGGCCGGGCAGCCGGCGCGTTCGGTGCCCGGTAAGATGGGCTCCAGGCACTGCCGCCAGCACGCCGTCGATCAAGCGATCGCGCAACAGCGTCAGCCGTTCTGCTTCGGCGCCCCGCTCGTCTGCAGCCAGCGCGAGCGCCACCGCCATACCTACCATTCCGGGCACATTTTCGGTGCCGGAACGGCGGTCGCGCTCCTGACCACCACCATGGATAAGCGGTAACAGGGGGGTGCCACGGCGTATGTACAGTGCACCCACCCCCTTCGGCCCGTAGATCTTGTGCGCGGAAAGGCTCAGTAGGTCGACCCCCAGGCCCTGCACATCCAGCGGGAGTGTGCCGGCGCCCTGAACTGCGTCGGTGTGCAGCAGAATTCCTCGGCTTCGCACCAATTGGCCAATCTCTGCCAGGGGCTGAACGGTACCAATCTCATTGTTGGCCAGCATGATAGACACCAGCACGGTATCGGGCGTCAGGGCGCGGGCCAGATCGTCTAGATCGATCGAGCCGTCCCCGCACACCGGCAGATAGGTAACGCGAAAGCCCTCGGCCTCCAATTGCCGGCAGGGCCGAAGGACGGCATCATGCTCGATCCGCGTCGTAATGACGTGATTGCCTCTAGAACTCAGAGCTCGTGCCGTGCCCAACACGGCCAGGTTGTCCGCCTCGGTTCCGTCACCGGTGAAGACTATCTCTCCAGGCCGGCAATTCAGCACCTGCGCCACCATGGAGTGGGCTCGTTCGACCGCCTCCCGAGGTCCAGCAGCGGCGCTGTAGACGCTCGACGGATTGGCATAGACATCAGCAAAAAACGGCCACATCGCCTCCAGTACTTCGGGCCGCGTGGGCGTGGTGGCGGCGTGATCCAGATAGATGGGCGCCATCCTGTCTATCATGTCGCGGCCACGAGATCGAGGCCCACATCCAGCGCCTTGACGGAGTGCGTCAAGGCACCCACCGAGATCAGATCCACCCCGCTGCGTGCGATCGCAGCGACCGATTCCAGCGTGACCCCGCCGGAAGCCTCGGTAAGCGCGCGCCCGGCGATCAGTTCGACCGCCTGGCCAAGCTGCTCCGGGTCCATGTTGTCCAGCAAAATGATGTCGGCGCCGCCGGCCAGGGCAAACGCTATTTGGTCCAGCCGATCGACCTCGACCTCCAGCCTAGTGGTATGGGGCATCGACGCGCGAGCTGCCTGTAGAGCGGAGGTCAACGCCTCCCCGGACCGCTCCCCCAGCGCCGCTACATGATTGTCCTTGACCAGCACGCCGTCGCTCAGACAGAAGCGATGATTCGAGCCGCCCCCGCACCGCACCGCGTATTTGTCCAGGACCCGCAACCCAGGCGCCGTCTTCCGCGTATCGACAATAGTGGCCCCGCTTCCCAACACTGCCGCGACATAGCGAGCTGTTTCGGTAGCAATGCCGCTCATCCGCTGCAGCAAGTTTAAAGCCGTTCGTTCCCCCGTCAAAATGGGTCGAGTGCGTCCCCGCACTTCAGCGATCACGGCGCCACCTGCGACCTGCTGTCCATCATGAACTCGGGCGAGGAACTCGAGCGACGGGTCCAGTTCGCGGAACACCGCGGCCACAACGGCGAGTCCGCAGACCACGCCATCGTCTTTACAGATAAAACGACCACTAGACTGTACCTCCGCTGGTACCAACGTTTCGGTTGTTATGTCTCCCCAGGGCAGATCCTCTTCGAGCGCCCGTCGCACAATGGAAAGAACCTGCTGTCCTGATACCATCGCGCCCGCATCATGGTTATCCATTGGTCGCGGCACTCAGTCGCTCCGCTGGATGCTCCAGCGGCGCACGCCAACAGCCATCCCGCGATAGCACGACATGGCCCTGCCAGGACGGCTCGCTGTGGGGAAAGTCAGTGCGGAAATGGGCGCCGCGACTCTCCTCGCGTACCAGCGCGACTTCGACCAATAAACCACCGAGCAGCACGAGATTCGCTGCCTCGTACGCCGCCCGCTGGGGGAAGCGTAGCACGCTCGGCGATGGCCTCGGGACCACGACCTCGGCCATCTGTGCGATGGCTTCCCTGGCGGCATGCAGAGACTGGGCGGAGCGTACCACGCCGGCGTGCTCCCACATGGTGGTGGCGAGAGCTGTCCGCGTTGGTTCCGGAGCGCTCTGACCGATGGATCGCTCTTCAAACGACCAGGACGGCAACCACGAGCCAGAGCGTGACAGGTTGTTCTCGCCGGTATCCATGCTGAGTAGGCACTGCATGGCTCGTTGGGCGAAGACCAACCCCTCCAGTAGAGAATTGCTGGCCAGCCGGTTGGCGCCATGCACGCCCGTGCAGGCGACCTCGCCGCAGGCCATCAGGCCCGGCAAACTTGTTCGCCCCCAGCTATCGGTCCGAATCCCCCCCATCCAGTAATGTGCCGCCGGAGCCACCGGGATCGGCTGCCGCACCGGGTCGATCCCGCTCCCACGGCAGAAGCGGACGATACTGGGAAAGCGTCGGTTGATGCGCTCCTCCGCGAGGTGGGTCATGTCCAGCCAGGCGTGGCGCTCTCCGGTGCGCTGCATCTGGGTATGAATGGACCGTGCCACGACGTCGCGCGGCGCCAGCTCACGATCCGGGTGATAGTCGGCCATGAAGGCGCGGCCCGAGTGATCGCGTAGCACGCCGCCTTCACCACGCACCGCCTCGGAAATGAGAAAGGACGGCGCGCCCGGCAGCACCAGCGCGGTCGGGTGAAACTGCATAAACTCGAGGTCCGTCAGTTCCGCGCCGGCCCGAAAGGCAATGGCCAGGCCATCCCCCGTGGCGACCGCTGGATTCGTGGTCCGGGCAAATAACTGTCCCGCGCCGCCGGTAGCCAGCAGCACGTGGCCGGCTACCACTTCGCTGATCGTGCCGCGGGTGTGGCCGTCCAGTAAAAGCGTCACTCCGTTGACCCGACTGCCCGACTGCAACAGCCCCGTGCAGAGCGCATGCTCCTGCACGGTCACGCCCGCGGCTCGCACCGCCAGAGCCAGTGTGCGTTCGACGCTCGCTCCGGTAGCGTCGCCCCCGGCATGCAATACGCGCGGCAGGGTATGTGCCGCCTCCCGGGTCCAGGCTAACTCGCCGCTCTCGCGGTCAAAAGGCACGCCTCGCTGCAACAAATCGAGGATGCAGCCGGGCGCTGCTTCGGTGAGAATGGCGACCTGCTGAGCGTCGCACAGACCGTCTCCGGCGGCAATGGTGTCGCGCAGATGCAGTTCAGGTGAATCATCGGGGGCCAGAGCCACGGCGATGCCGCCCTGCGCATAGCGCGTATTGCTTTCCTCCAGCGCCCCCTTGGTCACCAGCAGCACGCGGCGGTAGGGGGCGGCCAGGAGGGCAGCATACAAACCGGCAATGCCGCTCCCGACGACGATCAGGTCATAGCTGCTATCCATCACGGTACCTTAATTCCCCAGCTCGAGCATTCGCTCCAGCGCGACCTGCGACCAGTAGCGGGTGCGCGGATCGACCGAGACTTGATTGACCACACGTCCTTCGACCAGGTTCTCCAGAACCCAGCAGAGATAGGCGGGATGGATGCGGTACATGGTGGAACAGGGGCACACGATCGGGTCCAGACAGAATATCTGCTGGTCAGGATGTTCAGCGGCCAGACGGCGCACCAGGTTCACTTCCGTCCCCACGGCCCACGTGGTACCCGGCGGCGCCGCCTCGATAGCCTGAATGATCACCTCGGTCGAGCCGTCCAGATCGGCCGCTGCCACCACCTCACGGCGGCACTCCGGATGGACAATTACCCTGACATCCGGGTAGTCTGCACGGGCCTGCGCGATCTGCGCGGTGGTGAAGCGATCATGGACCGAGCAGAAGCCCTTCCAGAGAACGATTTTGGCGGCGCGCAACGCCTCGGCTGTGTTGTCGCCCAGCGCCAGGCGGGGGTTCCAGACCACTTCGCGACCAATGCCGAGTCGGTGGGCGGTGTTCCGTCCCAGATGCTCGTCCGGGAAGAAGAGAACGCGCTGCCCGCGAGCCATGGCCCACCGGACCAGCGCGGGAGCGTTTGAGGAGGTGCAGACAATGCCGCCGTTCTCACCGCAGAACGCCTTGAGATCGGCCGCCGAATTCATGTAGGTAACAGGAATGGTCCGGTCCCCGCACACCTCGGTGAGGGTATCCCAGCACTCCTCAACGTCCTCCAGGTTGGCCATATCGGCCATCGAGCAGCCGGCCGTGAGGTTGGGCAGAATCACCTGCTGGTGCGGAGCACTGAGAATATCGGCGCTCTCGGCCATAAAATGCACGCCGCAAAAGACAATGTACTCGGCATCATGGCGCTCGGCAGCCAGCTGTGAGAGCTTGAAGGAATCTCCCCGGAAGTCGGCGAATCGAATAATTTCATCGCGCTGATAGTGATGCCCCAGAATCACCAGCCGATCACCCAGGTGCGCGCGAGCCTGAGCAATACGCTGATCCAGCTCATCGTCCGACAGCGTGCGGTACTCAGCGGGGAGCGGCTCCTGGCGACCCATGCCGGCCCGACGTGGTGGCAGAACCGCGAAGCTGGCTCCCGGTCCGTAGGCGCCCGCACTCTGAGGGCCAAGCCCGGCGAGCGAGGTAAATGCCGAGACCGGATCGCCGGCTGGGCGCTCGGTGGTGCAGGTGGAATTGTCAGTCATTGTGATGTCCTTTGCGGCCTCTACCGCGTACTGCTCAGTCGAGGAAAGAAGTTACCGGAACTCGAACTCACGATCATCAAAGCGATAGAGCCTGGCCGGCCGGCGGGTGCCCTGCTGCGTGCAATGGCCCGTTTCAACCACCACGCCGGCGTCGAGCACTTTGCGTCGAAAGTTTCGCTTGTCCAACTGCTCGCCCAATACCAGCTCATAGGCCTTTTGTAGCTGGGTCAGCGTGAACTCGGGCGGCAGCAGCTGAAAGGCGACGGAAGAATACAGAATCTTGTTCCGCAGGCGCCAGAGCGCGTACTGGACAATCTCGACATGATCGAAGGCCAGCTCTGGTAACTCATCGATCGGCACCCAGGCGAGTCCATCGGCATCCGTCGGCAAAAGCGCTCGATCCGGCGATACCAGCCCCACATACGCCACCGAGATCACTCGACCACGCGGGTCTCGACCGGGCACGGTCAGCGTGCCGTCTACATACTGCGGCGGACGATCGAAGGTCTTGAGTTGCTCGACCCAGATATCGCCCAGGCCGATCCGCTGCAATTCCCGCAACATCGTCTCTTTGAGCTGCTCTCCCGCCGCGTTAATCCCTCCCGGCAGGGACCACATACCGATAAAGGGCTGCCAGGTGCGACGGCGTAGCAAGACATGTAACGCCTCGCCGACAAAGGTAAACAGCACGGGGTCGACACTGAGTCGAACCAGAATGTCGACGCCGGGCTCGCTACGCTCGAAACTGCTCTGTTGCATTTGGAGTGTCATCTCTACACTCATAATAAGTGTTCGATTGACCCTTGTCAAACCCGTGCGGCTGGTGACCGGTGCGGCGTGATACCGCAAGGACCATTGCATCAGGGAACCGACCGGCGTCCAGCGGGGTAGAATCAGTGTATTGAGCCTGGTCCCCAGTGTCCAGGAAAGGAAGTTGCCGTGTTTCGCACCGCCCTCGGGTTCGTCGTCGCCATGCTGTATCTGGTTTCTCCCGCCTCGGTGGTTGCTCAGCGTGCGCCGCTGCACGACCTGTTGTTGCTGCAGACCGGCACTGGCGCCAATACCTCGGTGCTGGTGGTGCAGAGCGGTGGCACGAATCGATCGGTGCCGGCCGGGGTGTATAGCTCGCACACGCATACCATGTATGTCGCCACACCAGCGGCAGGTGGGACGAGTACCGTCGTCCGTGCGATCGCGGTAACATCGGGACGGACGCTCCGCACCCTCTCGCTCTCCGGGCAGTTCTCGACCGATCCGTCGAATTACGCAGCCACCGCCATGTCGTTCAACGGCCGCTGGTTGGCCCTGCGAAGCACCGCGGCGGATGCCCAGCACACGGCCATAGCTGTCATCGACTCGCGGACCATGCGGGTCGTGGCCCAGCCGCTGCTCCTGGGTCAGTTCGGCCTCGATGCCATCGACGCAACCGGCGCCTCGCTGTATCTGATCGAGAGCCTTCCCCAGCGAGGCCCCGAGACCTACCAGGTGCGTTCGTATAACCTACGACAGGGGAGCCTGGACCCGTCGCCGGTACTCGAGAAGGGCGAAACGGTGGGAACCATGAGTGGTGTTGCCCATACCCGTGCCTGGTCGGTCGGAGGAGACTGGCTCTTCACCCTCTACGTGCAGCCCGGGACGGCCGGCGCTTTTATTCATTCGCTGGGCTTGGAATACCGGCTGGCACACTGCGTCTTCCTGCCGGACAAGGGCGTTCCAGCCGACCAGTTAGCACAGTTCGCGCTTGCGCTCTCGCCCACGGGCGAGGCACTCTATGCGGTGAATCCGGCGCTGGGACGTATCACCTCGGTGACCGGCTCTGTGCCCTATGGCTCGATGAGCAGCGTCACGCTTCCGGTCCAAGCGCCATTCCAGGAGAACGCCGGCAGTGCCACGGTGTCGCGCGATGGCAGCCGGCTCTTTGTCGCAACCGGAGATGGGCTCTGGGTAGTCAACAGCGCGACGCTGAAATTGCGGACGACCTATCTGCGCGGCCAGGACACACGCAGTGTGGCACGGAGCAGCGACGGACGCCGCCTCTACGTGCTGCAGCCGGCGCGCCATCGCATCGCCGTGCTCGCCGTTAAGACCGGCACGCTGCTGGCGACCATGGCCGTCCCCGCCAGCGCATTGACGATTCAGCAGGTGATGCACTGACCTGAACAACTTCGCGTACTGAGAAGGAGAAGAGGTGACCTATGTGGAAACCCATCCGTCGTGTAATCCTGCTTGGGGTGCTCCTCCTGGCCGCACTCGCTACCAGCACCAGCCCTGCTCTTGCCGCGGCACCCCGGATCATGATGGTCTACGGAGCGCCGCTGGTGAAGCCAGTGGTGGTGAGCAATTGGGGCGACAACGCGACGATCATGGTCGCCACCAGTGACTCATCGTCGATGGCGCATGCCAGGCTGACGGGTCGTCCATCCTTGCGGGTCGCGATGTTCTGGGGGCTTCACTGGATGCGCTACATGCAGCACCATAAGCCGCTTGCAGCCGTCCATCCCACCCAAGCCGATCAGTTTGCACGGTTTTATCCAGCGTACGGAACCGCTCCTGCCCTCTTCGTGTTGGACAGTATTCCCGGCCCGTACACGTCCCTGATCCGCCGCGTCGGCAGGACGGGCCTCGCTGTTTTCGCCCGATATGGTATCCCCGTTCGCCTACCCGTTCGACGGTAAGGGACGGCTGGAAATCAACCACGGCGGAGGGCTGGTTCGCCGTCGTCACAGCCAGCACCCCCACCAGGCCGTCGCCTTCCTCGTGGGCTCTCGCTCTCGCCCAAAGGAAGTGAACCATACTCGCCAAGCAAATTACGATGAGCGGGGCCGATTGCTAACCGCTTGTTGCCCCGTTTGATTCGGGTCCAACTGCCTCGTCCCCTGTCACTGAGGGCTGGGCCCCTCGTTCACGCATGTAGCGCTCCCAATCCCTCACAAACTCCTGTACAGAGCTTTCTCTTGGAAACGGGCGTGCAATTGAGGCGACAACGTGCCCCTCGTGGTCGAGCCAGGAGGCCTGAAGCTTGGGGCCATAGTTGTCGACTTGCTCCACGATCACACGCGTGGCTGTCGCTAGTGAGTTCTTCCACTGATCCATCACATGATTGGTGATGTCTGGATCAGTGTCCTTCGGCAGGTGGCGCCTGAGAAGGGTCTCGAGATCGGTTGGCGGAGCCTGGCGCATGCTAGCCTCTCTGATCCCTATACTACTATCTCTAAGGTCACTGGGCCATGCGGAAACACCGTTGCGGGCAGATAGAATGCCTGCCCCTCGCCCGCGGGGGAGAGTACGTCCGCTTCGGCAAGTACGTGAGCGGGGAACAGCGCCTCGGTAACTACTTCAGCCCAGCCTGCCAGGACGAAGGCTTGGGCCTGCTCACGCGTCGGGTAGAAGTACTTACCGGCAAGTTCCATTGGTACGGTGTAGACCTCTGTTTCAACGATCTGCTCTAGCTCATTGTGGCCCACTGCGCGGTACAAGACCACTTCGTCCTGCTCCACCTGGGGGCTCCTGCGCTAACATCTTTTATCGATTCTAAGCGTACCAGACTGGTCAGCCCTCAAAGGCCATGTCAAAGCACCGATCAGCGGATAGTCGCCTGAGCAGAAGGAAGTGAACCATGTCTAAGCGCACGACCACGGAACCCATAACGACGATTACCACCCTGGAGGAGGTCCCTCGGTTCAACTCCGAGCAGGAGGAAGCCGCATATTGGCAAGCGCACGCTCTCAGCGACACGCTGTGGGCCGAGCTCCCCGCCGCCCCCGAGGAGGGCCTGCCTCCAACGCACCCACGCACGAGGTCCATCGCGGTTCGCTTCGACGACTCGACCCTGCAGCGGATGAAGGCTCTGGCGCACCGTCGTCATAAGGGGTATCAGACGCTGCTCAAGGAGTTCGTCGTGGAACGCCTCTACGAGGAGGAGAAGCGCGAAGGGCTGATCGGCTGAGACCAGCCAACGAGGTAGCGGTAGAAGTGGGCCGCCGGTGGGACGATCAATCGAATGGGAGCGGCCCTCAATGGAAATCATGAGATCGGATACCGGCGGCGACCGGTCCCGTGGCTGCATCCCTGGGGCCATCGGGGATCGTCGGGTCAAGGGCAAGCACCCGCTCGGCCAGCACGTTCACCGTCCCGAACGCTCGCTGCAGCCGACCGGCGACGGCCAGGAGCGGATGCTGCCGGAGGGTGTCTCGGTACTGGTCATAGACCTGGGGGCGGACAATGATGTTCATGAGCCCATGCTCATCCTCCAGGGTGAGGAACAGATACCCCTTGGCCGTCCCTGGTCGCTGACGGCAAACCACCAGGCCACCGACGCGAACCTCCCGCTCCACCGGCCAGGCGGCGAGCTGATGGCTGGCGACGACACCCAGGGAACGCAACCGGCGGCGATACTGTTCGACCAGGTGGAAGCGCACGCTGAAGCCCAACAGATGATGATCCAGCAGCGTTTGCTCGTGGTCGGAGCGCTGGGGGAACGCCACCCGCGGCTCCGGTTCGACGAGCCCCAGCTCGCTCTGGCTCCCGCGGGTACGGTGCCCATACAGCTCCCAGAGCTGCTCGGGACGGGAGCCTTCCAGCCGGTCGAACGCCCCGGTCAGGATCAAACCCTCGACCGACTTCCCGCTCAGGCCGACCCGGTCGAGGAAGTCGCGCAGGGACCGATACGCCCCTCCCAGCTCTCGCTCGGCCACGATCTGCCTGGCCCGCTCACGCCCCACTCCGCGCACCTGCTCGAAGCCCAGCCGGACCATGGGCGGATCCCCCTCAAGCCTGCAGCGCGCTCCGCTCTGATCGATGTCGACGGGCAGGAACCGGACGCCATGGCGCCGGGCATCCCAGACCAGGACTTCGACCGGATAGAAGCCGAGTGGCTGGTTGCTCAGCAGGGCCGCGGCGAAGGCAGCGGGGTGGTACCGCTTGAGATACATACCCTCGTAGGCGATGCGCGCCAGGGCCGCGCTGTGCGAGCGGCAGAATCCGAACTCTGCGAAGCCGGCAACCTGGCGAAATACCTCACCGGCGATGGTCTGCTCGATGCCGCTTGCCCGTGTCCGCTCCAGGAACCAGGGCTTGAGCTTCTCCATCGCCTCCCGGGAACGGTGCGATCCCATGGCTCGACGGAACTTGTCGGCCTCCCCGGCTGAGCAACCGGTAAGCCCGATGACGGCCAGGATGATCTGTTCCTGAAAGAGGAAGATCCCCAACGTGTCGCGCAAGATCGGCTCCAGGAGTGGGTGGGGATACTCAACGGATTCCAACCCCAGCCGCCGCCGGTTGTAGGGATGGACCATCCCGGCGACAATGGGACCCGGCCGAATGATGGCGCACTGGTTGATCAGATCTCGGAAGCAGGTGGGACGGGTGCGGACCACGCTCTGCATCTGGGCGCGGCTCTCCACCTGCGAGACTCCCATGGTATCGGCCTCGATCAGCATACGGTAGATGGCCGGCTCCTCCAGGTCGATCGACTCCAGGGCGAGTGGGACGCCCCGCGTCCGCTCCAGCACCTGTGCCTCCTGGATCACCGACAGGGCGCGCAGGCAGAGGAGATCCAGCTTCCCCAGGCCGCTGTCCTCGACATCCTCTTTATCAGCGCCCACGACGACGATCCCCGCTTTGCGGGCCGGCTCGAGTGCGAAGAGTTCGATCAAAGGACGGCCGGTGATGAGCATGCCACCGACATGGACGCTGAGATGGCGGGGGCAGTCGTCGATCTCCTGACAGAGCTGGGTAAGGAGCGGCCAGGGCTGTCCTTCGTCGGTCGGTTGCTCCCCCACGGCAGCGATCTGCCCGGCCAGCTCGGCTCCGCCGGCGTGGTGGTCCAGCGACTTGGCCAGGCGGTCGATGAAGTCGCCGGGCATGCCAAGCGCCTTGCCGACATCGCGGACCGCCAGGCGCGCCCGATAGCGGACATAGTTGCAGACCATGGCGGCGTGCTCAGCGCCGTAGCGCTGGTAGATGTAGGCGATGGCGGCCTCGCGATCCCACTCTGAGAAATCGATATCAATATCCGGCATGGTGGGGCGGTCGGGGTTGATGAAGCGCTCGAACAACATGCCGTAGTCGAGCGGATCAACAGCGCTGATCCCCAGGCAGTAGACCAGCAGCGAGCCGGCGGCGGAACCACGGCAGCGACCGTTGAATCGCCGGGCCACGTCGGCCGCGATCAGGAAGAAGGCTGCCAGACCTGTCTGGCCGACCACCGCCAGTTCGTGCTCCAACTGTCCCACCACCCGCTCGGTGAGGAGGTGGTAGCGCCGGCGCGCCCCCTCGAAGCAGAGGCGACGCAGGGCAGCATCGGGGGATTCACCAGCGGGGAGGTCGAGCTGCGGGAAGCGGGCGCCACGGAAGTCGAGAGAGACATCGCACCGTGTGGCCAGCTCCCCCGTTCGGGCCAGGGCATCGGGATAGCGACGGAAGAGCCGGCGAAGCTCATCCGGGGACTTCATGCCAAAGTGGCCGTTGGGGAGCTTCTCAGCCGAGGGAACGGCCATCGTGGTCTTGGTGCGGATGCAGGTCAAGATATCCTGCAGCATGCGCTGCTCGAGCTGGGCGTAGTGGATATCGGTGGTGGCTACCACTGGGAGCTTGCGGCATTCTCCCAGCGCGACGAGCTCTGCCATGAGCCAGGCGTCATCCGGGAGGTGGTGGTTCTGAATCTCCAGGTAAAACCGATCTCCAAAGGCCGCACGGTAGCGGTCGGCGGCGACTATAGCCTCGTCTCGTCGCCCCGCCAGCAGCAGGGAGGGGATCTCGCCGCTGCGCGGCCCGGAAAGGGCGATGAGCCCTTCGGCGTACCCTGGCAACGCCTCGAAGGACAGCGCGGCCTCGCCTTTGGGCCGGCCGTGATGGGCAGTGGTTAGCAGACGGCAGAGATTGGCGTAGCCGGTCTCGTTTTCGGCTAGAAGGGTCAGGTGGTGGCCGGTGGCGAGGGTGATCTCCGAGCCGATGATGGGTGTCAGCCCGGCCGCCCGGCAGGCCGTGCTGAACTGGATCGCGCCATAGAGGGCGTCGCGATCGGTCAGAGCCAGGGACTGATACCCCAACCCGGCCGCCCGGGTCACCAGCGCCTCGACGCCGGAAGCGCCACGCAGGAGGGAGAAGTGGCTGTGTACGTGGAGCGGGACAGGTAGGCTCAATCTACCCGCTCCACCAGAAACCAGCGCCGCTCCCGGCGATCCACGGCCAGGACCGCGATCACGCCGCTCCGGGTGCGCACGCGATAGTACGTCCGCCGCGTCTCCTCCGGCCACCACTCATCGGCCTCCCAGCATCCATGCAGCGCCACGATCTCGTCCTGCCAGCCCGGCGCCGTGGTGTACCATCGTCCTCCTCGCTCGCTGAGACGGATGGGCTGGGGGCGGGCAGCCGGCTGCGCATCGAGCGGCGCTGGGGCCGCCGAACCGTCGGAATAGTAGGGGAGGAGGAGCAGGCGGCGCTCCTCGAGGAGACTGTAGGGCGTCACGCTCGGCGCCACGCGCCGGAGCCGGCCCCGATACCGCCGGGCCACCTCCATGAGTGCGCTCCGCACCTTCTCCTGTTGCTCGGCCGGCGATTCCTCGAACAGCATGCCCTGGGCGAGGCGCAGCGGCCTCAGCGCCTCGAGCTGGAGCTGGATGGCCGCCACCGGTCGGTCTGGCGCCAGGCCGTTCGTCAGAGAGTGGAGCACCGGGAGCATGGTGGCGGGATCGTTGCTCTCCCGCCGTAGAGCGGCGCGCCGTTCGACCACCCGATCATCCTCCTGGATGGCCTGCAGCCGGAGAGAGCGGCAGACTTGCTCCGTCTCCCCCAACTGTTGGCACAGTCGCTCCAGGAGCGCCCCAGCTGCCGCATCCAGGGTGGTACGATCCTCGATCGGCTGCTCGAAGCTGTGCCGCAACGCTATGACCGGAGGGTCCTGGCGGGGAGAGATCGGCGTGTCGTCCTCCCCCTGCGCCAGGCGATGGACGAGAACCACCTCGCGGCCGAAGCGCCGCTGCAGAGAGAGCGCCGGCAACGCGGCGAACTGGCCAATGGCCGCGATCCCCAGCAGGCGCAAGCGTTCGACCGTGGAGGGAGACAGCGGCAGGAGCGCAAGCGGTAGGGGCGCCAGGTACGACGCTGCCTCGTCGTCTCCAATCACCGTGATGCTTCCCAGCGCGGTTCGATGAGCGGCAATCCGGGTCACGAACCTCCCCGGTCCGAGGCCAAGGTGAGCCTGGAGGCCGAGCGCGGCGGCGAGACTGTCGATCACAGTGGCGCCCAGGCGGCATGGGTTCTCTGGACCGGCGGGACAGAACCAGGCCCCATCCAGCCCATCCGGCTCGATGCCGTCGCTCGATCGCCTCAGGATCGTCAGGGCGCGCTCGAAGAGTTCGACATCGTGATCGGGCGCAGCCGGCTGGATGACGGCTGCCGGCGCCAGCTCCCTGGCCTCGCGTACACTCATGCCGGGTCGAACGCCCGCCGCCAGACACGCGGCGCTGGCGTCGATCACCTGGTCGCCGGCCACGATGAGCGGATGACCGGCAAGCGCCGGATGGGCCAGGAGGGCGCGCTGTGACGGCAGGTGGGGGAGGCAGAGGTACCCGAGCCGCCGCCTCACGCCAGCACCCGGCGAATCTCCATTTCTAGCTCTTGGGCCAGCGCCGGATCGGCCTCCAGGGCCGCAATCGCCCGCTCTCTGCCACGCCCCAGAATGCGATCACCAAATCGCAGGCCCATGGTCTCGGCCCGCAGCACGCCTGCGGCGCCTCCCAGATCGGCGAGATCGGCCTCGCGATGGATACCTCGATCCCGACGCAGGTCAAGCTCGACCGCACGGCCGGGTGTCGCGAGCTTGTTTTTGAGGACCTGCACCCGAATCCGCAGCCCCAGCAGGTCGCCGGACGAATGGAGCAACGGACGCAGCGGGGTGACCCCAAGGCGCAGGGAGGCGAAGTGGCGCAGCGCCGCGCTCGCCGAGCGAGCACCGGCATCAGTGACGAATACCACCGCCGTCGGCGCCGCCGACATGACCGCATTGAGCGTGGCGAGCTGCGACGATGGCCAGGTGGGGCGTGGGGCGCTGCCGATATCGGCGGTCGGTCCCAGCACGATGCAGCCCAATCCGCCGCTCTGGACCAGGAGGGCGGCAATCTCCAGCGCCTCGGTCGGATTCTCGGGGAGAGCGAGGAGGAAATCCGAGAGGTTGACACCGCAGCACACCATCTGCTCGGCGTTTGCCTGGTGAGCGGTGTCGATATAGGTCACGAACTCGCCGCGCCGCTGCGCGCTGGCAAGAAGCTGGAAAGCGAGGGTGCTCTTGCCGGAGCTAGCGGGGCCGAGCAACTCGGTGATGCGGCCTCGGGGGACGCCATCGATGCCGGTAGCGAGATCGAGGGAGAGGGCGCCACTGGAGAGGAAGCGCTCTCCGACAACGGGTCGAGCGTCGCGCAGGCGATAGACCATCCAGGGACCAAAACGGCGCTCCAGTTCCCGCAGCACGGCCTCCAGTTGTGCCTCTCGGTTGGCGCGGGCGAGTGGGACACGGGAGGAGGGGCAGGACATGGCAAGCTCCCCATAAAGAGATGGCTTCGCGCGGTGCAGTAGCAGGTCCGTGGCGTAGCCCACCTATGATTAGAACATTAGTCCTAACACTGTCAATTCAAGTCAGTAACGCTCCACGCCACTACGACCTGGAAATTGGGAGTTCACCTCCTTCGCCGCGCGCTCTGCAGCCTCCCGCTCCAGGAGTTCATGAGCGGACAGTTTTGAGGCATGGTGGTCATTTGTTGCCCCGTCGCGTAGAGGCGGAAGTCGCGACCATAGCCGGTGGTAGTGGGCAGAGCGCTTACCTCGCGACAGTTTGACCGGGTATCGTCACGTCGCGGTCTGCGTTGACCTCCGCTGCGGTATTCCGCACCACGACCTCGTGCAGGCCAGGTTCATAGATCGGCAAAATATTCTGACGCAGGTCGGCAATGGTCCGTGCGTCGATGTCGATACAGGTGACCTGATTGCCCAGGTCAGCAAAGACACTACCCGTAGTCAGTCCGACGTACCTGGTGCCGATAACAGTAATGCGTTTCATGTGTCCCCCCATCTGCGCCAGAGCGCACGTCCGCACGGTCGTTGAATATGATGTGTAGGCACGCTGCTAGGCCCAACGACTCTCACCGAGGCGGATCTCAGCAGGGTCGCCTCCCAACCAGTGTGCCACGGCGTTGGCGATCCGCCCTCCCGCGTGGCCATCGCCAAAGGGGTTGTCGACCGAAGCCATGCGTGCATAGGCCACTGGGTCGTGCAGCAGCCGCTCACACTCCTCCATGATGCGTCGTGGATTGGTACCGACCAGCAGGGCTGCGCCCGCCTCCACGCCTTCCGGGCGTTCAGTCGTCTCACGCATCACCAACACCGGCTTGCCCAGGCTGGGTGCTTCTTCCTGCACCCCGCCTGAATCAGTGATGATGAACGTGGCATCCCGCATAGCCCGAACAAAGTCGCGATAGCCCAGCGGATCGATCAAGCGCACGTTGGGCAGGTCTCCCAGCAACCGTAACACCGGTTCGCGCACCTGTGGATTGAGATGGACGGGATACAGCAACACAATATCTGGGTTCCGGAGTGCTACCATGCGGAGCCCGAGGCAGAGCGCTTCGAAGCCCGGTCCAAACGACTCTCGTCGATGGGCTGTCACCAGGATACGCCGCCCGGGAGTGGGCACATAGTCGGGTTCGGCTGCCACCGTCTGCTGCAACGCATCGATGACGGTGTTGCCGGTGACAAAAATCGCGCCGTCGAGCACGCCTTCGCGCAGCAGAGCGGCGCGGGCGCCGGCAGTCGGTGCGAAATGAAGCGTGGCCAGAGTGGCCACCACGCGTCGATTCATCTCTTCGGGAAAGGGATTGCGGAGGTCGCCGGTGCGCAATCCCGCTTCCACGTGCCCGACCGGTATCTGTTCGTAAAACGCCGCCATGGCGGCCGCCATGGCCGTGGTGGTATCACCCTGCACCAGCAGAAAATCTGGCTGAACCTCGCGTAGCGTCCCGGTCACGGACTGCACGACACGCGCGGTGAGGTCTGCGAGCTGCTGGCCCGGCTGCATGAGGTCCAGGTCGATATCGGGCTGGATGCCGAACACATCGAGCGCGAGATCCAGCATCTCTCGATGTTGGGCCGTGGCGCACACCACCGACTGCAACTGGGGATGCGCGTCGACGGCGCGAATTACCGGCGCCAGCTTGATCACCTCCGGGCGGGTGCCCAGAATGGAGAGAACCGTGGCTCGCATACCCTCTAGCGACCTCTCATGCCGAACACGCGGGTGAGCGTGCGCGCGATAATGCACACGTCGAGCAGCAACGAGCGGTGCTTTACATAGTACCGATCATAGCGCAATTTGGCCAGCGCATCAGTGGTCGAGCTGCCATACGGACACTGGATTTGCGCCCATCCGGTCATCCCCGGGCGCACGCTGTAGCGGGCCGCGTAAAGCGCAATCTGTTGCTCCAGGTCCCGCACAAACTCTGGCCGCTCGGGACGCGGTCCCACCAGGCTCATTCTCCCCGTGAGGACCAGAACGAGCTGTGGCAACTCGTCGAGATGCGTGCGCCGCAACCATTTCCCCGCTGTGGTGGCTCGAGGGTCGTCACGCGTTGCCCATCGCACTTCACCTGGCCGCTCCGCATCGATCCACATGGTGCGGAACTTAATGATTTCAAACTCCTCACCATGGTGTCCTACACGTGTCTGGCGAAACAGAATCGGACCTGGCGAGCTGAGGCGAACGACCAGCGCCACGATCGCTAGAATCGGCGACGTGAGGAGCACACCAAGCGACGCCACCACCACATCCACCAGCCGCTTGAGGGCTTCATAGATACCCCCGCCAGCGCGGCTGAGTGGCACCGCGCCCAGCCAGTGTCGTCCCATATACTCCACCGGCACCTGGCGAGCGACCTCTTCATAGAGATGCGGCATCAGGGTGACCACGATCCCCCGTTCGTAGCACGTCGCCAGCCCTTCGAACAGCGCCTCGTTCGTTGGCTGACTCACCGCCAGCACGACCTCTTCAACGCCCAGACTGCTCACGATCTGCCAGATGCGAGCGCTGCCGCCGAGGACGGGCACGTCGTCGATCCGCATGCCATGCAGAGACGGATCGTCATCGAGGATCCCGACCACGCTGACCCCATGTCCCTGACTGCGATGCACTGCTTCGAGCAGGCTCCGCCCGGAACTGCCGGCGCCCAGGACCAGCACCCGGCGCATAAAGTGCGCCGAGCCCAAAAAGCGCAGGTATGCAAGTCGCCAGAGCGTGATGACCGCCGGCCCGCCGATGGCGAGATCGACCAGCTGTGGGCGGCTCATAAAATATGGCTTGGTAAAGAAGAGGAGCATCAGAAACACCACCACCATCGTGGCGGTCTGAGCGATGGCCCGCAGACAGGGCCGCAGGCGAGCCGCAGTGTGCAGGTCGTACATACTGGTACTCTGTCCGGCGATGAACCAGGCGCCCGCTACCGATATGGCCAGAAGGCGCCACGATCCGTTGCCCGGCTCCTGCTGCACCACCAGCTTTGCCAGGAGGGCCAGAACGACGACATCCATACCCGCTAACAGCATCCGGCGCTCCGACAGCGCGAGAGAGTACCGGCGCACGGGAGCGGCACGAGGGGCCGCCACTGGTTCCGGCACTGAATACTCGGCAACGGGTTGTGACATACTGCTACCCTGGTTGCCGGTGAAGTTGTACTCGTCCATAATCGTCGAAACGATTACAGTGCCGCACGCAGACACTGGCACTAGTTTTTCCGTACAGTGTACAGTTTACTGCTTCTTCCCTGCGGGACACGTGCTCGCTCAAGGTTGAGCTATAGGTGTGCGGCGGACAGTGCAGCGTTCGTGTCTCCTTGCCCACTGTGCTGGCCGGCAGGACCCAGCGCTGCGTACGGTCTGTCGTTGCATCCTGGAAGGCATACTCCCATAGCTACCGCGCCCACCCGCTCACGCATCGCCCCCGTTGATGGCCTCCGTGCGGTCGCCGTGCTTGGCGTGGTCTGGTTTCATGTCTGGCAAGCGTTTCACGGTATCCCCTGGCGACTTGCACACATAGGAGTGCACTCGATCGATCTCAATGAGCCCATGTCCATTGGACAGACGGGAGTGGACCTGTTCTTCGTCATCAGTGGGTTCTGTATGTATCTGATGTATGCCCGGAAGCAGGACAAGTTTTCCGCAGTGGCCTACCGTTCGTTCCTAAAGGCGCGATGGCTGCGTATCGCCCCGGCGTATTACGCCGCGGCGTTCGCCATCGCGGTTGGGCTGTGGTTGAGCGGGCGCGGCTTCCCCTGGTACGACCTGATCACCAACCTCACCTTCACCCAGCACCTGCTCCCCCAGACCAACGATCTGGTAGCGCCCTTCTGGTCGCTGGCCACTGAGTGGTGCTTCTATCTGATGCTGCCGTTCTTCATCGTCGCCACCTACCGCTGGGGCTTTCGTCAAGCCGTGGTCATCTCGGTGGTCTGCTCGCTGGTGTTTCGTCTCATGTTCTATGTGGTGTTTCCGGGTGGCGGCCACAGCCTGGCAGCCTATGACGTGCAGACCTTCATCCTGGCGCGGCTGGTGGAGTTCGTGGCGGGCATCATCGTTGCCCGCCTCTACATCCAGGGAGTCACCCTGCCTCCGCTGTTGCGCGGGTGGCGGGGCTTCGTGCTGGCATGCGTGGTGGCTGGCGTGGGCCGGATCTGGATGGGGCATCAGAGCGCCAGCCTGACGCCCGCGCTGGGTTTGACACTCGAAGTCAGTGGTCTTCCGCTGATGACCGTGGGATATGCGCTGATCCTGTGGAATGTCGTGTGCAGCGTGTCGGTCTTCCAGCGCTTCCTGTGTACGTCGGGCATGCAGGCCATAGGGCGGTGGTCGTACAGCATGTATCTCTGGCACGCCTGGCCGGTTACCTGGATTGCGACGGCGGTGCTCACCCACTTCGGAGCGTCCCCGCTGACTCAGCATCTGGCCTACGTGGTAGCGGTCGCCGTCATGATTCCGATATCGTGGCTATCCTATCTGCTCTTCGAGCGACCGTACTTCGTGCTTCGCGCCCGCCAGAAGAAGCCGATCGGCGCACCTGAGGCAGTGGCAATGTAGAGGGCCGGAATGACATTCAATCAGCTCTGCTTTTCCATCACGCGTTGCTCTCTGTTAGACGGTGTTCGTACTGCTCCTGATAGTACTCGCGGAAACGACCCGATTTAATTGGCTCCCACCAGGACCGGTGGTCCATATACCAGTTCACCGTTTCCTCCAGGCCCACATCGAAAGGGATGCGTGGCGTCCAGCCAAGGGTGCGAACCTTTGTGGTGCCCAGCGCGTAGCGGCGATCGTGCCCCAATCTGTCTCGCACGTGTCGGATGAGTCCGCGGTCGCAGCCCGTGAGCTCGATGATGCGGTCGATCACCGCTCCATTCGGCAGTTCGTTCTCGCTGGCGACGTTATACACCTCGCCGGCCTCGCCCCGCTCCAGGACAGTTGCAATACCGGCGCAGTGGTCATCCACGTGCATCCAGTCGCGTACCTGGCGCCCGTCACCGTACACCGGAAGCGGTAGGCCATCGATAGCGTTCGTTACGAAGAGCGGCATCAGCTTCTCTGGGTACTGATATGGCCCGTAGGTATTGGAGCCTCGGCTCACCAACACGGGGACGTCAAAGGTTGAGTGATACGCAAAGACCAGCATTTCGGCTGCCGCTTTGGATGCCGCGTACGGACTCCGAGGCTGGAGAGCGTCTTCCTCTGTAGAGCGGGTGGGCGCCGACACGTCTCCGTATACCTCATCCGTGCTCACCTGGAGGAATCTTTCAACGCCGCTATCACGCGCCGCATCGAGGAGGACTCTCGTGCCTTCCACATTTGTGCGGATAAACGCCGCAGCATCCAGAATCGACCGGTCAACATGCGTTTCGGCGGCAAAGTTCACCACGTGCGTGCATCCGCTTATGGCGGCACGCACGTCTTTGGGATCCCCGATGTCGCCACGGACGAAGGAGTAACCCGGCGTATTCTGAATCAACGATAGATTCGTTCGGTTTCCAGCATAGGTAAGGAGATCGAGCACGACCACTTCCGCCTCCGGCCAGCGGTCGAAGGCAGAACGAACAAACGCCGAGCCGATGAACCCAGCGCCGCCTGTAACCAGCAGTTTCATATAGTATCTATCATACTGTGGTCCCCCAGCATCAGCTTGTATGCCTTGGGCACCTTTGTCGAGCGCTCCAGCGTCACTTCCCGCCCAATCAATGAGTCGTCGATGCGATGGGGCACGTCGAGGATACGACTGCCTTCCATCACGATCGTATGCTCGATCTCGCTATTCCGGATAAGACATCTCGCGCCGATGGCAGAAAACGGACCAATGTAGGAGTGCTCAATCCGAGCGCCTGGCCCAACGATGAGAGGACCGTGTAGTGTGCTGCTCACTACGGTCGCACCGGATTCAACTACTACATTGCCTTGAATCTTACAGTCGTCCCCCACACTTCCGTCATTCTTAGGGTGGATATCCTGTAGGACGAGACGATTGGCTTCGAGCAGGTCGTCCTTTTTTCCGGTGTCGATGAACCAGCCCGACAGGACGCGAGGCCGCACCTCCAATCCAGACTTGAGAAGGTACGAAATGGCATCAGTAATTTCCAACTCGTTACGCCAGGACGGCTGGATCGCCCGGACAGCTTCGTGCACCTGCTGATCGAAAAAGTAGATACCCACGAGCGCAAGGTTGCTCTTTGCGTGCGACGGCTTCTCCTCAAGGCTTACGATGCGCCCGTTCTCGACCTCCGCGATACCAAAGGCTTGCGGGTTAGGAACAGGATGGAGCAGGAGGTGCGCAGTTGCATTCGATCCGCGAAATGCCGCCACGTGCTCGGCGATGCCACCATGAATGAAATTATCTCCCAAGTACATAACCAACCGATCGTCTCCGAGAAAGTCGCGCGCACAGATTACGGCATGGGCCAGTCCGCCGGGGTGGCCCTGATCGATATAGGTGACCGTACAGCCGAACTGTGTCCCATCGCCGACTGCGTCGCGAATCTGCCTACCCGTATCGCCGACGACGATCCCGATATCAGTGATACCTGATCGCACCAGGTCCTCGATAACGTAAAACAGTATCGGCTTGTTGGCAAGCGGAACAAGTTGCTTCGCGCCCGTGTAGGTGAGCGGGCGCAGGCGCGTTCCGCTGCCGCCGCTCAAGACCAGTCCCTTCACCTGCGAACCCCCAGTGCCTCTGATGGGCGAAGCGGCTTTCTCGTCAACACAAGCCAAATCGTCACACGAGCCAGCCTTCCGCGCGCCACCACAAGCACTCTCTGCCAAATAGGCACAGTATAGTACCCAATGAGACCCCTGCATAGACAGGGCCAACGCCTCTATCGGTGCCAACCCCACGAGTCCTCGGCGTCGATGATCTCGCCCTTCGTCGCGGCCAGGTGTACGCCACGATCCTGATTGATCTCGAGACCCATCGTCCAGTCGATCTCCTCAAGGGGCGGGCGGCCGAGGAGGCGAACTTCATCGTCCTTCAGTGCTACTTTCAGATCGGCGGCGAGTTGACCGCCGCCTCCGTTTACTATGATTCTCCGCGCCACAATCGTCAAACTAGCCGGGAACAATAGACCAGAATTCACCGCCAAGTACGTCATACGGAAGCCGATACTCGTCAGGGCTTTCCGCGTTAAACGTATTATCGGCAAAGTACAGGAGGGCAGCCGGCTTTGTTCCCAAATTGGCAATGCCGTGGGCCACGCCGCGAGGAATGCGCAACAGCTTCGGGATACCCGAGCCCATTGCGAGTCTTACGCGAGTCTCGTAGCTCGGACTGTCTTCCCTAGAAACTGTCTGAAAAGGGTCATGAGCGAGCCAGACGACGGAGCATGATCCGCGACATGGTGATGTAAATGAGTGCCTCGCCCGTTGCCGGGAGCCGTTCGTAGTCCTTACTG
>JAABUR0100002274.1_pt1 | contig 30087 bp, 28 predicted proteins | sample 5560091 | NCBI WGS metagenome assembly JAABUR01 (sample SAMN10711879, study PRJNA513375) | rock metagenome | isolation source: Antarctica rocks | place: Antarctica: Victoria Land, University Valley sud
ACAAACGACTTTATCTACGACATCCTCTTCACTATGCCCGATGCAAATACCTCCATGGTCTTGGAGAAGGGGCTGACAGTCAATTCTCCACCAAATGCGTCGATAAAGTTATATCAACAACAATCGAACAATGGGAGCAGTGGCGACGTTCTAGGGAAATCACCAAGCACAGCAGTTGCGATGATTATTCTCTACAGCATCACGGGAATCATCACAGCTTTGTTCTTGATCATTATTGTGGTCGGTGCGCTGAGAGCGCATCGTCATCCGGAGCGGTACGGCCCGAGGCATGTGATTGGAAGAGCAAGGCAGAGCAGAGCAAAGGGAATCGCAAGAGCAATGTTAGAGACACTCCCGATTGTCAAGTTTGGGGAACGGGAAGATCGGAAACACGTCGAAGCAGGCGGAACCTCGTCGCAAGGTGAAGGTACTCATCCGGATCCAGATGTTGAGCTGGGAACTACGGAAGGCAGAGACCGTACCGCATCTCCCACAGCTACAGAAGATCAAATCCCGAGCGCCTCACATCCCCCAACCGTCAATCCGCAACCAACCGAAAACGAACCCAACGCAGTCCCCGATACTGTAACCACCGAAACCCACCCTGGTACCTCTGCACCCAACCCTGAAGCCTTAGATAGCGCAAACACCGACAACGGCCTCGCCTGCTCCGTCTGCACCGACGACTTTGTAAAAGGCCAAGACATCCGCGTCTTACCATGCAATCACAAATTCCACCCCGAGTGCATCGACCCCTGGCTCCTCAACGTCTCAGGAACCTGCCCCTTATGCCGCGTCGATCTACGGCCCACCACTTCCCGCAATTCCACCGACGACCCCTCTTCAGAACCTCCCCTAACCGACCTTCCACCAGACACCAACACCCCCTCCAACCGCCGCTCCCGCACCGGCCTCTCCACCTACCTCCACCACACCCTCAACATCCACCGCATGCGCGACGCCACGCCCCAAGAGCGCATCGCCGCCCTCCGTCGCCTGCGAACACAACAGCAGGAAGCCCAAGCCGAAGCTTCAGAGCGACCGAGGAATCGCATGAGCGCGCGATTGAGTCGCGCGTTTCATTTCGGCTCGAGGCCACAGAGCACGGTCGTGGATCCGCATAGTAGCCTTTCGACGCCGGCGCCGGGGAGGGAGCCGGAGAGGGTTAGTGAGAGCGATAGGGCGTTGAATGACCTGTAGGTAGCGGGTTGTGTAACAGGGCGTTCCGGTATGGGGATTTGGGATGACGCGGATGATGTATATTTGTGCTCGAAACAAAAAAATCTGCCGGGCGAGGGATTTTTTTTAGCATGATACGCTGCACAAGGCACATATTACTGGCTCTTTTTTTTATTTGGTCTCAAAGCAACGTTCCGAAGAGGCAATAGTAGTAGTGTCTATACCTCCGCAAGAGGGCTAGGAAATCGCAAAAAGCTACAAGTCAGCTACATATGTAGCTAGGGGGGGGTAGTATTGTTTATTTAAAAAAAAAATTCTATCTTACCAATCTCGCTTTTGTGGGTATGGTGCAGGAAAACAACATCTCAGACGAGTCGAGATACTGCAAAAGGGGGGTGGTTTTATAGCTTTATAGCAAAATTTCCCCACGGTACTCGAGGAGCAGTTTTTCACCCAACTATGTCACACCACGCTGGTTTATGAGGTTCGTACACTCTACTATAGGTATGTGGGTTTGGAGGGGGAGAGAAATGGGAAGGTGGGCTGGAGGGTAAATCCGGGTCATTAATGATCCATTATTGTACACCTCTGAAAAAAAACGACAACGACGCCGGCCTTGGTGGATCTAACAACGCCAAGATTTGAGAGATGCTTTTAGGAGATGTTCTCGGGAAATCGCCATGCCATGCCACCCTTTTAGACCCCTAAAGATTGATATCCAGATCCTATCAGCAAAACCCCCACGCACATCCTCAAATCCCCCAACCCCCACTACTCCCCCCGCCTAAGCGCCGGATGATCCTCCTCCCTGACCACCCTCCCCTCCACCGCCGTCCCCACAAAAACACTCCCCCCCGGCACCGGTCTTCTAGCCAGCGGCACGCCCTGCTGCTGTCCCCTGGGCGTGAGCAGCGTGTACGGATTCGCGACGGGGCTTTCGGCCCTGACCTCTCTCGAACTCGTCCTGGGTGGGACGTTGTCGCTGTTTGGTACGGATACCTGGGGTAGGGCTTGGTGCGTGTGGGATATTGGGTTTTGGGGGGAGGTTACGTCGTAGGCCGGGAGGCCCTGGGGGACATAGGGGTGATATTCGACTTCTACTCTGGGCGGGTCTTCGGAGATGGGGCTTGGGCCGTCGTAGGGAGCGGGTGCTGAGCCGGGGGCGCGGCGTTTGCCGCGGGTGGATTGGCGGCGTAGGAGGCCGCGGACTTCTTCGAGGGAGGTGGAGCGGGCGATGTCGTTGCCGTCTCGGTCGGGGAGGTGGGTATCGAGGTCTAAGTCGTTGGGGTTGGCGGCAGTATCGGCGGCGGGGTGTCGTGAGTTCAGCGATGTCATTGCATTCGTCTCAGTGATAGGAAGGGGCCGGTAGCGGAGTGGCGGCGGTGTGGCCGGATCCTGAGGGTCCGGAACTTCGGTCGTAGAGGAGAAGTCAGTAATTGGTGGCACTGGGTCTTTCTTAGGTACAAGACGCTTTCCGTCTTGCTTTTTGGCATAGGCGGCGCGAGCGGTGGCGGCTTCGGTGTCGGAGACAGCAACCGAGTAGGTTGGCTTGTCTGAGGAGCCAAGGGCGGCATCGGCGCCGCCGGGAGGGTTGATGGGAACTTTGCGGATGGCGAGAACAAGGGCACACATGAATTTGGAGCGGCGGGCAGCGCGGATGGTTTCGTTTGCCCAGTTGGACTAAGGGAAAGGAGATTAGTTTGAGGTGACATGCGTACAGGAGGATATTACCTTGTGTCTGATTTCAACTCGAAGTTCAAGTTTGTTCATTTCTGCGATGCCAGTGATTTCGAGATCGACGTCAGGTTGAAAGTCTCGAGAATTCTCCTTGTCCAGAACAAACGCCTGCATCTCATTCTTGAGGACTTGAATGTCTTCGAGGGATGTGTCAAAGGCAATGTACATGAACAGTTGCTCTCTCATGGCTTTCGACCTGGAAACGTTTTGGATCCAGACTGTGTTGAGCACAATGTTCGGGACTTGAGTCGTTTTGTGGTCTCTGACTCTCTTGAAAACGGTGAATAGCAAGGAGATGTGCTCCACTATTAGCTGCTCGTCTCCAATATCAACTCGATCAAGTACATCGAATGGATGCTTGACGAAGAGAAAGATGCAAGAGCCAAGTACTTCTTGTGCAGTAGTGGCAAAGACAAAAGATAGTGAGAGCAGAGCGGTACCAGTGGTCGCGAGCGTTGTAGTGAAGGATTTGTTGAGGAAAGCCACTGTAGTAGCGTAAGCACAAGCAGTATGAATGTCTTCGTTGTATGATTCTTACCAAAGACGAAAACAGACATCACAAACACAACAGCGCACAGCATCCCATCCAAAACGTTGATAGCCTGATCAACGTCATGCAAGCTGTTTGCAATTGAGTGTCGCTCGCGGCCAAACTCGCATACAGTCAGGATCATCTCGTCCAGACTGATGTCCCCATTCCCATCACGGTCAAGAGATGCAAAGCACTCCTCTGCTTCAGCTTGGCGATCATTACCAAGCACTTCCATGATGTCTTCCTTGTACAAAGCATCCTTGCCCTCCACCACAAAGCTCATCCACAGTCGTTTCGCCAATGCCTCTGATGACTTGTTCTTCTCCAAAGCCTCAACGACGATCGAGTGTGCCGAACCAGGGTTGAAGACTTGCTTGCCAGCGATTTCAGATGCGATGTTCCCAAAAGCCGAAGTTATCTTATCGCCAAAGCGACCCACGTCCTGTAGGAGCCGTAGAGGCGTAGCAGAGCCTGACTGACGGTTACCGGTACCTGGTTTGATGACATGGATATCGATGGAGGAATTGATAAGGTAATCCTCCTCTGCAAATTCGGGGCAGTAAGCAGGAAACAAAGCTCGGGAGGCATCATATAGCAGGCTAAGGAGGTATATGTTGTGCTTCGAGTCCATGATCTTCGCATTGAATTGCTTGCGATGATAGCCAATGCTTATGAGCTGGATTATCAGCTTTTCGAGGAGGAAAATCAGTGTTGCTACCAGAATGGCCGCTAGTGTCGACTGAACAACAGACTCCCAATTTGGGACGCCTGGATTTTTGGGATCCTTCTTGGCCGCAGCTCTTTGGTCAGGATTCCGGGTCATTACCTGTGAAGTCTTAGTCTGAAGTGTGGAACTGGGGACACTAGGAAGAGGCTCACAGGCATGAAGGTAGCAAGTGAAGTCAATGCCCAGCCACTCAGTGACAAAGGAGTCTCCAATGACTGTATCACGAGTGCATATTTCCGGGTACCGGAGCTGACAATTCCGCAGAGGAATTGGAATATTTGTGGCAAGAACTTTGCAAAGAGCTTAGAAGCCCAAAGGCTGAGCCATACAATCTCGACCCATGAGAATATCCACACAATGCGAACTCCTCCAGCTTCGGCTTTAGGGGCCGCAGTGGCTCCGACAACGATGGGAACGGCGAACAGCAGGGCCAGGGGAAGAACGTAAACCAAGTAGCGAGTGATGATGGAAAAATTCAATATCTTGTTATAAATCTTTCCCATCTGTGTCAGGACCTCCTCTTCCCCAGCAGCACCCCGTCTGCCATTTTCCTTTGCCACTTTTCGTCGGCCAGCGACATGTTGTGGGAAGTAGCCGGCTTTTTCGTTCTGCTGCTCAGTGAAGAAGGTGGAATGGGAGCCGTAGCCCGAAGGAGAGGTCTCCATTTTCCGGGCCCCAGTCTTGGTGGTAACTTGAGTTAAAGGTATGTCGATGGTAGCATCGTTGGGATTGATCATGTTCGGTGTACTTGAGTTGGGAAGTTGTTGGAAACCCTCTTTGGAAAAACGTTTTTGATGAGGCATCGAGCACTCAGGGGAGGGAGGGTTAGTCAATGGTTGAGGGGAAACTTTCGCCCACGTTGCTCAAACGACAGATGTTGCAGTTGCAGTGGAATGAAAGCGGCTGGGCCTGCCGTGCCACCACCAGGGCTATGTATGATATGTAAAGACGGTGTTTGTGCGTGTCTCAACACGACGAAAGATGGGGTTGCAAATCAGCAAGTCAAATGCTGGAATGTGAAAAGAATGAGAGGTGGGTTGAAAAACGAGAATAAAGAGTGAAATTAGCTGGTGGGGGAAGATGTAAGATTCTTACTCGGTAGAGCATGTTTCGATCATACAGAAGGAATTCGGGGGGGCAAGGAGTCGTCTTTGGTTGTCGCGGCGGGTTGGCACTAAGGCAAGGCCCCGGAAAGCTGAAACGCTATTCTACCTAGTGATCCGTCACTTCAAACCGAGGCGTCGCTTAACCAACCTCGTACAGATACATAAGCATAAGGTATCTAATCATTCCTTCTCGTCACTTCGCCAGTCGCCACCTTTTACCCACTTTCATCAGGCTGTCAAAGTGACGAAAACTGCTGCTTCACACTGGCATGCATGGACCACATGCTTCTACAAGGACCACTGTTTTGTCACTTTTGGATATGCTTGGATTCCGGACTACACTGTACGGGATTTGCATGTTGTCGAAGAGGTAATCCGGAAAATACTTGGTATTCATGATTAAGGTGCCTCCAACCTATCTCAGGAGGTTGGCAACAGCAACTTGGCTAAAACCATTCCTCTCCAAAATACCCCCAAGAAGTCTCATCCATCTCAAACATTTCCTTCGTTCTCCACCTTACTAACCACCAAACACCAAATTTTGCCCCAGGCCTCGAAACACCATGTCGAAGATACCCCATATGGGTTGATGCCCTGGACTGGACTTTACTTCAACCGCTCCCCCCGTACTTGCGTCATCGTAAAAATGCATATTCGTTTGAGAGCAGCCCTCTGACCGGTTAGCCCTCGATGAAACGTTGAGCAGCCATGAGTGCGCTTTTCGTCACAGTTGCTGCGAGATTTTTGCCGAGCTACATCCTTGTGGTTACATCGTTGTTAGGATTGCTAAAATACACACCGTGAGCGTTCCTGCGAGAAGAAAGGGGAATGTGGACTGTCAGATGTTGTCTTGATTGTAAGGACTAGATCAAGAACTGCTCACCTCAGTTTTCCGCTGGATTGTGTCGCTCTACAACATTGGATCCAACGTCCACATTAGTATCCCCAATGCGGACCCGGCAACATTTGGCAACGCCCATAGGGGCCCAAGGACATGGACCAACCAAAGAAATGAACGCAGAACGGGTCTGTACATCATAAATCGTATAAACCAAACAGATGGTATTCCACAAAACCTTTTCGACTTGCGCTACACAATAATAAGGAACCGGATCATTTTTGAACAACTGGCCAGATGCCATCGCGATTGTGTGAATCCCGCTTCTTGGCTTCTCCCCAAACAAGCCTCACTAAAATAAAAGGATCAAAAAGCGAAATCTACAACTTCACTTTGGGGAATGGCAGAGTATTCGGCGTGACCGTGCCATCCCTTTCTGACAGCCGAGTCTACTCCAGCTAGCCAATGGCGAGAAGCGAATATAAATAGTTAGGAGCACAAGCTACAAGTGGATGGGATGTTGCCGCATCTGCTTATCATTGAACGTAACCTCGTAAGTCCTAAAAATGCTTGGACGGAGCTTCGACTGTCCGGACCTACTCTCTTCCAGCGGGATTCGATGCCGGCAGAGGACATCTCCCTCGGAGGCGCCCAAAGGTACTCACTATCTCTACGTACCTATTCTTCGAAACGCAAGGAATTCGACGATTTATACGTCATTTCGTCCAATCAATGCTCTGGTGGTGCGCCTTATCGACCGGATATAAAAATTTAAGCTTACCATCTCCAATATGGCCCCTAAACATGATTATACCAACTCAACAGAAACGGTGACAGTCCAAGCACTTGCCACTTTCCTGCTATTAGGCAACACATGGTGTTAGGAAAAAACGTGCTGGTACCAATGCTGTGACTGACTTTAGGAAAAAAACACAACAGGGCAAAATACCAGAATTAGTTGACAGGTTGGCCAAGCATCAACGGGTACAGAAAGCTAGCACATAGCAAACGGTTCTCATACGTAATTGAGATGTTCGAATGAACAGCTGGACTCATCTCTTCGTGAAATAATACCAGCATTGACTTGAGTTCATTACGAAGCTTGTGCGACGAGCAGAATTGGACAAAGGGAAAGTATAACTGATCAGTCCCGAATATCTATACTCACACTGTCACTTAGTTGACTTAACGTATTTACATAGCGGTTATTGTAGTGACTTTCTACAATCCCTGATAGAGGTGCCATCGGAAATTTCGAGAAAGCTTTCGTCAAATCATAATACTATGACTTTACCAAATACAGAAGAATGTCTTAGAAGCATGTTTCAATGCCACGCGAGTATCGTTAGGATCGCTATCTGCAACCACTCACCTGGCCCCTCAAACATTTCTCTGACTCGACATGACCTGGTTCAAGTGCAACCATTCCCAACCTCCCCCGGCGCCGGTTCTTTTAGAAATTCACATCACACAATAACTATCCCACCTGACCGTCATTAGACTAACTTGCAGCAACCGAAGCATCATCCGCGAGTCTCTTTCTGCATATGTATGTTACGAAGTCTTGCGATTCTAAAGACAATGGATTGGCGACACTGTGTATAGGACTGAGTCGGGTAGGGACATGTAAGACAAGGTACAAGGCTTAGTTGGATGTGGTTTTATGGGGAGGTATTGTCTCACAACGAATCAAGCTGTTACATCAGACACATATGCTACTATGGGAAGAAGACAATGGATTGTATGATACAAATAGACAAGCTGACAAAGGCCAGTAGGGGACTGAGGCTTGTGAATACAGATTGAGCTTTTCATGAGAAACAGTCTTCTATCTTCCATGAGACTTGCAAGACTCAGATCTGAATTTTCATAGAACTCAAGTTCAACATGTCGATACAAAAGCAAGAAGTCGCCGCGCAGATACAACCACAGACGACGCGATCCCGAGCAGACCATGCCAACAGGAACTCCCCCTTCATTAGTCCAGATCAAACGAATACTTCGACGCCTTTTCAACCATCGTCAGCATGGAACATCCCGCCCAGACGTTCACATCTCCATCTCCACCTCCCCCTCACCCCCTGAGCCCAGAGGATATCTCTTCTCTCCGCCGTCATGTCAATCTGAGCGCGTGCACGGTCCCGAGCTCCAACCCCGTTATATGCCTTTTATCTGCGGCCCTGACTCGGTTCCAGACTCCCCTAGCATGAGTTCGGTTAGTATTGACACATCAAGCTCAGGCGTCGACCTCCCAAGCATAAGTACGATTAGTATCGACACATCAAGCTCAGGCGTCAATTCCCCTATCAGCCTTCGATCGCCGTTGAAACGCTCAGCAGAAAAACCCCCTTCCAAAGCCAAGATCAGGCGACTGTTGACAGACCTATACAACCGTTGCCGGCTTGGTATCTCTCACCGAGACGACCACATCTGCATCTCCCAAACCGATGATGGCTCATCACCATCTGGTCAATCTGTAGTCTGCGATAGAGACTACCTCACCCCCCCAATGCCACTCCCCCAGAATGAGCGCATCCACGGTCCGGAGCCCCAGTTTCTTCGCATGCCGTTCTGCAGCCCTGACTCCGAGCCCAGCTCCCCTCCCATAAGTCCGATCAGCAATGACGGACCGATATCACGCAGCAGATCCCTAGTCAGCCCGTTGTCACATTTGGAACGCTTAGCAGCTTCCTGGAGAAAGCACTTAATAATTCCCCAACATCGCAATCTAGGTCCCAGCGCTGCTTCCACCACGGCGACGTTGAATCTTCCCTTATCGCCATCTTCGAGCCGGAGATTAAGTCTCGCTTCAAGCACCGGATCTCAAGTGAGTTTTGTCTCTGCTTTGGAGTATCCAGCAGCTGCCGTGCCGCAATTCGCAACGAAGCAATCAGTATATTCTCCTTACACGGAGCGAAGTCCCTGCGCTGCTTCTTCGACGACAGCGATGTCAGATTCTCCACTTCCATCGTCTTCGAACCTGATCCCAAGCCTCAAATCAAGCATCCAACCCTCAGTTATTCCCTCATCTCCTGTACAGCGCCCAGCAGTTCCCAGCCCGCAACCTGCAGTGATGGAATCAAGATGCTTCCCCAATCCGTATTCACGACCCAGCAGCGATGCTTCCATCAAGACGATGTGGAATTTTCCACCTCCAAGCCGGAGAGCGAGTCTAGTGGACTGCCCCAATGTAAGACCGAGCAGTGGAGCATCAGCCGCAAGTCAACGTCCAAGAGATATATCCCCAATGCGTCCTCCATTGCCGTCAGTTCGCTCAGCAGCTTCTGGCCCTGACTTCCCAGTGCAGGAGCCCAGGTTTGCCAAGCCACGATCGAGTGCCAGGGCGGCTTCTTCGACGGCGATGTTTGGGTACCCACTCGAGCGATGGCCGAGGCGGGGTTCGAGTCTAGAGTACTTTTCTAGCACAAGCCCAACCAGTGACGCACCAGGCTCACGTTCTCGATACCCCATTGTCCCCGTATCTCCCATAATCCGCCCATCAGCTCCCAGCCCAGAATCCGCAATGAGAGGAGGTCGACTCCCGAACCCACGACTAAGTGCCAACACCGCCTCCACCAAGGCTAACTCCCATCTCCCACCCTCACCGTCCCCAAATTTAGATACTATCCCCTCTCCCCCAGTAACACCCCCAACAACCCCATCCCCCCAACCACCCCGCCCAGCAATAATCCTCTTCATCCGCCACAACGACGCCCACACCTTCATCACCATCACTCTCCCAACAAGCCTACAGCACCTCTGGACTCAAGCACTCACGAGACTTCGTTTATGGGATGGGACGGAAAGGGTGAGAAGAGGGAGGATGATGGTTCGGTGGCGCGGGCGGGGCATGTATTGGGACGGGTTGCCAGAGAGGACTGTGATTACGGAGGTTAATATAGGGTGGGTGCTTGGGACTATTCGGGAGAGGAGGGGGGTGGATGTTGTTGAGGTTGTGCTTTTCTGATGGGTGGGAGTGTGGGACGGTGAGTGGTTCGGGTTGGGATTGTCATTCTCCTTCGTCGTTCGTGCGGCTCAATGGTTTGGTCAAACATGTAACGTTCTTCTACTTCTGCTTTTTTTTTTTTTTTTGCCTCTATGCTCGTCATCAACGATGTTAAGATTCTTATCTTAGCATTAGCGTTCCGCCCGTGTCTGCTTAATCTTTTCTTCAAGGATAACTAAACGGTCACGTTTAACGATCTGTGATATTCGCGTTTAGTTTGTTATCGACTTGAGTTTCCTGCCACGGCATCACTGATTACATCAATGAAGGATGGTTCAAATAGGGGAAAGAAGAAAAAGAAAGAGTCAGTAGACAGCCACATCACAAAAATCAAATAACTATAACAACTTCATCACGCAAGTATCAACCCCCAAATATCAGTTCAATTATCTCAATCACAACGTCAAAAACCCACTATCTTATACCCCTTCTTTCATCCTCTTTTCCTATTTCCCCTCCTATCTTCTTCCTGTCTTTTCCCCCCTCGCCATCTCTTCCTTCGCTTCATCTTGAAACACAAATTTAACAAAATCGGTCAATTATATTTTTCTTAAAAAAAATATACTCATATCTGTTTTATATCATAACTTTGTGTGCACAACTGTTCAATCTTCTGTTTCAAGAGTGATAAACGTAGTTAATTGTATCAAACTGAAAGAAAGAGAAAGTGTCAGACAGATAGATGCATGATGAGAATTGTAAAGAGAATAGTTTTTTTTTTTTTGATTCTTACTCGATTCAACACTCATTATGAGTCTATGCGAGGTTCTATATATTGTAGCGAGCGCTGCGCTAGCGTAGCGTTCTTTTCGTATCTACTATCGCTTTTTCTGCGCTCTATACTGTAACTGTTCTCAATGCGAGAACTCTATGAGCTTGTTTCTTCTCTACTTCTTCTCTCTTTCATCTGATTCTTTGATGACGTCACAGCCTGAAATTGATTCAGTATGCTTGTCAAGAGTATCATTCAAATGATTACTGTCATCGCGCTTCTGATTTCTAGAAGTTTTCTCAAGTTCATGATGTTCTCTTCATGTTGCATCATCTTTTGTTCTGTCTTTCATTTAGAACATGTTAATAAAATGTGCTTGATCGACATTTGATCTTTGTTGCACTTGCATGTCGTTGTAACGACATTAAATACTCATCTTTCATGTAAAAATTGATTGAAGTCAATTTTCTTGATGTGTAGCTGCATCAATAATGCGCTGTGAAACTTTGCATGATTCTTGTGCAGTCACAGATGTTGATGTGTCATCTTTAATATCAAATATTGAAAATGAGTTACATTGAATCTTTCTTTTCAAACTATTCTTCATGTTTATCTGATTTGTTTCTGTATGAACATCAATTACATCATCATCTCAATGCATTGATGTTTGATCAGCAATAGAAACAACTTATATGCATCATCAATTATCTTGTTTGCTGCTTCATTTTCAAACTCTTCTGCATATTTTGTCACTTAATGTAATTTCAGCGTGACTTCTTGAAATTGAATGCTCTCATGTGCAGTTTAAACTCATCACAGACGTGTTTGATCTTTTATTGATGTCATGACTTTCACTGTTTTCAAAAAGATCTGATTATCACTGTATATTTTATATATTTTTTCATGATATTCTTGATTTATTGTTACTACGTCTGCAAGATGTTTTGCTTTTGCAACTAATTCTTTCAATTCATCATGATGAGTGATGATTAAAGTCAATTTTCTCAGTCTTTTATTTAACTTTCAGTTCATTCTCATCATGATTACTGTAACATCATTTCTGTTATTATTATTATTTAAGTAAACTTTTTGCTTCAATGCAAATGTGTTGAAATTATGTTGTTTTATTGACATTTTCTTATTTGCAACTATAATTATCTTTAATAATTTTGATCAGAGAGTTGCTGTATAAAAATGACTTCAATTCATCTTTGTCTGCTTAAGTATTTCTTTCATTCACTTTTGCTTCAACTATAAAAATGTTTTATACAGCTTTGATTTTCAATCTCTTTTGAATATCAAGTTGTTGCAAATTCAACGCATTATTATTTCAATAACTTTATTTAATTTTCAAAAGTTCATGTTTATTATTGATTTTTATATCAGCTTTTATAAGTGAATATTTATCAACATCATGTTTATTTTCATTTGTAATTTTTTTATTAATATTACATAATAAACATTAATGATCTGTCATAATGCTCTTTCTTGTACTGATTTCAGCTTGACATTCAAACTCTTTTGATAATTTTTCATTCTTTGTGATGTATATCATATAATAACTTCGTGACTAAGCAGAAAGCACATCATTGCAAGTATATTTGCTTTCTTGTCATCATTAATAAGTTTCAAGTAAACTTGATGATTATCTGCATGATCTTTTGTTTAATCACTAATTTTGCTTTGATATGATGCATGTAAATCACTCATTTCAGCTTAAAGTTCAATTGAACTCTCAAAACTCTGATATCTAATTTCAAGTTAATCTGATGTTTCATCAACTTTACATCAACTTTCATATTGAATCATTTAAAAGTTTTCATAAAGTGAATCAACTTATGCTTTGTTATTAAGAATTTGATATCATGCATTTTTAATTATTATTTGCATTTATCATAAATCTTGTTAAAAACTCTGCAGTTGCATTTTATAAATTCTTCATATATCAAGATATTAACATCATTCATGAATTCTGTAAAACTAGTTTTTAATTTGATGTTATCACATGCTTTTAACAAGTTTGCATTGTAAAACAAATATAATATCAACAATAGCAAAGAATCTTGTAATATGTTGACATTCATGCTGTACTTCATCATCATGTAATCATTAATAGTATGATCATGATGTGTTGATCTTTCAGAAAGTTCTTCACAAATTTGAAAAGCAGTTTAAAAACTTTTCTCTTCTTCATGTTATGTAAGAGTTTGCTGTGCATCACATTATTAAATGCATTTTTCTCATTCAGACTTAGCAATGAAACTATTCTTCTTCTCATGTCACTTCATACAATATGTATCTTTTTTATAATTAGTTGCAAAGTCATATTTATTAATCTATGCTTGCAAGTTCTCATTTGAATATTTAATATTAAGTTGCAAACTTTTATAACATTTTGCAAACATTTAAATATGATGAATTTCAGAATTTTACTCAGTGTGTCAAGTGATCGATGACGAGATTCATCTGTACATGATGTCAACTACAAATCTTTTGATTCTATGTTCTAAATAAAAGTCAGAAGAGTCAAGAGATCTCAATTCAACGCAGTTTAAATGATGTTAAAACGTTGCGTGAGCAGAAAAGTTGATCATGCAGAGTTTTCATCTACGCGACAACACTCTTTCTAACAGTCACAATCAATCTACGAAGATGATTAATGACATGTTGATGTCAGTAAGAGATGAAAAGATATCTAGTGAAAAAGTCGATCTCAGTATGAGAGTTATGACTACAAGTGATCAAAGAATTTGCGACTTGTTGATCACGTCGATATACTGAAACATCTTCATCACATCAACAGTATCATTGAGTAATTGATAAAAAGATATCAGATGAAATAGTTGATCTCAGTCTAAAAGTCGTGACTACAGTGTTTGAAGAAGTAGTGACTCGTCGATCACGCTGATATATTAAAAGAGCTTGAACTCATCTTCTTTACTTGACATCAAGTCATACATTTGTCTACGTGAAAAATTGAGAGCGCAGAAGAATGATCAGAACGCATTCTCTTCTATTAATCAGAGTCAATCATTGAACGATTGCGATTGCACATTTATACTAACAATTTATTCAACGTCTACGTGACATAAGTTAAGTCAAGAGAAGAAAAAAGTTGTTTAATACAATCACACTCTATCTTCTCATCGTACGCATCTCTCTTTCATCACATATTTTCTCGCTCAATGAATGACAATCATTGAGCAAGAGAACACAGCTTTATGTATGTTACAATCATGAGCATCACGAGTGCAAAGAAAACGTCTTTCATCTTCGAATTAAAGATTGAATCAAAACATCGTTTGTAAAGAATATCATTAATGAAGAGCAGAGCAAAGACGATGTGACATAATCAGACAGCACAGACACTCTCATCAAGAGTTTACTCAAGCATCATGCGCTAAATAGAAGCTATAAATTCATTCTTAATACATAGTCTTAAAACTCACTGTCTCGACGACGTCAAAGTTGTCATATAGTCAACGAGCGATTTTCTTTCTCAGAGAGTTTTGTTCATTCAATATAGATATCATAGTTTTTCTCATGAGTTGAACTTAAATCAATGTCACAAGAATGTATGAGTTCAAATCAAATCAAATCAGTGTGTCAAGTAATGCAATTAATTTATATATTTTTGCATTAAAGTAATCTTTCTTGTTTGACTTTTACATCACTATTGTGACTGCATTCTTGAACTAAGTTGACTGTATTCTCTTTTGTAAACATCTTTCAAAAAAAGAATGTATTTATTCTGATGTATTGTTGATGAGTCTGTGCATTATTCTATTTATATATTTCATATGTTTCAACATTTTATCAAATGTCACTTTGTAAACAACTTTCTTAATTTCATAATGCATCAACAAAATGTCATCTTCAATTAAGAATGAGTACTTAAAGTTTATTATATTCAGTATGAAAATCTTTAAAGATGATGAAAAGTGAGTTTGAAACATCATCTTCACTTTATTTTACATTGTTATAATGATGTCAAAGTACTTTGACTTAATCAGAGAAGAAATTGTCGCTTAAATTAATGTGTTTGCAACTACATTTCTTGCTCATTTTGCAGTTTTGAACAGTTTTCTCAAGAATTGTTTAACATTCTACATGATTTTTCAATATTCACTGCATTTCTGTTTTCTGATGATTTTATTCTTCTTATCACATGCTTGAATGTACTTTGCTCAGTTGTTAACAATTTAACAACTTTTTCTCATTCATTGCACATTCTTGATAATTTTCATACACTTCTTTATTCATTCTGCTTTGATCATTTCATGTAATTTCGCTCAGAAAGTGAAAATCTTGACAATTTTCTTCAATGCATTCAGCAGTTACTTGATGTACTCATTTATGCATTAATGTTTCATCTCATGATTTAACAGTAATTTTGACATTTGTTCTTTCAAAATATTGATAAACTTCTTTTTATTTATTATCTTTCAGTTGCAACGCGATTTTCACGCAAACTTTTTGCAGATTCTGAAATTTATAATTGTCTGTATCAACAAATAATTTGAGAAGTTTTTCATTTCTTTATTGATTTCACATCATATTAATTGATTCATAATATTATCTGTCGTAAAGATCAAATTTATTGTCATTTGAAATTTTTGATAATTTCTCATAATTATATCTTGAGATAATGCTAGTGATGCATTAATGTTTGTGATTATTTTAATTAACTCATTCAACAATAAATGTTATCTTGAGTAAAATGATTCTTCTCATATGAAGTGATGCAGATTGAAGTCTTTTACAAGAATGTTTTCTTTCAACATGTGCAACGTTTTTTTGATGTTTGAAAGATTTTCTTTTTCATGAATGATTTCATGATCTTTAAGTGATAAATTGTATACTTCATGAATGTGTATAACTTTCTGAGTTATCTGTGCATCATTTGTTAATGTTTATAATGTAATTGTGTTTACATCTTTGAAGTATTATGTTGAGTATCAGATGTTATTGTTGATTTTCTTGTTTATGTAGAAACAGATTTTATCTTCATTATTCTTCAGCATGAAGTTAATCATTACTGAGCAGTATGCTTTGAAAATATCATCAAATCATCAGAGTTCTTGAAGAATCAAAATGTTATAGTTCTTTATTTTTTTTTCATATAGTAACATTATCATCATTTTGTTTCTGAACTTGTGAATGTTGTACTGTAGTATTCAAAGCTTCTTTTGCTGAAACATTAAAATTTACATTTCAGACTGTTTAATGTTCTTTTGAATGTCTGTAAAGCATTTGCTTCATCTGTAAAATTCTCAACGAAAGATGACATTAATAACAACATGATTGATATTAATTTTAATTCATTTGATCTTAACTTTTTGATCAAGTGATTCAGTATAGTGTTTTCTGATGTGATGATTATATTGAGTAAATGATTTTCATTCATTAAACGTTTTTGCTTTCTCTTTAAGTCATTGTTCATTAATGATTTCAGACTGATAAATGTTTTTGCATCAACAGTTTGTAAAGTGAACAAAATTTTAGAGTTTAGTTAAAGTAACATTTATCGCTTAAAACGAAATAAAATTCAAATTTAAGCTAATCTTGTTAAACTGTGATCTGCTTTTGTTGACAAAATCTGTGTTTGTTCATATGTTTTTGAACTGTATCTCACTTTTGTCGATAAAATCTGCGTTTGTTCATAAACGTTGAGCTGAATTTCGCTTTCATGCATATGTTGCATATGTTAACAATCGCTCATCTACTCGCTCATCTACTCATCATTCTACATGCTCGCTCATCTACTCGCTCATCTACTCGCTCATTTACTCATCATTCTACATGCTCGCTCATCTACTCACTCATTTACTCGCTCATCTACTCGCTCATGTACTCGCTCATCTACTCGCTCATCTACTCGCTTACCTACATGCTCAGCACTTTACTCGCTCATCTACTCGCTCATTTACTCGCTCATCTACTCGCTCATCTACATGCTCAGCATTCTACTCGCTCATTTACTCGCTCATTTACTTACTCACCTTCTCGCTCTATCAAATTTCCTACCGAATTTTCTATCAAATGTTTTATCAAATACTTTATCAAACGCTTTATCAAATGCTTTGAAGTACTCTCGAGCTCATGCACGTTTCGATTTCGTGCACACTCTAAACTTAATTAGTAATCAATACTATTTTTATTATTATTCAATCATCATTCATAAAATCAAATTGCAATTAATATAAAGAGTTGTCGATATCTATATGAAGCTTTCAAGCTATAAGAATTAATCATCAAATTGCTTAGAAGCTTTGAATTGTCTTTCATCTCGCGTAGACCTGATTTGACTAGACTTTCTTTTCATCTTCTCAATAGCAACAAAATCAGTGAATTGCTGTACTTTCATCTTTTTAGACTTTTTCTTTTGCTCTTTCTGAAGCTCTTTAGCCTTCAGCTTTTGCTTCTGAACTAGACGTCGTTGCTTCAATTTCTTCGCTCATAGCTTCTTTTTTTGCTTTGCTTTCTTCTTTCATTTCGTCTTTTTTTTCCGTTTCATCTTTCTTTCAGCTATTAAACGCTGTTTCTCTAGCTTTCTAAACTTTCTTTGTTTCTTTTCTTCAGTCTTTTGAATAGCAGCTTGCTGTTTCTCTTCGATTCTTTGAATTTGACAATCACGAGTCGTCTGAATCTTATTAGAACTAAAAAACACTCTCTTTGTCTCATCATTAATCTCTAAATCGTCAAATAAAGACTTTTCACGTCGTCTGCGACTTCTTTCAATACATACTGTTCATTGAAGATCTTCATTTTCTGCTTTTAAAAGAGCAACATCTGTAGTAAGCTTTTTCATCGTATTGTACAACTTACGAGCTTTCGAACCAATTACTTCTTCTACAACTGACTTCATTAATTGTTGAATCTTTCTTCAATCAGCTTCTGACAATGCTGAAGAAGAAGAATGACTTGAAACAGATCTAGCGTTTGATTTAATCTGCTTTATGATCTGTGACGAATTGAAAGACAGCAATTCTGTCTTTTCTCATTCACTTTTTATGTTGACATGCGTGAAAGCAGCTTGATATGCAGGTTAAAACAGATCAAAGAAGTCTCTTTTTGATATTTGAGAAAGTTCTTGACTCTTAAAGATTCAGTCGTTCAGGTTTTGCGAGTAGTAATTGATCAAAGAATTGAATAAGCTCACATTCAAAGATTGAAGATGATGCGTAGAATGAGAAGAATATAAAGTCACGAGCATCTTGTTCTGCTCACATCAGTCAAGAAACTTCATGTTGATATGACTGTCATGCTCGTCAACAAATAGAAGATGATAATTCTGTGAATTTCTGGCTTTTGATCTTGTATTTCGATCAAATACGATAGTGAGTCAAAAGTAGATCAATTCATCGTTGATTCAGTCAGTAGCGAAGAAAGCAAAGAAGCAGAATTGCTCTTTGAAGTCATATTCAGTAAGTCAGCTGTTCTGAATATTACCTGATATTGTCTGATAAATGATCGAAGAAAGTATATAGATCATATTCATACAAATGATTGCAATCAAGATAATTCATTCTCTATTGTCATCTTGATCAGCACTCAGCAATTTATCACTGTCAAGATGCTTTAAACTGAAGACTCTTCGAGTCTTTTGAAGCAGTTCAAGTAGAAAGCTCTTTTTATTCATATTGTATGTATTTTTAGAAAGAATCTCATATTCTTCGATTTTTTGCTTTATCTACCCTTATATTAGTATGAAACTGAACGGAATGAAGACACTTACTAGGTCAAAATAAAGCTGATATTGATATGCATTATCAGCTTTCTTTCGCTCTAGATCAGCTTCTTGTAGAAACTTTGACTGTAGTATATCTGAATGACGTTAAATGAACTCATAAGATCAGTTTTTGTCTAGCTGTTTTCCAGATATATTATACGCAAAAACACGAATCATGACATTGAAAGAAGATATATCACGTTCGATAAGCTTGTTGATATAGCGAATAAGCTCTTTTTCTTGTTGGTTTGAAAGAATTGACGTCGTTTGCTTGCTTTTCTTGACGAAGACGATTATACCTCTATGTCGTCACGACAGCGTGCTTCAATTGATATTGAATTTCTTTGCAGTTGCAGTATAGTTAAATGACTTTTGCAAAGCTAGATTTACAAGCGCTGTCTCAATTGAAGTCATATTGAATTTGTAATTGATTTTTGAAGAAAGATGAAAGTAGTAAAGTGAGATGTGCACGAGATCGAAACGTGCATCGAGTCGAGAATACTTCTTATCAAATACTTTATCAAACTCTCTATCAGAAGTTCTATCAAATACTTTACTAAACGCGTCAATTGAGCGCATAAAACACGTCAAACAGTGCTTCAAACAATGCTTTCTACATGACTTTCTACCTATAGTATTCATCATCTCAAATGCTCAGCTATCTATTTTACCTACTTAATAATCTTCGCTTTGAGCTTTATAAAGTTGACATTAAAGAGTTTGAAGTTTTCATCTTCTTTCTTTCTTTATAGTTTCTATCTTTCAGAACAACAACAATCAAAATACTTACATGTTCAACTATCAACTCAACTATCATTTCAGTTATTTACTCATTCATCTAGTAGTCAGTCTATCGCTTCAAAACATGCTTCAAAAGACGCGTTAATTAAGTGCATAACATGAGTCAAACAATGCTTCAAACAATGCTTTCTACTGAGCTTTTCACTGATCTTTCTACTGATCTTTTAATCAATCTTTCTATTGATCTTTCTACTAGTGAGCTTTCTACTGATCTTTTGATCGAGTTATCTAGTGAGCTTTCTATCAATCTTTCTATCAATCTTTCTATCAATCTTTCTATCAATCTTTCTATCAATCTTTCTACTGAGCTATCTATTGAGCTATCGACTGAGCTTTCTATCAAATGCTCTATCAAACATTTTACATGCTTCAAAATACGCGTCGATCGAGCGCATAACATGAATTAAACAATGCTTTCTACATGACTCTCTACATGACTTTCTATCAAGCACTCTTCATAACTTTCTATCAAGCACTCTTCATGTTTTTCTATCAAGCACTTTTGCTGATCTTTCTACTGATCTTTTGATCAAGTCATCTAGTGAGCTTTCTACTGATCTTTCAATCGATCTTTCTATTGATCTTTCTACTAGTAAGCTTTCTACTGATCTTTTGATTGAGTCATCTACTGATCTTTTTACTACATGACTTTCTACATGACTTTTTACATGACTTTCTTCATGACTCTTTACATGACTTTTTATCAAGCTTTGAATTGCTTTGCAATCAAGAATCAAATTTGTTTTCTATCAAGCTTTAAACATGATTCTATCAATCATTCTACATGACTTTTTATTTCTCTAGTTTACTCATTAACTTTCTCATTAACTTTCTCATTAACTTTCTCATTAACTTTCTCATTGACTTTCTCATTGACTTTCTCGACGTATATATTAAATAGCTATTATTTAAATAGTCAAATCAATCATTAATTATTCAACATTGCAACTACGTATCAATGTTACAAATGTCAAAATAATCGTGTTTATTGAATCAAATAATAAAGACGCATACTGCGCTTATAAGAATGCTAAAGATGCTAGAAATGTTAAGAATATTGACGTTTTTATGAATATGCATCAGCTAAAAGTGACGCAAATCTGAGACATAAGATTAAATGAATATTTGAGATATTGATCGTTAAAAGCGCTAAAATCTGTCTCTGTCACTTTTTACAAATTGCAGATGTATGAATATTTTTAATATCATTGTCTTGAGTTCTTTCTGCTCTTGTACGACATGATATAAAAATCTGTGCTTTGTGTTATGAGTCTGCATAAAGCGAATCATATGAGTGTATTCTAACTAGAAGTTCAAAGCTGAAGAAGAAAAAAGATGCAACACGTCATGAGTTTTACTCATGAAGACACGCTAGATCGCTAGCGTGTCAACATTAGCTCTATACTAGTTTATGATAGTCTGACATGATTTATGTTAGATTAACTTAAAGTGCATGCTTGCAACATTATTCTTTCTCTTCATTTAACAATGTTCTCATTGCTGCAGTTTGATCAACATTTCTTAAGTTGATTTCTATCTTGACTTGTTTAAATATCATTCATGAAAGTCATTTACAATCTTTAAGCATTCTTTGAATTCACTTTCATCAACGTTGTATTAATGTAAATTGACGTTGTATTCTTTTCAATTGACATGATATTGTAGTCATTTGTCTCATTCGTAGTGTCTGAAGTTCAGTATGTTCTTCACTTTTCATTCATTTTCGTCTTCAATCACTATAAAATTAAACAACTCATTTCATTGTTTTTTTAAAGTGTCTTTTGAATCTAGTTGTAGCAAATTTAATATAAACTTTGAATGAATCTTCATAGTTAATGACAGTTTCAGTCAATATGCATGTTCAATCTCAATCAGAATCTTGAAGAATTCTAGCATCTTATCATCTAGTTTCTTTGATAATCTTGAGATCATGATGTTTCTTGAGTTCAGAAACATCATGTCATTTATCTTGTAAATTATTTCTTTTCAATGCTTGTTAATCTGTTTCTTCATTGTGACTTTGATTCTTACTAATGCTTGCTTGATCAATGCTAGTGATCATTTCATGTGTTCAAATATATTCTTCACTTTGCTTACTTCAATTCTAGCTTGAGTGATCTCATATTCAGTTGAATTCAAATCGAAGCTCATACGAAAGTGAAAATCTTTATTCAGAAAGAACGCTGACTGTTTAATTGATGATGAAATAGCATTGTTATTAACGAATTCAGTCATAAATAATCAGATGAATCAATCATCTTGCATGTATGAGCAATAACTTCGTAGATATCGTTTCACATTCTGATTCGCTCTTTCTGTTTAATCATCAATTTGCAAATGATAGTTTGTGAATAGTTTCATCTTAGTGTTGAGTCTTAAGCATAAAGACTTTCAGACAATTGATATGAATTGTGAATCACGATTGAACACTATTAATCTTGATAGTTCATGAGTTCTGAAGATTCATATCAACAGTAGCTTGACTGTTTATTCTGCGAAGATTTCTTCGTCATTTAATCAACATGATATATAATGTTGTTTCTTAGACAATCGATCTATGACTGTCAGAATCGCGTTGTTTTCATCACTTTCTGATAGATTGATAATGAAGTCTAATGATATGTTCTGTCATTACTGCTCAAGTATGAGCAATGACTTCAGCAGTTCATTGATTTGATCTCTCGATGCTTTTGATCTATGATAAACGTAATAGTTTTAAATGTAGCGCTTGATCATCATTCTCATCTTCGATCAGCAATATGATCATCTCAGCAGATTCAACGTTTGATTCATGTCAGAATAATCACTGATCAAAAGATCATATGCTTTTCTTATCAATCAAGTGATCATTGACTGAGAAACTCATAATCTATCATCTTTTCAGAGTACTTCATTAAGTACTTTGCAATTGTTTAAATTAATATCTTGACAAGTTCTTCTGTTCTGTTTCATGATTATTTGAATATTGAAGCACAGTTGATTCATTTGATTTTCAACTATAATCTGATTCTGAATAGAAATTATCTCTTCAATCGAATTTTGATTAACTTTTGATTCAAATTTTGAATCTGAGTCAGATTCTGAGTCAGATCTGAGCAAGATCTGAGTCAGATCTTAATCAACTTTCTGATTATCTTCTTGATCAGCTTTCATTGACTGCAGTTCAAATTTATCTTCTGATAATAGTATCTGATGCTGATATAGCTTTCAATTATTATTTGCTTCAACTGACTTAACGTCTGACATTCTGATCAGCACGTTGACTTTCAGATTCTGTTTTCTTGACTGATATATGATCTTGAAGTTATATTCAAATAACTTCTCAACTCATTTAGCTTGTCATCTGATCAATTCTTTGATGATCATGAAGTACTTCAAATTCAGATGATCGATGAAGATCTTAATTGAAATATTCATACATTTCAATTTAAGACATCAATGTTTCAAACAGCAAATAATGATCAGCAGTTTTTTGTCATAGATCTCGTAGTTGCATTCTGCGAAAATCATGTTCTTGCTATAAAAGATCACTGAATGTAAAATGTCTTCATCATCATATTGAGACAATACTTTGTCGTTTACATAGTTCAAGAAGTTCGTTTTCAGAATAACTTTTCTGATTAAGTTAAAATGCTTCAAAACAAAGATTATCATCATTTATTGCTTTAGTTCTTCAAAAATCATCTGACAGACTTCTGTTCATTCAAAGAAACAATCTTTTTGAATCAGCTTTATCATGAGTTGAATGATCTTTGAGAAGTTCTTTATGAATTGTCGATAGAAATTGCAGAAGTCAATAAAGATCTGCATATGAATCAATGATCATGATACTTTTCAGCTTCAAATCACATTTACTTTTCAAGAATTCATTTGCAGATCATTGATGAATATCAGTAGTTTTAGAAACGAGATTTTCTGAATCTTGAATTCACACTTGTCAATGTTCATTTATAAATCAGCTTCATGAAGCTTGTCTAGCACTTCTTTAATGTGAGTTCTATGTTCTTTCAATGTTTTACTGTAGATGAGAATATCATTCAAATATGTCTGACAGAACTTATGCAGACAGTTGAACAACACATTATTAATATAATGTTGAAAGAATGCAGATTCATTGATTAATTCAAAGAGCATTACTCTATACTTGTAAACATTGAAGAAAGTAACAAAAGTAGTTAAATCTTCGCTTTCTGAACTCATGTGCAGTTTATTAAACGTGATGATAATGTTAAGTCAAGTTAAATACTTACTGTCTTGAATTCAAGCTAATACTTCGTTTATCAAGAGTATTGAATAATAATTTCTTTTGATCAGAGCATTCAGTTTTTGATAGTTCATGCAAAAGCGAAGACTATCATCTTTCTTTTCAGCAAATAGTATTGATGAAGCAAAAGAAGCTTTGCTGAGTATGATGAACTTCTTCTTTAAATTTTCTTCTAGATACTTTTTGATCTTCTGCAACTTGTAACTCAACATGAAATACAATCAACTTCAAGAAGATTGACTCTCATCTTCTAATTTAATCTTATGATTATATGATTGATGCAAGAGCAACTGCGTTGTCTTTTCTCTATCAAAAACATTCAGAAAGTTGTGATAAACTATTAAAAGTTTCTTCTTCAGTTCATTTAATGACATGACAAAGATCATTTCATTCAGTTTCACGAAATCTTCAACTGAGCTAAGTGCTTTGTTGATTTCACTAATGATCAAGAAGAAAATCTTGATCTTCTTATTCTTGATTAAAGTTTGATACACAATAACTTCAATCATGACAATATTAATGAGTCTCTTTTTCTCAGTTGACTGAAAAAAATGAAGTTGATTGAGATCAACTTAAGTGCTTTGCTTTCATATGAGTACGAGTTCAATGAATTGAACAGATTCAATGAACTGATTCACTAGTTTCTGATTCATAAGTCACTTCAAGATGATTATTAACATAATCATTAAGTTCAAGTTCTTTCATTTCATTTCACAAATCTCGCTTGATTCAGATTTGTGAATGCTGATTGACTGTTTATCTTTGAAACAACAGATTTTGATGTTCAAATATTTAATGAAAATATTAATTGATCATTTGCAAAGTTTATCAAAATTTGATTTCTTTTTAATCAAAGATTTTCAAAGATTATCTTGTGCTGATCTAAATGAGTTATTAATAAAAACATCATTTCATTCTTGTGTTCTTGAATCATGATCAATGTATACAGAGCATGTATAATCAACTTTCAATCAGAAATTTCATCATATGATTGAATTAACTTTGATTTTGACAGCGATATTGACTGAATATCAAAGCGTTTACATAGCTCTGACATCAAAGATTCATAAATGAAAGTTATGTCAATGACTTCAGTATCTATCAGAGCAAAAGATCTGAATATCTTTTCTAGACTACTCAAGATGACATCAACAGTGAACAACTTGAAATCAAATGAATTATCAGACATGCTGATGAAACAGAATATGAGTATATTGCTCTCAGTCACTACTTTGACAAAGACAGATCATTTTTTGAACTTGCAGTAATCTCATGCACTTAAGTTGTTTTAAGATAGTCATATGCTCTATGTTCTGACTTCTTGCATTTGAAGCAAAGTTCTTTCTTAAACAACTCTTTCTGAATAGAATCAAGATTCAATCTTCTGAATTTCTTTCATGAAGAAACTGATGACGTGAGTTAAGCAGTTGATGTGCTAAAGACAGAGCGAGCAGCTTAAGTCGTTGATGCTTTGATGACTGATCGAGCGTTCAATTCAGTTAATTTAACATTGACTTGCATGCAGATGTTAATAAACTCATTCAAATTCGTGATTCATTCATTAAGCATTGCTTGCTGAAAATCTGAGCTGATCTTATGCTGAAAATCATTTAGTAAAGTCTCGTTATTGTATTCTAGTTCTGCGTTAAATTTCTGAAATTTCATTCAAAATTCATGAAAGAAGATCTTGTTTTAATACAGCTTCAAGTACTATCATTGAGTTATGTGATGATGATTGAAATCATTGTACATCTTATTTATGATTGACAGTACTTCTTCAACTTCTAGAAATAAGTTCAGAAACGTGTTTCTTATTCAAAATGCAATATGTTTAATTGCAACTTCACTGACTCAACTTTTGATGTATGCAATTTTCAACTCTTTCATAGAAAAGTGATTCTTGTTGATCTTCAGCTTATTTCACATTCATGACAATCAATTATTTACATTCTGCAATAAATCTTCAAACAGTGAAGAATTCAATAACTTAATCAATTTCAAGAATCAATCTGCAAAGATTAAAGTGCTTTGTTGACTTAATGCAGTTTTTAAATGATGTATAATCATATTCTTGTTTTTAACTTCTTTCTGTAAACGCGTTTGTGTAAGCTTCAATATAATGTTTATCTTGTTGACATTTTCTAACATCTGAATCATGTCATTGTGAATCTTGATTTCGATGTCATGCTGTTGACATATGTACTTGATAAAGACAATGAGATCATCTGCTTCATGAGTGCTTATTCAAGCATTCAGATCAATGCTGATGCTGATCTTGATCATTTTATGATTAAAAAGCAACATGTTTATGTTCTTTTCTTCTGTGTTCAACAATGCATTCATGTCTTCTTCTTCTGATGCTGTTTGATTCTGTGATAGAAGTGATTCTCTTCTGACATTTTGAAGTTCATAATGAGCAATGCTCGCTGATTCTCAGCTTTTAATCATGATATGAGTAGAAGATTGCTGATCAAGATTCTAATGTTACTCTATCAAACTTTCTGAATTCAAGTACTGCTGAAATTTCTGATTTCTGATGATGAGCTTAATAAAGAGTTAATCAAGAACAATGCATTCATATTCTTTGATTCTGATTTTATTGAAATTTCTGATTTTAAATCTAGATTCTTCTTTAGAAATTTCTGATTTCTATTAAGCTTTCTGAGCTTGACTTCTGATTTGAGTTATGTAGCTTGTTTTTATATTATCTACACATCAATAGCAAGATTAATGAGCTTTGAACTAATGTTATGAGTTTGCATAAAGCGAATCATATGAATGTATTTTAACTAGAAGTTCAAAGCTGAAGAAGAAAGAAGATGCAACACGTTATAAGTTTTACTCACGAAGACACGCTAAATCACTAGCGTGTCAACATCAGCTTTATACTAGTTTATGATAGTTTGACATGATTTATGTTAAACTAACTTGAAGTGCACGCTTGCAACACTTTGTGACTCTCTTTATTCTTTCTTTTTCAGCTTGTCGTTTATGACATTGAGAGTCAAAGACTCTGTATATGTTTCAACATACTTCATATTTTCATATGTTTCAAGTTTGTTTATAAAAACAATGTTTTGAGTGATGATTCAGCATGCAGTAAATGCATTTCTGCTTATTTTTGCATTCATACATCTTATGATCATATTCTTAATACTTTAAACATTGATGCATTCTGCAGCTTAAGTCATAAAACTGTGTGATCTTTATGTTAATCTCATGATATACTTTCTCATCAATCAGCTTGTTCATCATTTCAGCATTAACTATGCATATCATCAACAAAATGTATTTCTTCTGCTCATTCTTCTTTGTGAATCACTTAATCTTCTCAATCATCATCTTTGAATGTATGTTTTTGTTGATCTTGATGAGTGTTTTCATTTCTTTCTTCTTTATGTTTTTAAACATTTCTTCAACTTTAATCTCATGTATCACTACTTCAAAACTGATTTCATGCAAACATGCATTTAATGATATTTTTTTAATTCAAAAATCATTTTTCTTTAATGTTTTTTTGCTGCTTTTCATCTTAATTTGAAATATCAACAGTTTTAATTATCTTTTCATCATTTTTATGTTTTTACGTGTTGACAACATCTTATTGACATCAATTTCTTTCATTCACTTTATTATGTTTTTCATTGTTGTCATCGTGATTCTCTTTATTTCTTCTTTCTCTTTGATAAAGATCTTTACTTCAAATTTCTCACAATGATTTTGCATTGATGATGATATTTTGACGTTGAACACAAGATGATTTTCAAATGATGTCATTGACTTTACGTTCACTTTCTTCGCTCAACTGTCAACATATTCTCTCTTCTTCACGAACTCTTTTTCAAGTCTGTTCATTATTTTTTTCAGTCTCTTCAGCTGATTCTTCATGCATTGATTGACAGTTGACGCAATAACATGTTGATGTGTCAGCTTTTTTATTATCTTTGTCAAACTTTTCATCTTTTCTCAAAGCATCAGTTCGTTGTTTCTACGTTCGTTGAGTTTATAGAGTATTTGCAGCTTGTGTAATTTCTTCTGTATATTTTTTGTCTTGACTGAATTCTTCTGCGAGATAGTGATAATTGCTTCTCGTTCACTCGTCAACATTACATCGATGATGCTTCTCATCTGTCTCTGATAATCAGAATGAAACGTGAGCATCATGTCGATGATGTGCTCTGTCTCTAGATAGAGTTTAAGTAATTCATTTTCGTGATTTTTGTTATTTTTTTATTAACTTTATTTATTTTACTTTTAATGAATAAAAACAATCACAAAGAGAATAGTTTAATGAAACAGAAAGAATGAAAAACGAACAGTTAAAAGAAGAGAGAACTGAGAAGAACAAAATCAATTTGATGCTCATCTTTTTTCTTTTCAAAACTTTCTACCCTCATTCTCAAAATCACTCATTCTAACCTCTTTTCCCGAATTCTCTTTCAGTTCAACTTTCTCGTCTTCAACTCGCGACATCTCACCCTCATCACTTATCACCCCTACAGCAAAAAAAAAAAAAGAAACATTACATCACTAATTCCAACCCATTGCTACTGATGACTAGTCTAACCCGCACAAAGTTCAATCACATCGTAATGAATGATATTTGGGCTCTTGGCTTTTTGATCACGTATAAACCAGTTTCCATTTTTTCCCCCTTTGTTGTGTTTTTAAAAGCGGAATCTTTATCTCTAGATTCGACCGGGGGGGGGGGGAAACAAAAGTTAACTCGGAAGGCTAAGCGAATCGCTTTTTTTCTGGGGATGTTCGAGTTTGGTTTGTATATCCGTGGTTGTTTAAAAATAATTGTATGCTGGGTTTGTGCTTATTTTTTAAGCAGAGGGGTAGAGAAAGAAGAGGAAGGGCGGAGTGACGTAACTTTGAGAATGTCTATTGAAGACCATTCCTCGGGTATTGAAAGGAGTGCAGCAGCTTTGGGGCACAGAGTTGGCTTACGGTCTATGTCTGCATACACTTCCCCCCTTCTAAACCAAGAAATCTTGACGTAGGAGTTCATGCATCTGTAGGCGTGTTTTGTGCAAACACTAATGTCACGTCAAAGTAAATCGATCATGTACATCTACAGTACTTACCCCGACTACTTCGAGATGTCACCCTTTCATCAACCCTCAATCAAATCTCAAATTGTACTCACGGCACTCACGAACGTCGGAATTCTATCCTTTTCGAAACCAAGGCGAGCCAGAAACTAGCTTCGGTATCTCAAATCCTTTTTAAACAGATAATAGCATCCATCGAATAATCTTTTTCCTAGAAATGCCCAGTAAACGCACGTTCTCCTTTCACTCCACCTCGTTACTTTCCCCCGTTCCCCTTTCTCCCCACCTTCTACCCCACCCCACCCCGTTCATTATCCAACTGCACCCAACAAATCTCCTTCACATTATCAGAAACCCGTCACGCTCTTTAAAGTTCTCTGACTTTCAAGTCGAGCTGAATTGATGAAAAGATTACTGGCGACAATGATGAATATGTAAATTTTTTAAATGGTTAGAGCAATGGAGGAAAGTAGTCGGGAGGGGGGAGACGGGATGTCTTCGTAGTGGCCGGAACTCATGCGGTTTGAGATATAGACTTCTAAGCTTTTAGGGTATGTTGTGAGTGCTTTGGGTGTTGTTTCTCCAGGCTTTATGAGAGAATCTTTATTGCATATGTTCGGACCCCGGAAGATGGATCGGTAAGGTTCTAGCAAGTTCCTGAACACTGTGGCGAAGAAGTTTTCTGTGCTGTTAGATCTACTTACACTTAGAAAATCGACAGGGTTGCCTTTGTGGTAAACAATTGTTTGGAAAACCGGAGATGTTTAGTGAGGCGATTTCGGAACTGCTGGTTAGGCGGGTTGGGGAGCTGGGGTTGTTTGTGGAGCGATTGGAAAGGAGTAGAAGCATCCTAGGGGATGTCGAAAGGGAGATGCAATCTCTTGAGAAAGAATGTTCAAAACCACTGCTGACTGGCGGTTCCGGGAAAGTCTGCTCGGAATTGCAAAGAGCAAGCAGCCGGTATTGATCGGGACAGTAAAAACGCAGTAATGCGCGATATGCTTGCCGGAAAGATTGCCAGTGCAGCTTCAGAATGAAGTATACTTGGACATATAGCCAGTGTCATTTCCAGGCATTAAGGGCAGAATTAAGACATACCAATAGAGGTTTTGCAGCTTCCAACACCATCGCCATGACCGCTTGGGACCAACACACCGCTGCCATCTCGGCTTCCCCCTAGAAGGAGCAGGCGATGAATAGTCTTCTCGCATTGATTTGGCGTATATCTCTCCGCCTCCCTTCGTTCACTCCGCTCCACCGGCCAATCAGATCTCACGACATCATTCTCGTTCACTCCAGTCCACCCCCGAGGGTCCCCCATGTCCCGGCCAATCACATTCAACGACACCATACGCTATGCCCCGTTTTTCGTTTTTTCTTTGTCCTGTGCCTTTTC
>JAABUR0100002276.1_pt1 | contig 30059 bp, 30 predicted proteins | sample 5560091 | NCBI WGS metagenome assembly JAABUR01 (sample SAMN10711879, study PRJNA513375) | rock metagenome | isolation source: Antarctica rocks | place: Antarctica: Victoria Land, University Valley sud
GTTCACCACCAACGACCTCGCCGACCTCTTGGACAGACTCGACCGACAACAACAAGCCCAGAGCCCCAACACCACCCAACCCACGGCCGCCTGACCTCCGACGAACTTGCAAACCTGACCACTTAGGTGGAGAAGTGGGCGGCGAGGCCGGCGGCGAGGAAGGTGGCGTACCGGTCGAGGTTCCAGCCGCTGCGTACCACGAGCAGGTCGTAGATCTGCGGCGAGCTATAGGTCCACAGGATGTCGGTGGCCTGTGCGACGGACAGGCCAGGCGGCAGGTGCCCGGCGTCGGCGAGGCGGCGGGCGTTACCGGCCATGCGGGCCCGTCGATTGTCGTCGAGTTCGCGCGCGAGGTTCGCGAGTTGGAGGTCGTGCGCGGCCGCGGCGTGGACAAGGAGCAGGATCGGGGCGACGCGAGGAGCCACCTCGGCCGACAGCCGGCCCCAGCCCCGCAGCAACTCCTGGAGATCATCGACGCCTAGGGCGTCGGAGCGGGTTTCGGCTGCCACCGGGCCGATGCCTCGCAGCGCCTGATCGACGACAGCGCGGACCAGGGCCGGTTTGCCGGCAAACCGCTTGTAGACCGACTCCGCGGACACCCCACCCGCTTTCGCGAGCTTCGGGATGGTCAGGGCGGCGTACCCGTCATTCAGGAGCATGTCGCGGGCCGTTTCGATCAACGCCGCGCGCACCCGCTCGGCCTGGGCCCGGCGGGCAGCCCCGTCATAGCGCCTCTTGACGCCGGCCATCGCACGCTCCATACTCCGAGTAATCGATACAGACGATTGTAACGGAAGAGGGGGACATCATGTCCAACGACACGCACCCGTTTCTCCTGCGACTGCAGCAGGCGACGAACGACCACAACCTCGACGCGCTCGTCGACTGCTTCACCCCCGACTACCGCAACGAGGCGCCGGCCCACCCCAGTCGCGCGTTCCAGGGCAGCGAGCAGGTCCGCAGCAACTGGCGGCAGATCTTCGGGTTCGTCCCCGACGTCCAATCCCGCGTCCTGAAGCACGTGGTGAACGGTTCCGAGGTGTGGTCGGAGTGGGAGATGAGCGGCACCCGCGTCGACGGAACCCAGCACCTCATGCGCGGCGTCATCGTCTTCGGGCTGCAGGGCAGCCGCGCCGTCTCGGCCCGCTTCTACCTCGAACCGGTCGAGCAGGCCAGCACGACGGTCGATGACGCCGTCCGGGCCCAGGTGCATGCGGACAATCCGACGTGATTATCGTCGCGGGAGGCAGTGGGCTGCTGGGGCGGCACGTCGTCACCGACCTGCTCGCCCACGGTGAGAAGGTCCGGGTGCTCGTCCGCGACGCCGCCCAGGCACGAGCGCTTTTCGGCGACGCTATCGAGGTGGTAGCCGGCGACGTGCGCAGTCGAGACGGGCTCGACGAGCTGGTCGCCGGCGCATCCGTCGTCATCTCCGCGGTGCATGGCTTCCTCGGCGGTCGAGGTGCCGGACCGGTCGAGGTCGACCAGCGCGGCAACGCCAACCTCGTCGCCGCTGCGAGCGCGGCCGGCGCGGGCGTCGTCCTCGTCTCGGTGCTCGGCGCATCACCGGAAAGTCCCGTCGACCTCTTCCGCGCCAAGCATGCTGCCGAACAACACCTACGCGACAGTGGAACACCATGGACGATCGTGCGCGCATCGGCCTACCTGGAGACCTGGCTGACCGTCCTCACCAAGACGGCCGGCAAGTCAGGTCGCCCCCTGATCTTCGGCCGCGGTGATGAACCGATTCAGTTCGTCTCCGCCCTCGATGTCGCCGCCGTGGTGAGCTGGGCAGCCACCGACTCGACGCTGCGCGGGCAGGTTCTTGAGATCGCCGGCGAACCGATGACTATGACCGAACTCGCCCAAGCCCTACAAGATGCTCGGCGCTGGCATGGCTCACCCCGCCAACTGCCACGACCGCTGCTGCGGACCCTGTCTGTCCTCGCCCGCGCACTCAGCCCAGCGTTCGCCCGCCAGAACCACACCGCACTCGCCATGGACACCGGGCTGCTCACCGTCGACGCCCCCAACTCCAACCCACTCGAGCTACCGCGGCAGACCCTGCCCGACGTGCTCGCCCGATTCACCCCGAACTGAAGCCCGCATCGACACGCGCAGACCAGAGATCGGCGAAGCCACCGGGGGTGTCCGCCGCGCTTGTCCTGCGGCGGTTACGCCCAGCGCCGGGTCCGACCGATACGACGGCACCGGATCACACCAGACAATCTGGAGGAGGGCACCACGATCATCACCCTGTCCGCAGGACTCACCAGATCGCGAGCCGGGCTCGCCGCAGCCGCCACGACCCTGTTGTTCATCGGCCTGGTCGCCTGCTCGAACAGAGGCGGCAATACGGCGGCTCGTGCTGCCATGCGCCGGCGCTGCGTCCTCGTCGGAGACGTCCGCACATCGCAGCTCGCCCGCGGATCCAACCAGCACCGGCGCCACGCCGGCCGGCGGGGTCGACTACAAGGGCTGCCGCGATTGGCACGGCTGCCTTCGCACTGGTCACCGAGAAGGAGGCCGGTACATCGCTGGGCGCAGACCCCGGCCCGGGCCAGGCGTACGCGCACGTCGATGCCATTTGGGTGCGGCTCGCCTGAAGTGACGCACCCCAATGATTTCAGACGCCTTCCGCCCAGCCACCCGAACCCGCGAGACCGTACCGGTGGCAGGAACACACGACTGGTCTGCGCTCAGCCGCCTGGGCCGCCCGTGTCGAGCAGCTGGCGGGCGAAACGAGCGGCGGCGTGGTGGGCCGGCCGACCGTCATCGGAGGGGTCACCGACCGCACCGGGGCCCCCGGCCCCGTTGTTGACGTCCGGCAATAGCGCCGAGAGCAGGTCGTCGACGCAGTGCGCGGGCAGGAAGTCGCCGACGTTGCCCCGGAACTTCTCGATAACCTCCTCGACCGTCAACGGGTCGTCGGGGTTGCCACGCGCCGTCCGGACCCGGCCGGTTCCCGAGCGAGCGCGCGACAGGCGCACCGTCACCGTGGCCGGACGCTCGCGGGGCAAGGCGCCGGTCATCTCGACGTCCTCGGTCAGGTCGATCCGGCGGGCCAGATCCGCCACCGCGGGTCGAGCCAGGCTCTCGGGAAGGAAGGTGCCCGCGTCGAGGACGCCGTCGGCGATCGAGGCGGCGAGGGCGTAGGGCAGAGAGAACCGGGCCTGCATGTCCGAGCTGATCTCGGTCGAGGCGAGCGACGCGGCGAAGGCGAACGTGGCCACCTCGACCCGCTCCACGTCCGAGGGCGTGACGGGGACGCCGTGGAACCCTTCTGACCCGGCCCCCCCGAGCGCCTCGGCGAGCGCGAGACGGGCGGCGTCCAGGGTCGGATGGATCCAGCGGGCGCACGCGTACGGCTTGAGGTAGCTGTCGAGGATGGTCCATCGGTGCCCGAGCCCGCCGATGGCGAGGTCGTCGTCGAGGTCGGTGCACACCGCACCGTCGAACAGGCGCCGATACGCGCGGTCGTCGCTGCGGGCACCTGAGCCGACACGGTCGGCGGCGACCGCCCCGTAGAACGCGCCGAGCCCGGTCCAGGCGTTGCGGACCGTCCCGCCGTGCACCGGGACGGCCAGGGTGGCGGCCAGCGGCAGGCAGGAGCCGAGGAGATACGCGTCGCCGAGCCGGTCAGCCGGTACACCACGGAGCAGGGCCGCAGCCAGCGCCGCGGCCCCGGGGCCGTGGACACCGTGGGGGTGCAGCCCCGGGCGGAGCGAGGAGGCGACGCCGCTGCGCATGCCCACCTCGGTGGCGATGATGAAGGCGTCCAGGAGCGTTGAGTCGTCGATGCCGCTCTCCGCCGCCGCGTGGAGGAGGACCGGCAGCACGTGTGGCGCCGGATGTGCCGTCGGCACGGGCGGCAACCGGTGGCCCTGCGGGTGGAACGACCCCCCGGAGTCGGCGTCGAGCCAGGTGGCAGCGGTCCCGAGGGTCATGAGGCGCGAGAACGGCGAGGCCGTCCCTTCGATCTCGGCCTCGCGCAGCAGCGCACCCAGCCGATGCACCTGCGGGTAGCGCAGACCTCCCACCAGTGCGCCCAGGGTGTCCACGAACAGCACCTGCCCGAACCGCTGCACGGACGGAGGGATGCGGCTCCCCCGGGTGGAGGCGGCGAAGGTGGCCACCGCGTCCCGGATCGCCCCTGGCGTCCGACTGTCCCCGCCGGTCGGTGGGACCACGGTCATGGCGTCTCCTTCGTCGATGGTGGTTTGGATGGCTCAACGCCCGGAGCCAGCCCGCTACTCAGGGCGTCCGCAAGGGCGTTCAGGCCGGGGACCACCCCGGGCAGGCCACCAGCGACGACGAGCCCGTCGATGCCCAGACCCGCCAGCCCCGTTACCCTGCGGGTCATCTCGGCGGCCGACGTGATGAGCAGGAACCGGTCTCGCACTAGTCGGGCCTCGTCGGAGTCGCCCAGGTCGGCCGTGGTGTTGGCGGTACCGTGGCGTCCGTAGTCGTGCCGGGCGGCGACCGCACGGGCCGCAGCGAGGCCGGTCGTGTCGAGGCCGAACCAGTCGGGCGCCGCGGCCATCCGCATCGCGCACGATCCGATGAGGGGAGCCGCGGCTAGGGCCGCCTGCTCGGGCTCCGCGACGACCAGCGCCCTGAGGAACAGCCAGACGCGAGCCTCCGGCTCGGCCGTGTGGGTGAGGCCGACGGCGCGCCCGACGGTCTCGGGGTCGACGCCGACGTCGATCAGGACCCCCCCGAGGGCCTGCGCGGTCGCGGTGATGCTCCGTGGACCGGACGCGGCGCCGAGCAGGCGCCCGGGAAGGCGGTCCGCACCGTCGTCGCCGCGCAGCAGGCGTCGGAGCGTCTCCATGCGTGCTCGGTAGTCCCGCAGCGACGGCACGGGGACGCCCTCGTTGTGAACCGAGCTCTCCCCCCGACCCATGACGGCGAGGACCCGTCCCGGGTGGTGGTGCTCCAGGGTGCGCACGGCGCCGGCCACGGTGGCGGGGTGCCGCAGCCCGAGGCTGGCGACCACCGGTCCGGCCAACCGCGCCTCGGTCTGCGCGAGGATGCGCTCCGTCTCCAGCCAGCTGTCGGGGATCAGTCGCGGGCTGTCGGCCAGGCCCACGCCGTGGAACCCGGCCGCGAGTGCACGGCGGGCCAGGGGCAGCGGTTCCTGCTCCCCCCACGGTCGGGCCAGGTTGAGCAGGAGGCGAGCCGGGCCACGCGACTTCGGTGGGGTCACGGGGCGCCGACGACGGTCGCCAGCGTGCGTTCCCACGACCCCGGGGCACCGACCACCCCGGAGCCAGCCAGCCGGGTCGCCAGCCAGCCGGCGGCGAGGGCATGCCCGAGAAGGACGTCGTCGCCGGGCGGCTCGTCGGTCGGGGAGCCCGCCGAGGGCGCGCGCACCACGAGCAACGCGGCGGCCAGGTCACGCAACCCCTGGTCCATCGCGGCCGACACCCCGACGTCGGAGCCCTCCGAGCACACCCACGCGCAGGCCGCCGCGGGCAGGACCAACGACGTCACCTCGGCCACGGGGGGACCACCGGTACGGCTGTCGGTCGCCGACCGGACTGCCGCCGCGGCCAGTTCGGCCTCCGCCTCGCCCGCGCGCACCGCCGCGTCGACCAGGGCCGACCCCGGCGCCACCCCACAGGTGAGAGCCAGGAGCGCGAGCGCGTCCGGCAGGGTCGCGGAGGGACCCCCGTCGCTCGCTCGGTGGAGGCGGGAACCGTTCCACAGCAGCGACGCATACGTCCCGGCGCGAAGTCCGGTGCCGAGCAGCTCGGCACCACCGGTGACCTGGTCGCCGGGACGCCCGAGCACCTCGGCCCATCCGGATAGGTCGGCGGGGACCGGTGCCGTGCGCAGGGCCTCGACCCGGGCGACGGCGCCGATAGTCAGCGGGTCACCTCGGTGCTCTCGGCGACGACGTAGAACCGGAAGTCCGTGCGGCCCGCCGGCCCCCGCTCGGGCGCGATGGGGTGGTCATCGAACCAGGCGAGGTACTGTGCGTACGCCTCCTCGTCGGCGTAGTGCATCTCCGCGATCCGGTAGAACGTCGGTCCCTCCGGCACCTCCGCTGTCCCGCCCGAGGCCTGACGGACCGGCCGTAGCACCTTGTTGAAGACGATCCGGTCGAGGTGGGGGTTGGCGAGAAGGTCCGGGGCGTGCACCTCGAACAGCCACTGCTCGTACTCCTCGGGGCTGACACCGGGCTGGATCTGGTAGCCGAGGATGGTCTTGACGGTCATAACGCTCCCTGGGGACGAGGTGGTGGGTCGTTCGCGGACATCGAAGGGACGACCGGGGCGGAGACCCGCCAGTCGTAGGACTGCGCGCCGTCGGCGAACCCCTCGAGTCGGACGCGATAGGGCTGGACGCGGATACCGACGAGGTCCTCCGCGACCTGCCCGCGGTCGCGGGCCGGTGCCCGGTCGTCGCCATGGGCGAGATGCTCGGACCGATGGCGTGAGTAGACCTCCCACGTCCAGTCGTCGGTCATCGGCTCGGCCGTGCCGCGGACCATCACGGCGCGGGCCGGCGTGCGGCCGAGGTCGAACACGTGCGGACGCTCGTTAGTCGCTCCCGGTGTGGGCGAGCCCACCCAGGTGACCAACAGGCGGGGGTCGTCGTGCAGCTGCTGCAACCGGCGGTGGACGCGGCGCTGGACGAGGTCGACGACGAACCCGTCCGCGAGGAAGGCGGTCATCGACCGGCTCACCGGGTAGCCGTGGGCGTCGATCGTCGTCACCTGGGCGAACCCCGCCTCGCGGCGCACGAAGGTCTGGGCCCGCGTGAGGACCTCATCGGGCGGCCGGGTCATCGCTTTGGCCTCTCGTCCGCTCTCGGCCGCGCCGGCCCGCGCCGTCCTTTGCGTCCTTTGCGTCCTCGAGGTCCTCCGCGTCCTCGGCGACGAGGCGCCACCGCGTCGAGGTTGCCGGTGTCCGGCGCACCTGCCGGACCGCGGCGACCCGAGACCATTCGCGGTCGGGGATCACCACGTGCTCCACCTCGACATCGACGGGCCCGGCGAAGGGGAACGGGTCGATCGCGACCAGGCCCGGTGACGTGACCCGCGCCGTCGGCGTGAACCGTGGGCCGCCGGGCCACCTGCCGACCGCCGGTAGCAGCACCGGCCGGGCGGCCTGGTCGAGGTCGCGCAGCTGCGGCCCCCAGAGGACCGGCTTCCCGCGGCCGGGGCGGGACGGGGTCACCGAGAGGTACAGCGACAGCAGGTCCCACAGCTGCAGCAGCTCGTAGTTGTGCCATAGCCGGGTCTCGAAGGCGGCGCGGGTCTCGTCCTGCGTCCAGGCCAGCTCGGTGGCGTCGGCCCATCGACGCTGTTCGGCCCGGACGACGCGGTCCTGGGCGGCACGGGCTCCCCGGTCGCCGCGACCCAGCCGTGCGGCCCCGCCTGGCGCATTCCAGCGCACGCGGTACAGGCCGGTCCAGTGCATCCCCACGAGGACCCCGCTGTAGACGTCGGCCGCGCTGACCCGGGTGACGCCCTGACGGTAGAGCCGGATGTGCTCCTCGGCCTCGATGTCGAGGAAGTGCAGCGGACGCCTCGCCACCTCGTCGAACAGCACCCGGGCATCCCACGCGCGCCACCCCTCGTCGTGGCGGGCGGCGGCCGCGACCACCGACGGTGCCGGCCGCGGTGGCTCGACCTCGCTGTTGCCCCAGGCCGCCGCAAGGACGCCAGCGACCCGCCCGTGCTCGGTCTGATGGACCATCCGGAGCCCGTCCTCGTGGCGACTCAGGATCATGGCGTCTCCTCTGCGGCCTGCCGGATCGCGCGACCCAACACCGAGACCTCCCCGCGGGCGGCCAGCCCGTGGATCGCGTCGAGCACCCTCAAGCCACTGACGCCAAAGCGGCCGGTGAGCAGCCGCTCGGCCTTGCCGCGCAACTCGATCCGAGACAGGGCACGGTCGGCGTCACCGCGAGGCCGCTCGGCCGAGGTGTCCAGCATGCCCCCGTCCTTTATCACCAGGCTGACCCGCGCCGGGCGCCCGGCGGGGTAGCCAGGGTCGAGGGCGACGTCGTGCACGACCTCCACCCGGGAGGCCAGGTCCCGCACGTCGTCGGCACGGACCCGCTCATCGGTCATCGTCGTCTCGTCGAGCCTCCCGTCGAGCAGCGCTACCGCCACCGTGGTGGGGATGCTGAACCGGGCCATCAGCTCGCCGTCGGCCACCCGGTCGAACCGGGCGGCTCCGGCGAACGTCCGCACCCGGACCGACTCGACGTCCGACCCCCGCAGCGAGACGGATGCGAGGTCGGCCACGAGGTCGGCCACGGCGTCGTTTACCCCGTGCAGGTGCGCGCAGGTGGGGTGCACCTTGACGTATCCCTGGAGCACCTCGAAGGTCTCCCATCGACCGGGCACCGCCAGAGGCGATGTCGACCACCCGAGTGAACCGACGGAGCCGAGGTGCCGCGCGAGCGAGCCCGGCGCGGCACGCAGGCCGGCGACGGCCGCCAGGCCCTGTGCGGCGCCGAGCGCGACCGAGGACCCGAGGAACGTATGCGAGCCGTCGTGGCCCGCGAAGACGGTTGTCGCGTCGGTGAGCAGGAGCGCCGCGCCGGCCAGCTCCAGGGCGCGTTCGGCCGCGCCGACGTCGCCGGGCGCCATCAGCCGGGCCGTGGCGGCCGCCGCGCCCACCTGGCCCCACGTGCCGATGTCGTGGACGCCGGGCGGGGTGCCTCCCATGGCCAGTCCGACCCGCACCCCGGCCTCGTAGCCGGCGAGCACGGCCGACAGGACGTCGTCCCCCTCAGCGCCCGACTGCTCGGCCAGTGCCAGTACCGCCGGCACCACGTGCGACGCCGGGTGACCGCGGGCCAGCCGATGGCCGTCCTGCAGCTGGTCGGTGGCGACGGCCGTGGCGTTGAGCATCATCGCGGTCAGGGGGGGCCACCCTCTGGCCGAGCCGAGGACCGAGGCGGTCCCCGGGGGTGTCACCCGGTCGTGACCCTCGACCAGGCGCCGGAGCTCGCGGCGACCCGACCCGAGCGCGGTGACCGCCACGCAGTCGGCCACCAGGTCGACGACCCGCTCGCGCACCTCGCTCGGCGCGTCGGCCCAGCGCGTCTCGGCGACCGCGGTGGCCAGGCCCTCCAGCCCGGCGCTCACCGCAGACCCCCGACAAGCTCGGGCAGGCCGGCCAGCGACCGGTGGTCGGGCAGCCCGGCGCACCATCCCAACAGGGCCTGCGCGGCGTCGGCGTCCATCGACCGGCGCAGCAGCGCGCGGTGCTTCTCGCGCACGACCGGCGCCGGGTAGGGCCGGTCCGCACCCCCCGGTGGATGCTCCTCGGTGGCGCTGACCTGCCGGCCGTCGGAGAGCCGCACGGTAACCCGGGCCGCACGCACCTGAGGTGTCGCTGCCGTCATCTCCGGGTCCTCGACCACCCGGACCCGCTGCATGATGGTGCGCAGCGTCGAGTTCGCGACACTGTCATCCGAGTATGCGTCGATCCCGTTGTCGCGCAGCGTGATACGCGCTGCGACGTTGTAAGGTATGGAATGCTTCCCGGCAAAGCCCGTGCGGACGTCGCGCCCGTCCAAGCGGGTAGCCGGGTCGTACGTCGCCACCTCGATTTCGGTCACGTCCTCCGGGCCGAAGCGGTGCTGCGCCAGCAGCATCTCCGTGGCTTCGATGGGGGCATGGTTCCACCGGCTACAGGCGTGGGTCTTGAGGTATCCGGTGCGGAGGTAGCGCAACCCACCGAGATGGTCGTCGAGCCAGGTGTCGTCGTACTCCTCGCCGAGGATCTCGCCGAGCACCGTCGGCAGGACGAGGGGGTCGTCGGTGGTGCCGGCGCGGGCCAGCTCGACGGCCAGCACGCCCGCGGCCGCGCAGCTGCCGGCGACCACGTTGCGCACCGTCGCCCCGGCGTTGGCGGCCCGTTGGGTCGAGGCGGGGACCAGGGCGGCGGCGAGCCGTACCGCGCGGACGGCCTGTCCGACATCGAGGCGGCCAAGTCGCGCCACCCCCAGGGCGGCCCCGCAGACCATCGCCGTCCCGAAAGGGTGCACCGCCCGACGCAGCCGGACCCCGCGTCCGACCCGGACGGCGACCTCGTAGGCCGCGGCCGACGCGGCGAGCAGCGCCAGACCGTCGCTTTCCACCGACTCGGCGGTCCCGAGCACCGCAGGCAGTGTGTGCGCGCTCGGATGGTTGGCACAGAACGGGTTGCCCTCGTCGAGCTCCAGCCGTACGGCGGCCGTGCCGTTGACCAGAGCGGCCGCCCAGGGGCTGGTGCCCCTACCCGTGGTCAGGACCGTGGCCGGTCCCCCGCCCCCCAGTACCTGGGCGCTGTCGGACAGAGCCCGGACCTCCGGCTCGACGCCGGCGCCGACGATGGCCGCGAGCGTGTCGGTGACGAGGGTGACCGCGTGAGGCACGTCGTCCGGTAAGAGGACGTCGGGCCCCAGACTCCACTCGACCAACCGTTCCAGCCGTCGCTCGTGGGCCGCGGCAGTCGGGCTCACCGTTCGCCCACCCCCCGGACGAGGCGCATCAGCTCGGACAGGTCGGGCGCGTCGGGCAGCCCCAGACCGGCCTGGGCGAGCGCGGCTGCCTGCTGCGCGTCGAAGACCCGCGACGCGTTGAGGCGCAGCTTGGTCGCCAGCTCTTCGGTCGAGAGCGGACGACCGGGGCCGCCACGGTTCTCGTCGACCCGCACCTCGTGCCGCGTGCCGTCAACCGTCTCGATGCGCAGCACCGCGGGGAACTGACGGGGAAAGATTGCGTCGCACCGCTCGTCGGCCACACAGCGGACCTTGGCGGCCAGCGCGAGCCGGCCCTCGTCGCGAGTGGCCTCGTCGGTGAAGTCCCCGTGGAACACGCCGAGCCCGCCGCCGCCCACCAGCGCTGCGGCCACCACATACGGGCCGCTGAACGCCGCGTGGTAGCCGGACCGTGGCCGCGCCTTCTCATCCTCGGGCTGGGCGATGGTGCGCAGCGCCGAGGTCGGAGCCCCCAGCTCGATCGCGACGATGTCCTCCGGCCGGACCCCACGTGCCCTCATCTCGAGAGCGGCATCGACAGCGGCGTGGGTGAAGTGGTTACAGGGGTAGGGCTTGAAGAAGATGCCGGGCAGCTGCCAGTGCTCACCCAGGCCCGCGGTGACCGCGTCGACGTTGGCATGCTCGCCGCAGAACGCGTGCAGGAACCCGAACCGGCCCTCGACCACCGTCGGCGGTCCGGTCAGGCCGTGGCGGGCCAAGTCGGCCGCGACGATACCGGCGTGGGCCGCCCACCCACAGTGCACGCGCTTGACCGTGCCTCCGGTGCGGTTGGCCTCGAGCAGTCCCGAACCCATGGAGGCGGCTATGCCCGCCGCGTGCGCGATGCCGTCCGCGTCCAGCCCCCCCACCATCGCCGCGGCGACCGCCGCGCCCACCGCACCGCAGATCGAGGTCGCGTGCTGCCCGCGCTCGAAGAACTCCGAGCTGCCGGCGGCGGCATCGTAGCCGCCCATCCCGAGCCGGACGGTCACCTCCACGCCGACACCGGCCGCGTCGAGCATCTGCGCACCCGTGGCGCCGGTCGCCTCGGCGACCGCCAGCGCCGCCGGGATGACGCTCGACGACGGGTGCAGCACGGAGGGCAGGTGGGTGTCGTCGAAGTCGAGCGAGTGCGCCAGCGTGCCATTGACGAGCGCGGCCGCGGCCGCGGGCACCCGCAGCCCAGCACCGATCGCCGTCGCGTCGGGCGGGCCGCCCCAGCCCCGGACGACGGCGACCACGGCCGCGGCCGACGGCTCACCGCCGGCGGCGAGGCTGTTGCCCAGGAGGTCGAGCACCCGGCGCGCGACGTCGTCGCGCAGCCCCTCCGGCAGTCCCTCCCGACGGGTGGTGACGGCCAGATCGGCCAGCTGCTGGACGACCGTGCGAGCCGGGGCTGCCGCGTCGGTGCTCATGCCGGCACCGCGGCCAATGGGCGCACCGGAGAGCCCGTGCCGCCGACGATGCGAAGCGGCGACATGACGAAGGTGAACTCGGTCAGACCCTCACGCGACGCATCCTCGAGAGCCAGGTGCTCGATGATGTGGATTCCGTTGTCAACGAGCAGGATTCGATGGACCGGCAGGACGCTGTGTCCGGCTCCGGCCGGGATCTGCTCGAACGCGGTCGTGTCGCTGCCCACGGCACTGACGCCCGCTTCAGCCAGCCACCGCGCGCCCTCGGGGGTGACCCCGGGTACGCCGTCGACGCGGCTCAGATAGCGCTCCCCGTCGCCGAAGTGCCGCGCCCATCCGGTGCGGACGAGGGCGACGTCACCGGTGTGCAGCGTGGTGCCGCACCGATCGAGTGCAGCCTGGAGCTCGGTTACACCTACCCCCTGGGCCGGAGCGAGCACCTCGAGATCCAGGGCGGCCGCGACGTCGAGCAGGACGCCTCGGCGCAGGAACGCCGGAGTGTGCTCTGCGCCCAGTTCCCGGAACACCCCGCCCACCTGGGCGTCGGACGCGTCGACGCCGCCGTGCATGAGGCCGTCGTGGCTGACATGGGCGAGCGCATCGACGTGGGTGCCCACGTGTCCCCCGGTGACGATGATCTCGTTGGCCGCCGAGCCTCCGTCCGGACGGACCATGTCGCCGTGACGCCGGATCAGGGTCATCCGGAACCCCGGGTGGTTGGGCGAGCACGGCATCCCGGTGAAGAACGGATGTCCCAGCTCCACGAGGCGCACCCCCGCCCCCACTGCGTCGAGGAGCGCGTCGGTACGCGTCCTGTCGTCGTTCATTCATGGCCTCCCGAGGCGTGGGTGGGGGAACGGTCGACGGCGCGGTCGAGGACGACGCGCGCCTTGGCCTCGACGGCCGGGTCGACGAACCGGCCCCGCGGGTCGAGCGCGGCGACCTCGCCCCGGGCACGGGCCTCGTCGCCCGCGGCGAGGAGGTCCCGCGCGTCGGCGACCTGCTCCGGCGAGGGGGTGTAGACCTCGTGGACGACGGCGATCTGGGCCGGGTGGACGACCGATCGGCCGAAGAAGCCCATCGCCAGCCCGGCGGCGCAGGAGGCGCGCAAACCGTCGAGGTCGGCCACATGCGTCCACACGCTCTGGACCGGCGACCCGAGCCCGGCGGCCCGGGCCGCGGCCACGACCCACCCGCGCGCCCACTCCAGTCCGGAGTCCGACCCCACCATGAGGTCGGCCGCGAGGTCGGACTCACCGAGGCTGAGACCGCGGACGAGGGGGTGCGCGACCGCTAGCTCTGGCGCCCGCAGCAGGCCGCGCGCCGTCTCCAGTAGGAGCACGAGCGGCGCGCCGGCCTGACTGGCCACCGCGCGGACCAGGTCGGGGTCCTCGCACCGGGGCAGCCGAAGGCCGGCCAGGTCGGACCCGGTCAGGGCCTCGACGTCGGCGCGTCCGACACCGTCGTGCGGCGAGTTCACGCGGACCCAGACCGGCTTATCGCCGGCCGGTCGGTCAGCCAGCAGCGCTACGGTCTCCCGGCGGGCCTGGTCCTTCATCGCCGCCGGCACGGCGTCCTCGAGGTCCACCACAACGGCGTCGGCCGTCGCGGCCAGAGCCTTCTGCACCCTCTCCGGGTGGTGACCGGGCACGTACAGCCAGGACCGAGGGATCCTCATACCGCACCTCGCTGGCGCAGGACCGCAAGCTCCCCGGCGTCGATCCCGATCTCCGCGAGCACCTCGGCGGTGTGCTGCCCGAGCGCCGGGCCGGCCGTGGTGATCTCCCCTGGTGTCTCCGACAGGCGGAAGAGGACGTTCTGCATCAGGACCGACCCGAGCTCGGGGTCCGGCACCCGTACCAAGGAGCCGAGGGCCTGGAACTGGGGGTCGGCCACCACGTCGCGCACGTCGTAGATGGGGGCGACCGCCGCTTGGGCCTCCTCGAAGGCGCGGACGACCTCGTCGCGGTCGTGCTTGGCCACCCACGAGCCGACCGCCTCGTCGAGCAGGTCGGCGTGCTTGGCCCGCTCACCACCCGAGGCGAACCACGGCTCGTCAATGAGTTCGGCGCGGCCGACGAGTCGCATGACCCGCTCGGCGATGCTCTGCGCACTCGTCGAGACCGCGACCCACCGACCGTCTCGCGTGAGGTAGGTGTTGCGTGGCGCGTTGTTGGCGGAGCGGTTGCCGGTGCGCTCCTGCACCTCGTGCAAGGCGTCCCAGACCGTCGGCTGGGGTCCGAGCAGGGTGAGGATGGGCTCGATGATGGCCAGGTCGACCACCTGGCCGCGGCCCGTCGTCTCCCGGGCGCGCAGAGCGGTCATCGTCGCGAACGCCGCCGCCAGGGCGGCGATCCCGTCGGCCAGCCCGAACGGCGGCAGGGTCGGCGGCCCGTCCGGCTGACCGGTGATGGCCGCGAAGCCGCTCATCGCCTCGGCGAGCGTTCCGAAACCCGGGCGCCCCGCGTATGGGCCGATCTGGCCGAACCCGGTGACCCGGGTCAGGACAAGACGGGGGTTCACCGCGGACAGCTCGGGGTAGCCCAGCCCCCAGCGCTCGAGGGTGCCGGGGCGGAAGTTCTCGATGACGACGTCGGCGTCGGCGACGAGGCGCCGGAAGACGTCCTGACCCTCGGGGCTGCCGAGGTACAGGGTGATCCCGCGCTTGTTGCGCCCGACGACCTTGCCCCAAAGACCAACACCGTCCTTGCTCGCCCCGTGGGAGCGGACCGGGTCACCCCGCGGGTGCTCCACCTTGATGACGTCGGCACCGAAGTCCCCCAGCATGGTCGCCGCGAGAGGACCGGCGAAGAGGGTCGAGACGTCGAGGACCTTCAGGCCGGACAGGGCCGCGGTCATCGCGCCCCCTCGGACGTCGGCAGCCCGCCGCGCCAACCCATGCGGCGCGAGATGCGGTCGGCGGCGTCCACCAGCAGGGGGACGAAGCGCTCCCGGGCCGCGGCACCGACGCGGTCAGCCGGTCCGCAGACGGACACGGCGCCCTGCACCGAACCGTCCACCCCGAAGACCGGCGCCGCGACCGAGCCGGCACCCGCCTGCCGCTCCCCGTCGGACTGGGCCACCCCCAGGCGTCTCACCTCGGCCAGACGCGCCCGGAGGAGGTCGGGGTCAGTCACCGTGCGAGGCGTGAGGTCGCCCAGCGCGCGAGTCAGGACCTCCTCTTGCTGGGCCAGTGGCAAGAACGCGAGGATGCACATACTCGAGCTCCCGGCGTGCAGCGGGAAGCGTCGACCGACCTCCACCGTCATCTTGATCTCCTTGGCGCTCTCGACCTGGTCGAGGTAGACCCGGCCTCCCGGGACCAGTGCCGACACGGTGGTGGTCTCCCCCGTGGCCTGCTGCAGCTCCCTCAGCACCGGCATGGCGACCGACCGCACGTCGGACTCGCGCAGGGAGCGCGCGCCGAGGGCTGCGGCGGCCGGTCCGAGATGGTAGTCGCGGGTGTCGGGGTCGGCCGTCAACAGACCGCGGTGGACGAGCGTCTGCAGGATGCGGTGCACCACGGCCTTGGACAGGCCCAGCTCACGGGCCAGGGCCGACACGCCGAGGCTGCGAGGGCCCTGCAGGAAGGCGAGCAGCACGTCGGCCACCCGGCCAGCGGCCTCGGTCCCGATCTGATCCGTCATGCCCACCTCGCCTACCTGATCCGCGCCGGACCTCACGCCGACGACATCGGGACAAAAGATCTAGGACCCATTTACGACTTCGCGTTCCGTCTAGCGAAACACTTTCGGCCCACTCAAAGACGTCCAGCACGTATTCAGCCTGACGTGATGCCGTTGCACTGTAGGCCTTTTGACTCCGTGATGTCGACCCTTGACCGAAACAAGGATTGACTGCCACACTCATGTGCCACCAGCCGTTCCGTTTCGAGGAACGTGTGACCGTGTGAACGTGGGAGCAGACCATGAGGAAGACCTGGATCGCCGGCCTAGCCCTGGCAGCGCCGCTCGCCCTGGCCTCATGTGGAGGCTCGGCCCCATCCGGCACCCCGGGCGTCACCGCCGGTGGTGGGGCCAGCGCCGGTGCGGGCACCACGATCAAGATCGGCTCGCTGCACCCGCTGTCCGGCTCCTCGGCCGCCGACGGGCAGCAGATGGACAACGGCGCCAAGCTCGCGGTCAAGGCGATCAACGAGGCCGGCGGCATCAAGTCCATGGGCGGCGCCAAGCTCGAGCTGTTGAGCGCCGACTCCAAGGGCGCCCCCGAGGTCGGCCAGAGCGAGGCGCAGCGGCTGATCCAAGAAGGCGCCGTCTCGATCCTCGGCACCTACCAGAGCGCGGTGAGCCAGAACGTCGCCGCCGTCGCCGAGCGCAACAAGGTGCCGTTCGTCATCGACGTCTCCAGCGCGGACGCCATCCTCCAGCAGGGCTACAAGTACACGTTCCGGCTCCAGCCCAGCGGCACCGTCCTCGCCGAGCAGGGTGCTCAGTACCTGTCCGAGGTCTCCACGGCCGCGGGCAAGCCGGCCAAGAAGGTGGCGATCCTGCACGAGCAGGGCCCGTTCGGAACGGCCATCAAGGATGTCTTCACCAAGAAGGCCCAGAGCCTCGGCATTGAGGTCGGCCCGGTCGCGAGCTACGACCCGGCCAAGGTGTCCGACTTCACGACGCAGGTCACGGCGGTCAAGGCTGCGGGCGCCGACGTGCTCATGGTCGCCGGCTACTACCGCGACGGCGTGCTCGTCGCCAAGGCGGTCAACAGCGTGAAGCCGTCGCTCAACGCGGTGTGGGGGGTGGCCAACGGAGCCTTCGACCTCCCGCAGTTCACCAAGGAGGCCGGCACCGCGGGTGAGGGCTACTTCGACGCCAACTACCACCTCGACGGCAAGAACCCGCAGACCCAGGCGTTGATGAAGACCTACCAGGACACGTACAACGACCAGATCCGCACCGGAGCGGTCCTGTCCTACGACGCCGTCCGGGTCATCGCGGACGCACTCGACCGGGCCAAGAGCACCGACCCGACGGCGCTCCGCGACGCGATCGCCAAGACCAAGCTGAACTCCCTCGTCGCCTCCAAGGGCCCGATCACCTTCAGCGACACCGGTGAGAACCAGGGCGCTGCGCCCATCCTCATGCAGGTGCAGGGCGGCAAGGTCGCGCAGACCTATCCCAAGGACTTCGCCGAGACCCAGTACCGCTACCCGGCGATGCCGGGCCAGTGAGCCCCACCGGGCCGTCCGGGCCCGCGCGCCCGGAGTCCACCGGGCGCGGCACACCGGTCGAGGAGCTGAATGACGGGGTCGTGCAGGAGGACCCCGCCACGTCCGGAACCACCTCCGGCTCGAGGGGGGCCTGGCGCCGGACGCCCTGGGCGAGTGCCGCCCTCGCCGTCGGGGTGATCGTCATCGCGGTGTTCCTCGCCTACCTCCGGGCGGGCAGCGGCGCGGTGATCAGCCAGGCGGTGGTCACCGGGATCCTCCTCGGCGGGATCTACGGGCTGGTCGCCATGGGACTGACGCTGATCTTCGGCGTCCTCGACATCGTCAACTTCGCCCACGGGGCCTTCCTCGCGGTGGCGCTGTACATCTCCGTCGTCATGGTCAACACCCTCGGTGTGCACCCCTTCGCCGCCCTGCTCGTCGCCGTGCCGGTGATGTTCCTGCTCGGCGCAGCGGTGCAGCGGTTCGTCCTCGCTGGAGCGATCGGCAGGCCGCTGGAGAACCAGCTGCTCATCACCCTGGGCCTGGCTCTGCTCATCGACAACCTCCTGCTGTTGCTCTTCGGTCCCAACCCCCAGTCCGTCAAGCTGCCCGGTGACACCGGCGTGCAGCTGTTCGGCGCGGTGGCCAACGTCTCCCGGCTGCTGGCCTTCGGAGTGGCTCTCGTCCTCGCGGCCGCCCTCTACGTGCTGCTTCGTCGCACCCGACTCGGCACGGCGATCCGGGCCGTGGCGGCCAACGACGCCGGCGCGCAGCTCGTCGGCATCGACACCCGCCGGATCTACATGGCTACCTTCGCGATCGGTACGGCGTGCGCCGGCGCCGCGGGGGTGCTCGTCGCCCCGCTCGTCACCATCGAGCCCACGACCGGCGAGTTGTTCAACATTATCGCCTTCGTCGTCGTCGTCCTCGGCGGCATGGGCAACGTCGTCGGGGCGCTGGTCGGAGGCTTGCTGATCGGCCTCACCGAGCAGCTAGGCGCGCTGTTGCTCCCGGGCCAGAGCCCGCTCCTGTCGATCTTTGTCGTCTTCGTCCTGGTGCTGTTCCTGCGGCCCCAGGGCCTGTTCGGGAGTACGGCATGAGCGCCACCGAGGTGCCGACAGCCGAGCCGACGGAGCCCACCGGGCCCACCGAGACGACCGGGTCGACCGCCCTGCCCCGGCCGGTCTGGGGTCGCCACCTCGTCATCCTCGCCGTCGTGACGGTGCTGCTCATCCCCCTGCCGCTGCTGCTTCCTCCGGCGACCCAGGCGGTGGCCGTACGGGTGCTCATCTTCGCCACCATGGCGATCGGGTGGAACGTCATGAGCGGGTTCGGCGGCATGTTCAGCTTCGGGCACGCCGCCTACTTCGGGCTGGGGGCCTACACCAGCGTGCTGCTGCTCGTAAACTTCGGGATCTCCCCGTGGGTCGGCCTGCTCGCCGGCATGGTGGTGGCGGCGGCGTTCGGGCTCCTGGTGGGATTCCTCGCCCTGCGCTACCGCTTGAAGGGTGCCTACTTCGCCCTCTCGACCTTCGCGTTTGCCGAGATGCTGCGGCTGCTGGCCATCAACAGCGACTTCGTCAACCGGGCCGTGGGCTACAACGTGCCGCTGCGCCCGCAGTCCTCCCTCGCCTTCATGCAGTTCACGCCCGGGTCCCCCGCCTACTTCTGGATCGCGCTCGGTCTCACCGTCGCGGCCATCGCGGCGAGCATCCTCTTCCTGCGCTCCCGCCTCGGGCGGTTCACCATCGCCGTCCGCGACGACGAGGATGCCGCCGCCGCCGTCGGGGTGCCCGTGATGCGCACCAAGCTGCTGACCATCGCGTTGTCGGCGGCGATCACGTCGGTCGCGGGCACCTTCTACACGCAGTACTACTTCTTCGTCGACCCCGACATCGCCTTCGGCTCCAGCGTCTCGATCCAGGCCATCCTGCCCGCGGTCATCGGCGGGGTGGCCACGATCTGGGGGCCGGCAATCGGCGCCATGGTGCTCGGACCGCTCAACGACATCACCGCAACCCTGCTGCGCAACCCGCCCGACGCGCTGAGCTTTCTGCAGGGTCGGGCCGGGCTCGACGTGATCGTCTACGCGCTCCTGCTCATCCTCATCGTCCTGTTGCTGCCGCAGGGCGTCTACGGCGCGATCCGGGAGCGGGTGCGACGCCGATGAGCCTGCTCGAGGTCCACCACGTGAGCCGGTCCTTCCGGGGCCTGAAGGCGGTCGACGACGTGTCGTTCTCCGTCGACGAGGGGCAGATCCTCGGCATCATCGGACCCAACGGCGCCGGCAAGACCACACTGTTCAACGTCGTCGCCGGCGCCATCGCGCCCGATGCCGGCACGATCACGCTCGACGGGCGAGAGGTCACCGGCCTGGCTCCGCACCGGATCTCCCAGGCCGGGATGTCGCGCACCTTCCAGCTCATGAAGCCGTTCGGGTCGGTCAGTGTCCTAGAGAATGTCGCCATCGCGGCGATGGCCGCCGGTACCCGTCGACGGGATGCCAGCCGGGTGGCCGCCGACGTCGTCGACCGGGTCGGCATCGGTCAGTGGCGTGACGTGCAGAGCGTCAGCCTGCCCACCGCGGGGCTGAAGCGGCTGGAGCTGGCACGGGCCCTGGCCGGCCGGCCGCGCGTCCTGCTGCTCGACGAGGTGCTGGCCGGCCTGGTGCCCTCGGAACGCACCCCCGTCATGGAGCTGCTCGAGGCCCTGCGCCGCGACGAAGGCGTCAGCCTCGTCTTCGTCGAGCACATCATGGCGGCCGTCATGCGCCTGTCGGACTCCGTAGTCGTCCTCGACCAGGGCCGGGTCCTCACCTCCGGGAGTCCCCACGAGGTCACCAAGGACCCTCGGGTCATCGAGGCGTATCTCGGAGAGGAGCCGTCCGATGCTGCGTCTTGAGTCGGTATGCGCCGGGTACCACGGGCTGCAGATCCTTCACGAGGTCGACCTCGAGGTCCAGGAGGGCGAGATCGTCGCGGTGGTCGGCGCCAACGGGGCCGGCAAGACGACGACGCTACGGGCCATCTCCGGGGTGATCCGCCCGACCTCGGGCCAGATCGTGTTCGACGGGCAGCGGGTCGACGCGGTCCGGACGTCAGATCTCGTCGGTCGCGGCCTCGTGCACGTGCCGCAGGACCGCGCCCTGTTCGGCCCGCTCACCATCGAGGAGAACCTGCGCATGGGGGCCTGGACGCAACGCCGGACTCCGGTGGGCGAGTCCCTGTCCGAGGTCTTCAACCTGTTCCCCATCCTCGCGGAGCGACGCCGACAGACCGCGGAGACCCTCAGCGGCGGCCAGCAGCAGATGCTGTGCATCGGTCGCGCCCTCATGGCCCGACCTCGGCTGCTCATGCTGGACGAGCCCTCGACCGGCCTATCCCCCAAACTGACCTGGGCCGTCCTCGAGGCGATCGGGGTCATCCGCGACCACGGCGTCGCCGTGCTGCTCGTCGAGCAGAACGCCGCCCAGGCCCTGCGGCTGGCCGACCGCGCCTACGTCATGGAGAGCGGCAGCGTCGTCCTCGACGGTCGGGGCTCGGAGCTCGCCGCCGACGACCGGGTCCGCGCCGCCTACCTCGGGCTCTGAGCGGTGCCATCGACGCCGGCCCGCGAGGCGACGCAGGCTCTGGGAGCCTGGGCCGCCCAGGTGCGCTGGGACCACATCGACGACCTGGTACGCCAGCGACTGCACCTGGTGCTCCTGGACTCCCTCGGGGTGACGCTCGCCGGCTCACGCATCCCCGAACACGCGGCCCTGGTCGAGGCCTGGCGTCCGGGGGCGGGGCCCGCGCCCCTCATGGGGTCGGGACGCACGACGAGCGTCGAGGCGGCGGCGTGGCTCAACGCCACGGCCATGGTCCGTCTGGAGCTGGACGAGGGCAACAAGCACGCCGCCGGACACCCCGCGGCGCACGGGCTGTGGGCCGTGCTCTCTCTCGCGGCCGACCTCGGCAGCACAGGCGCCGACACAGCGGCGGCTCTGCTCGTCGAGTACGAGGTCGCCGCCCGCTTCGGTCGCGCCACCACGCTGCGACCGGGCGCGCACCCCCACGGCAGCTGGGGCGTGGCCGGCGCGGCCGCCGGATGCGCACGGCTCCTACGGCTCGACGCGGTGTCGACGGCCGCGGCCATCGACACCGGCGCGGGTCTACCGGTTGCGGGGCACTTCAGCTCCGCGCTGGACGGCAACGAGGTCCGCAACGCCTGGATGGGTGCCAGCAACGTCTCGGGACTGGCCGCGGCCCGTCTCGCCGCGTCGGGGCAGGCCCGCTGCACGGGTACGGCCGCCGCGTCCCTCGGCGGCCTCCTCGGCGAGCTCGACCCGACCGCGCTGACCGACGGTCTGGGCACGCGGTGGGACATCACCGGCGGGTACTTCAAGCGACATGCCTCCTGCTCGTTCACCCATCCTGTCGCTGACCTGGCCCTCGACCTGCGCCACCACGTGCGTGCGACCGACGTGGAGTCGGTGCTCGTCGAGACCCACGTCCTCGGTGCGGACCTGGCCCGGCCGACCTGGGACAGCCGACTGTCGGCCCTCTTCAGCACCCCGTTCGTCGCCGCGTCCGCCCTCGTGCACGGGCAGGTCGGACCGGAGCAGTCGTCACCGTCCGGCCTGGCCGACCCGGCGGTGCAAGCGCTCGCCGGGCGCGTGACGGTCCGCGAGGCGGCCGATCTCAGTGCCCGGCTACCGGCCGAACGAGCGGTCCGGGTCACGCTGCGCACGCACGACGGCACCGAGCACGTCGTGGAGGCGCAGAACCCCGTCGGTGACGCCGACCACCACCCCCTGGACGCCGACGACGTCCTCACGCTCATCCGCGGGTGGGTCGACGACGACGCCGCGGTCGCGCGCGTCCGTCGAGTCGCGGCCGACCTCGCCGACGCCGACGACGTCGGCCCGCTGCTGCGGGAGCTCGTCGGATGACGGTCCCACGCACCATCCCCCGCGCGGCGTGTGAGCACGCCCCCGCCCCAGACCCCGAGGAGCACCTGTGCACATCTGGTCGGTGACCCCCATCCACGTCGGCCCCGAGGAGCTGGCGCGCCGGCAGGCGCGGTATGACGCGCTCTGCCCGACGGGCGTCACCGTGGAGCTGGCCGACATCGGGGCCGACGCCCCCACCCAACTGGCCAGCGAGCAGGACGTCCGCGACTCCGAGGGTCTGGTGGAGCGTGCGCTCACGGACGCGCCCGACCACGCCGACGCGCTGATGCCCGACTGTGTTCTCGACCCCGGGGTGGCCGCACTCTCCGCCCGCCTGCAGCGCCCGGTGTTCGGCCTGCTGCGGACCAGCACGACGTGGAGCGTGCTCTCCGGGCGCCGGTTCGGGGCCGTGACCCGCAATGTCGCCATCGCGCACGAGCTGGAGCGGCTGATGACGGTCTACAACCTCACGACGTCGTTCACCGGGGTCGAGGTGCTCGACCTCGACGTGGACGCCATCCACGAGTCCGACCGGTGGGGAGCGGCCCTCGAGGGAGCGGTCGGGCGGATGGACCGCGCCGGCGCGGGTGACCTCGTGAACGGGTGCAGCGCCGTCGACCTGCCGCCGCAGGCGCGGGACTGGCCGGTGCGGGTCGTGGACCCCACGGCGCTGACCCTGAGGCTCATCGGCGCCGGGGGGCAGGCGTGAGCCGGGACGGGCAGGACGGGCCGGACCTCGTCGTGGCCGGGGCCGGGGGCGGGCTCGCCGCAGCCCTGCGGGCGGCCGAGCTGGGTCTGGACGTCCTGGTCGTCGAGGCCAGCGAGCACTTCCAGCGCGGCAACAACACCTCGATGTCCACCGCCATGGTCCCCGGGGCCGGCACCCGGTTCCAGGAGGCGGCGGGCGTCGACGACTCACCCGAGCTCTTCCTCGCCGACATCATGGCCAAGACCCACGGCGAGGCCGACGAGCGCCTCGCCCGAGCGCTGACCCAGGTCAGCGCCAGCCTCGTGGAGTGGCTCGTCGACGCGGTCGGGCTCGACCTGGACCTCGTCACCGACTTCCACTACCCCGGGCACTCGGTCGACCGGTGCCACACCCTCGACGGCCGGCACGGGACCCTGCTGTTGGACCACCTCGTCCGTCGGGTCCGCGATACCGGCGCCGTCGACCTGCTCGCTCCCGCCCGACTGGTCGACGTGCGACTTAACGCGACGGGGCGGGTCGAGGCCGCCGTCCTGGAACGACCGGACGGCGGCACGGAGGAGGTCCCCACCCGGGCGGTCCTGCTCGCGACCAACGGGTACGGCGCCGACCGTGCCCTCGTCGCCGAACACCTACCCGAGATCGCCGACGCGGTCTACCACGGGAGCGAGACCTCCCGGGGGGACGCGCTGCGGATCGGGCAGGGGCTCGGGGCGCAGGTCGCCTACCTGGACGCGTACCAGGGTCACGGCGCCCTGGCCCAGCGCACCTCGACCCTCGTCGGCTGGGCCACGATCATGCACGGCGGGATCATCGTCGGGTCCGACGGCCGCCGTTTCGGGAACGAGACCTCGGGTTACAGCGAGTACGCCGCGGTCATCGCCGCCCAGCCGGAGTCGGCGGCCTGGCTGCTGCTCGACCGGCGCATCCACGACGCCTGTCTCGTCTTCACCGACTTCCTGCAGACGGTCAACGGGGGGGCTCTGGCCTGGGCCGACGACGTGGCCGCCCTCGCCGCGGCCACCCATACCCCCGTCTCGGCCCTCGGCGAGGAGCTGGACACCGCCGCGGCCCTTGCCTCGGGGTCCGTCGGGGGCCCGGACCGCTTCGGGCGGACCCACTTCGAGGCCCCACTGGAGCCGCCGTACGCGGCCGTGCGGGTGGTGCCGGCGCTCTTCCACACCCAAGGTGGGCTCGTCGTCGACGGCCACGCGCGGGTGCTGCGCGAGGACGGCACCCCCGTCGCCGGACTGTATGCGTCGGGCGGCGCCGCCGCCGGGATCTCCGGGCACGGTGCCGCGGGCTACCTCGCCGGCAACGGTCTGCTGCCCGCGCTGGGCCTAGCCTTCCTGGCCGCCGAGGACGTGGCCGGCGTCGGGGAGGCACCACCCCCCGCCGGCGCCGAGCCCTCGAGCCGCAGCGATCCGCAGCAGGCGGACCGACCGACCGACCCACCGACCGACTGACCGACCCACCGACCACAACCCATCCGTGGAGGCACCTGCATGAACCGTCTGGACACCCTGGTCAAGAACGTCACGGTCGTCCGCCCGGACGCCGGGCCCGACGCCGGCGAACGGCTGGACATCGGCATCACCGACGGCCGGTTCACGCGCGTCGAGGCCGACATCCCGGCCGATGACGCCGACGTGGTCGTCGACGGCCGGGGCCTGCTGGCCTTCCCCGGAGTGGTCGACGCCCATCAGCATTGGGGCATCTACAACCCTCTCGCCGAGGACACGGACACCGAGAGCAGGGCGAGCGCCCAGGGCGGCGTGACCACGGGGCTGACCTATATGCGGACCGGGCAGTACTACCTCAACTCCGGCGGCCCGTACCGGGAGTTCTTCCCTAAGGTCCTCGACGCCTCACGTGACCGGTCCTTCATCGACTACGCGTTCCACCTCGCGCCCATGTCACACGAGCACATCGACGAGATCCCCACGATCATCACCGATCTCGGGGTGACCTCGTTCAAGATCTTCATGTTCTACGGCAGTCACGGCCTGCATGGCGCCTCGAACGACCAGAGCTCGTTCCTCATGATCCCGCCGGACGAGCGGTACGACGTGGCGCACTTCGAGTTCGTCATGCGGGGCATCGCCAAGGCCCGCGCCGACCTGCCCGAGGTCGCCGACCAGGTCTCCTTATCGCTGCACTGCGAGACCGCCGAGATCATGACGGCGTACACGAAGCTGGTCCAGACCGCCGGGTCCCTCTCCGGGCTCGCCGCCTACAGCGCCTCGCGGCCCGCACACTCGGAAGGGCTCGCGGTCACGATCGCGTCCTTCCTGGCCGACGAGACCGGGCTGCCCAGCATCAACCTGCTGCACCTGTCCTCGGCCAAGGCCCTTTCGGCGGCGATGCGGATGGCCGCCGCGTTCCCGCACGTCGACTTCCGACGCGAGGTCACCATCGGGCACCTGCTCGCCGACATTGACACCGCACACGGTCTGGGCGGCAAGGTCAACCCGCCGCTGCGCCCGCGCGATGACGTCGAGGCGCTCTGGGAGCACATGCTGGCGGGTAACCTGGACTGGGTGGTCAGCGACCACGCGTGCTGCAAGGACGAGCAGAAGTTCGGCGACCCGCGCGACGACATCTTTGCCGCCAGGTCGGGCTTCGGTGGTGCGGAGTACCTCCTTCCCGGTCTGGTCAGCGAAGGACGCCGGCGCGGGCTGTCGTACCGGCGCACCGCCGAGCTGACCTCGTGGGCCCCGGCGCGTCGCTACGGCCTACCGACCAAGGGCACGATCGCCGAGGGCTACGACGCCGACTTCTGCCTCGTCGACCCCACGGCCACCTGGATCGTGCACGCCGATGACTCCCTGTCGACCCAGGAGTACACGCCGTTCGAGGGGTTCGAGCTCGGCGCCCGGGTCACCGACACCTGGGTCCGCGGGCACCAGGTCCTCGACCGGGGCAACATCGTCGGTCGCCCCACTGGCCGGTTCCTGAGGCGTGGCACGGCCTGACCGTGCACTGACGACGGCCGGGCTCCCGGGCTCTCGGGAGCCCGGCCCCGCCGTGGGTCAGGGGCGGAGCAGGGCGTTCTCGGCGCCGCCGGAGACTCCGAGCGGTACACCGTCGGCGTCGGCCCCTCCCGGACCCCCCGCAGGTCGATGCTCGAGTCGTGTCCGGACCGCACTGAGAGCGGCAACGTCTGCAGCACGTGCTTGCCGATCCGGCCGTCCTCGGGCAGCTCGATCGGGTAGGTGCCGGTGAAGCAGGTCGAGCACCTCCGTCGGCGCCTGCGCTGTCGACGCGACCATCCCCGCCTCGGAGATGAACCCGAGTGAGTCCGCGCCGATCGACGCCCGGATCTCCTCGACCCCGAGGCCCGTGGCGATGAGCTCGGCCCGTGTGGCGAAGTCGATGCCGTAGAAGCACGGACAGCGCACCGGCGGTGAGGAGATGCGGACGTGGACCTCCTTGGCCCCCGCCTCGCGCAGCATCCGCACCTGGGCGCGCTGGGTGTTGCCGCGCGCGACGCGCACCGGGACCGGGTGCGCCGCGCCGGACCGGTAACCTCATGAGTGTTTCCTCTCCCCCTTCACCAACCAGCGCACCGACCGCTACGGCGCGTCTTAGGCCCCACGTCCGACCTTCAATCGATCGAGCAGAGGGTGCTTGGTGGGGGCCGTGATCTTCGCGAAGATTTCTATAGGCGCCGCGACCACCGCCAAGCCGCCAGCACAGCGAGCGGATCGCGGTCGGGAGGGAGGCGCCCGCCGTCCCCGAGGTCGCCCCGCGCCACTTCGGCGGCAAGGTCGAGGAGGGTGGTCGCCAGGGTTGGACGCGGCGCCTTCCCCTGCCGGATCCGGTCGATGGTCCGCCGGGTAGAACGGCCCGTGACCTAGGTGTACTGACCACGGACGTTGGTAACGCGGATGTGCTGGACATGAGGAAGACCTCCGAGTGAAGTGTGGAGCTGTCTGACGGCTCACATCCCAACTCGGAGGTCCTCATGTCCCACGCTAACGCCTCACTGACCCCGACCGGGCGGCTGCGACTGGCCCGCTGCATCGTGGATCAGGGCTGGCCGCTGCGCCGGGCCGCGGAACGGTTCGGTTGCTCGGTGACTACCGCGCGACGCTGGGCCGGCCGGTACCGCCATCAGGGTCGGGCCGGGATGCTGGACCGGTCCAGTCGCCCTGACACCTGCCCGCGGCGGCTGCCGGTCCGGACCGAGCGGCGGATCATGGGCCTGCGGGTCTCGCGCCGGTGGGGTCCGGCGCGGATCGGCTACCGGCTGCGGCTGCACCCATCCACGGTGCACAAGGTCTTGGCCCGCTACGAGGCCGCCCCGGCTGGCCTGGACCGATCCAGCCACCGGGTGCCGGCTGCGGGCCAAACCCAAACCGGTGCGCTACGAGCACCCCGCCCCGGGGGACCTGGTCCACGTGGACGTCAAGAAGCTCGGTCGGATCCCCGACGGCGGCGGACACCGAGTCCACGGCCGCGCCAAGGGCAACCGGGTCAAGAAGAACGCGAAACCGGGCACCGCCTACATCCACCACGCCATGGACGACCACTCCCGACTCGTCTACTCCGAGATCCTGACCGACGAGCGCAAGGAGACCGCCTCCGAGTTCTGGACTCGCGCGAACGCCTACTTCGCCTCGTGCGGAATCACCGTGCTGCGGGTCCCGACCGACATTCAATCTGGGTGGGCGATATTTCCGCGCTTCTCGTCGACGGGCGAGGAGGATGGGAAGTCGTCCGGCACCTGCCCGTCATCGTTGCTTGACCGAGTGGAGCGCACAGCGACTCCTTGCCTGTTGACCATGCTGGCGGGCGGGCGGGGCCACTGCCGGAGCCCGAGATGCCCTGTTAGGAACCTGGCGACCGACTCGCGTGACTGATCGTGCGCGAGGCGGATCCCTGTTAGCGAATGTCTGGTGCGGATCGTGCTCTACGGCAGCCCGGTGGCCGGAGCCCACCGCGAACGCGAGAAAGGGAGTCCGACAATGGTCCTTCGAATGGGGGTCGACATCGCGGTCCGCGCACCGCGACCGTGGTGATGGAGCCGACCCGTAACACCTGGGTGCCCCTGGCGGCGTGGTTCCGACGACATGGCGCCCACGTGGTCCTGGTATCGGCAGAGCGGTCCGCTGACTTGCGTGCCTACTACGCCAAGCACACCAAGAGCGACCGACTCGACTCGATCCTGCTCCGGACTGGCATGCCGCGCTCAGCGGAGACCTGGCCAACAAGACCCCGTTGCGGTTTCTCGCCGCCGGCTACGCCGACCCACACACCGTGAAACGGCTCGGGCGCTCTTGACTGGTCAGGTTCTTCCACCGCCATTCCCGCGGCGCGTGGGGCGAACCCGAGGTCGACGTCCTCTTGGCTGCGTCGCGAGCCACCCTCGACCTGTGGGCCGACGAACTGGACTTTCCCGACTTGGCCGAGGACATCGCCGTCGAGGCTCGTCTGGCGCTCGCGCTGAGCGAGGAGATCAAGGAGCTCGATGAGCGCATCGCAGGCCTGGTCGCCGAACGCGACCCGCACGGCATCATCACCTCAGCACCAGGTGTCGGCGCCGTCACCGGGGCCGTCATCCTGGGACGACTCGGCGATGCCAGCCGCTTCACGTCACTGGCCGCGGTGAGAGCTTTCAGCGGCCTGGTGCCCTCGCTGGACGCCTCAGGTGTCTCAGGCAAGCACGGTGGGCCAACCAAGCGGGGCGACGCGCTGCTACGTGAAGCGCTCTTCATGAGCGCCAACCAGGCCCGCCGCTACGACCCAACCCTGGCCGCGAAATACCACCGGCTGATGGTCGAGGCCGGAAAGCACCACAACTCCGCGCTGTGCCACATCGCCACCACCCTCCTCACCCGCGTAGCCGCCTGCTGGAAGAACCAGACGCCCTACCAACTGCGTGATGTCGACGCCCGAGTCGTCGACACTGCAGAGGCCCGAGCCATCATCGCCGAGCGCTACACCGTCCCTGAACACCTACGCCGAACGCGCAGCACGACGACCAGGAACAAGACAGGGACGGACCGGCGAAGTAAGAAGTCACCAAGTGCTCCTTCAACCGGCCCGTCCAACACCCACGCTAGACACCCCGGAGCCGCTTGACATCCCTTAGGAACTCACCGGCTCCGCTTACCGGTCACACCTGTTCGCGGAAAACACTCGGCACGATCAAACACAAGCGGACCCGCCCCTACCGGCCCCAGACCAACGGCAAGGTCGAGAGATTCAACCGCACCATGGCCCAGGAATGGGCCTACGCCACCGCCTACACCAGCGAGAGCGAGCGCGTCGCCGCCTACGCCGACTTCATCCACACCTACAATCATCACCGCGGCCACACCGCACTCGGCGGCAAAGCACCAGCCGACCGCGTACCCAACCTCTGTGGGCGGAACACCTAGGCCCGACACCGCCTCGCCACCACAGTCAGTCCGAGCCTGGGACTGTCACCATCTTCGCCTTGTAGCGCAACACTACCTGTGGGTCGCGTAGCGCGGCGGCGAGCAGGGCCAGCGGCTCCTCAGCCGGCGGCATGACCGTCACCCCGCCGACCCGTCGCTGGCTCCCGTGACCCCTCAGCGGCCGCCGGTGACTTCAGCAGCCGGTTACAGAACGCCTCGCCGATGCCGGTCATCGCGGCCATGTCGCGGACGGACACCTTCTCCCGGCTCAGCGCCACCAGCCCCCTCGCGACGTCCCGCTCCGCGTCCTCGACCTGCGCGGCCGCCGCCGAGCGCGCCTCCCACGCCAACAGCGCGGCCGCCACCGCGTCCTCGATCCGCTGATCCTGGGCGTTGCGCCCCACCATCAGCGCCAGCCTCGCCTCACGCGCCCGCAGCCTCGCCGCCTGCGCCCTGTTACCTGTCCGACTCACGGTGCACCCTCGTCTCGCCGGTGTCTACGGCGTCCATCGCCGCTACCCCCTAAGCACCAAACCCCCCTGCGGTTCGACACCAAATCCGACACCAATTCAGCGACGTGACCCAACGATCCTCCGCACCGCCACCCCCGACACACCCCGGACCCACGGCGCCGCCCAGCCGTTCCCCTTCGAGCGAGCACCGCGCCAACGCCGTGACCATTCCGTTACACGGGCCTGACCCCGGTCGCGCAGCCCCCAAGACAGGTCACACCTTTTGCATCATCGGCTCGGTAAAGTCGTTGTGACGATATCGACGGGACATCGCGAGGGGGGTAGCGCGCCCATGAACACCCCAGATCCAGGTCCTCGACGGCCCCAGCCACGGATTCCTGGGCAGGTCATGACGTGCGGATGGTGCGGCGCGGCTGTGGCCGTTCCAGCCCGGGGTCGGGTGCCCAAGTGGTGCTGCCCCACGTGCCGACATCGAGCCTGGGAGCAGAGCC
>JAABUR0100002278.1_pt1 | contig 30031 bp, 28 predicted proteins | sample 5560091 | NCBI WGS metagenome assembly JAABUR01 (sample SAMN10711879, study PRJNA513375) | rock metagenome | isolation source: Antarctica rocks | place: Antarctica: Victoria Land, University Valley sud
AGTCCGGCCAGCTCGTCCAGGTCGTCGGCGATCAGCTCGGGCTGGGCTCCGAGCGGGCTTGGAACCATGCCCGGACGGGCGACGAATGCGGCCCGCGCCCCGGCGGCCATGGCCCCGGTCACGTCCCAGTGGTGGGCGGCCACCAGTATCAGCTCGCCGATGTCCACGCCGCAGCAGTCGGCGGCCATCTCGTAGGCGCGTCGCGCCGGCTTGAGCTGCCTTGCCTCGTCGGCCGAGACCACGGCGTCGAACGCGCCGGCGATGCCGGCGTTTGCCAGCTGCTCGCGCACCACCTCCAGCGTGGAGTTGGTGAACGCGACCAGGCCAAAGCCGCCGCTGCGGAGTCGCTCCAGGGCGCCCGGCACGTCCGGGTGGGCGGGAAGCGCTCGCATCGCCTGCGCCACCGCCGTCGCGGCCTGCTCGTCCAGGGGGATCCCCTGGCGGCGGGCGATCATCTCCAGCGCAGCCCGCTGGGCGCTGGTGAAGTCCACGTACTCACCGGTGATCTCGCCCATGAAGGCCAGCTGCAGCATGAGCTGGAACCACACCGGCCGCAGGGACACGTCCCCGAGCGCGCTCTCGATCGGCGGGTCCAGCGCCGAGAGGTCGAGCAGCGTCTCGTTGACGTCGAAGGCCACGAAGGCCGGGCGGGTCAGGTCCGCCATCTCCTGCACAAGCGGCTCCGATCGTTTCAGAACGGCGGGCGGCGCGTGATGGTGGCAGGCCGCCGCCTACAATCGCCCCTGCCCCGGAGAGGTGGCCGAGTGGCTGAAGGCGCTCCCCTGCTAAGGGAGTATGCGGCTTAGAACCGTATCGAGGGTTCGAATCCCTCCCTCTCCGCTAAAGGGTCGTTGTTTGAACCCCAGCCTGAAGAAACGGATTGCGTGCTCCGCTCCCGGCGGCCGTTGGCCAATATCGCGGCGTCCAGCCTCTTGGGAAGGTCCCGATCAAGGAGCATTGCGAACTCCTCGGTGAGCGGCGCTTCTTCGATGTCATCGGGTTCCGCCTTGAAGTAGTCAAAGAGTGCCTGGTTCCACTGCCGGCGCGTCTGCGGGTCGGCCAGGGCATAGGCCCGATCACAGCCAGCAGCGAGATCGAGGGCCTCGTCAAGTGCTTCGCGGAGCTTTTCAGTGTCTTGGGCAGCCAGGTCGAGGTGGTATTCCGCCTGGGCGAGTTCGCTCGCGAGATCGGCTTGCTTTTCCTGCAGGAGCTCAATTGGCAGCATGTCGCCGAGGTAGGCGTCTAGGAGCTTGCGCTGCTGGTCCTTGATGCCGGTGATTCGGCGCCGCTGCCGTCGGGTTTCCCGGTGGTTCTGCTCTGCCATGCCGGCGATGGCTTGGTGGAGCTTGTCCCGTACCTCTTCGATGTGGGCTACCCATTCGGCTGCGGTGCTCGCGCCGACCTGCTCGAACTTCACGCTGGCGTACTTGGCTGCCACCTTGTCTTCCGTCTGGTCGGCGGGGAGGTAGGGAAGTCCGCAGCCCGTGCCCTTGACCCGACCGATGCAGGCAAAGTAGGGGTAGATCCCCCCGAGCTTGCCGCGTGCTTTCACGAACGTGAGCCGGGAACCGCATCGGCCGCAGATGAGGCTGCCCTTCAAGTAGTGGTGGTGCTTGCGGTCTTTTTCCTTGGCGTTGTTGTGCGCGGTGAGTACGGCTTTGGCCCGCGAGAAGGTGTCTTTGTCCACCAGCGGGTCGTGGCGGCCGTCGTACTCCACGCCGGCGTAGCGAACGATCCCCACGTAGTAGGGGTGGGCGAGCATCCGCGCGACCTGGGAGCGCCCGAGCGGCTTGGCCGGACGGGTCGCGGTCTCTCGCGTCACGAGCCCCCGCCGCGTGAGGGCGGTCTGCAACGTGTCGAGCGTGTAGGCACCTGAGGCGTATGCGGTGAACGCCCACTCGATGTGCGGAGCGCGCTCCCGATCGACCTCAACCGTTCGGATCTCTTGTCCGTTCACTTTCTTGCGGACGTTCAGGTAGCCGAGCGGGGCCTGGCACGGCGTACCGCCGACGCGGGCCTTCTGGTGCAGGCCCTTCTTGGCCTCGGCTGCGAGGTTGGCCGAGTAGAGCTGGGCGTTGGCGGCGAAGATCGTCTCGATGAACTGGCCCTGCGGCGTGTCGTCGAGGCTTTCGGTGACTGAGGCGAGTTTCGTGCCGGCTTTTCGGATCGAGACCGTTATCTCCAGGTAATCGGACAGGTTACGGGCGAGCCGGTCGAGTTTGTGGACCACGACGTAGTCGATGTCTCCCTGTTTGGCCCGCTCCAGGAGACGTTGGAGTTCGGGGCGATCGGCAGAGCGCGCCGACGCCGCGCGGTCGATGAATTCCTCGACCACGTCGGCTTCCAAGGCCTGGGAGCAGTGGCGCCGGCAGGCTTCCTTTTGCGCCGGGATCGAGTAGCCGTCCGGGTCGAGTTCGTCCGTTGCGAGTTGGCCGCGCGAAGAGACGCGCAGGTATGTCAGTGCGCGGCTCACGCGGCCTCTCTGACGCCGCAGCGAACGATTGAGCGGACCATGCCCAGGGATTCCAGTCGGTAGCGCATCGCGGGCTGGCTGACCGCGAAGCGCGCGGCGATTCGTGGCAGGCTCATCACTCCGTGGTTGAAGTAGTACCGGCGGACCCAGGCCTTCGGCATCAGCAGGCAGGCGGCGAAGTGGTTGGCGACCTGCTCGGCGCGGTCGTGGGCGCTCAGTCCGCGCCATTCCGGGTAGAGCGCCTCACCGAAGGGAGCGTCGAGCACGTGTTTGAGTTCGTGGGCCAGCGAGAAGCGCTGTCGGGCAGCCGGCTCGTGGCGGTTCAGCGCGATCACCCACAGGCCCTTCGACCAGCGGACCGAGCCGGACACGGGGATGCGCCCGACGCGCTCGACGGCAACGCGCGGCAGGTCGGCGACGACAGAGTCGGGAACGGCGGGCTCGCGGATCCCCGCGGCCTCCAGCAGGCGGTTCGCCTGCAGCTCGGCCACGCGCAGGCTCTCCACAAGGGTGAGCGAGCGGTGGGGCGTGAGGCCGCGAAGCTCAGCGATCACGCTCGGCATCGCCGCCCCCTTCCTGCTTTCTGATCCGCTCGATGTAGCGCTCGACCTTGGTTGCCCCCTCGTCGGAGAGGTCGTCGAACTTCCGGCGCAGGTAGACCGGCACTGCCGGCAGCCCGGGCGTCGCGTAGCCGGCGAGTTCGTAGAGGTCCTCGAACTCCACGTCGAGGGCGGCGGCGATCCGCTGCAACTTCTCGGGACGCGGGACCTTGAACTCGCCGCGCTCCAGACGGTAGATCGTTGAGTCCGGGACCCCGATAGCCGCCGCGAGCGCGGGCTGGGTGAGCCCTTTGGCTGTGCGATGGCGCTTGATCGCGGCTGCGAGCTTCTTGGCGTTGGCGGTTGACATGTCCCAATTTTATCGCTCCCACTTGCGCGTACGCAAGTAAGCGAGCGTGTCGGGCAGCGCTCGTGCTTCGTAATCAGGTTCCGTCAAGCCGGTCCAACTCAGCGCGGAGTCCCGGGATGTCATCAATTCGCTTGTGGATTGTGGCGTAGCGGACATACGCGATGGGATCGACCCATCGCAGCCTTGCGCAGACGAGATCCCCTAAGTCGGCCGCATCGATGACCCCACCCCGATCGCGAATGTCGTCACTGACGTCATCAATAAGGCCAGCGAGTACTGCCGTGTTGTCGGCGAGCGGCCGCTTTCGCGCTGCACTGAGGATCGACGCCAAGAGCTTCTGATCATCGAAGAGCACGACCTCATTTTTCCGCTTCCTCACGCGGAAGGTGAGCTGCTCTGCTATCTCCAGGGTGCCGAACCGAATGCCACATCCCTTGCACTCACGTTTCCGCCGCATGCCGTCAGGCGTGATCTTGCCGGTTCGCAGAACCTCCGTCTCATCGTTGCAGTACGGACATCTCATGGTCCTGGGGCGCGGCCGTGATCTCTACCGGATCGCGCGCAATCGCTCAGCGACGGCTTCGGCGTCCGAGAGCCTATCTCCCGGATCTCGGGCCATGCATTCGTTAAGTATGAGTTCCAGCTCCGGAAACTCAGGTGCCCCTGCTTCCCGAAAGCTGTTTCGATCTCCACGCCCGATCATTTCCAGCTTCGCATCCATGGGAACGCTCTTGTAGTCAAGCGTTCCATAGCCCGTAGATGTCTGGCCAGTGAATAGGAAGAAGAGCACTGAACCCAGTGTGTAGACCTCGGCCGGGACATCGAACGGGACCCGCTCGAACCTCTGAACCATCCCCAATGCCACCTCGGGAGCGTTGAAGTGGACGAGCCCGCCGCGAAACTCGATGTCTTGATCGCCGGGACGGTGGGTCAGCTCGAAGTCGAGCAGCCTCACCCGTCCGTCGGCGCCGCTGATGCAGTGCACCGGCTGAAGATCGCCATGAACGTACCCTCGACAGTGAAAGCCGGCTACCGCCTCCGCGATAGCAAGCAAGAGGCTTAGCCACATGCTCTGGGTGTCCAGAGTAAACGGGCGGTCACGCAGAGGCTTTGCCATCTCGCTTGCTGGCTCGCCATCAACCCAGCGAGTGAGGAGCCAAATCACGGACCCGAGCTCTCCGGATTCCACGTAGAGATCCCCGACCGCTTCAGGCAGCTTCCGCAGAACCTCGATTTCATGGTGTAGCGCCCTCGCCCGATCACGGGTGATGTCGGCCTTGCGTTCGGTCGCGGCGGTATCAATCACCTTCAGGGCATATCGCTCACCCGCGGGAGTGACGCACCGGTAGACCCCTCCTCCTCGAGCCCGGAGGGCTTCCTGAATGTCCAGGTCCTTAATTGACACGGATGGCAGTACGAATGAAGCCGCCGCTGGCCGCCCAGCGGCTGCATCCACCGGATCAGGCGATCTTGGCAAGGCTTTCCTCCTTGTTGTGGCGAGCGATTCGCATGGCCTCGTATGCACCAGTCTCGGCCAATTCTTCCGCGATGTCTAGCGGATCTGCCTTCGCGGTGCTCTCTATCGAGCGGGCCACTGTCTCGTGGATCGATCGCAGCTCTGCGTGCGTCATCAGAGGGGACTGTTCGGAGGGAGCGGCCGTGTCAAAGTCAGGCCTGAGTTCGCCTGCTCGGTGGAAGAAGCGCCCGTCGAGGGTTCGCACCGCAGACCTAAGCGAAACGAAGGTCAGCGGGGGAATCGGGAGTGGGCTTCCATCCTTTGCGATGTCGCGTTCACCAGTCCAGAACTTCCCGAAGAGAATGGCGTCGCTCGTATACATGACCTTGCAGTACCAGTGCGGCAGCTCAAGAACCGCCTTGTGCTGGTTGCGGCGTAGGTTGGGTAGTAAGACCACGACGTTGTCGCACAGGAGGGCTGCCGTACGCCCGGTCGCCCGCCTGCGACGCTCGCGGAAGTGCTCCGTATGAACGACCAACGCAAGCGTCAACGCCTCTTGCGCAGCCTCCACCGTGCCGGCGTTCAACGAGCACCTGAAGAATGAGACGAGCCCCGATTGATGCGCTGGCGCAAGGAATGGGCAGCACGTCGCAGCAACATGCTCGAAGTAAACGGCTTCGGCCTCGGAGAGGTCATATCTGCGCGGGGAGAGCATGCTCATGTGGCGGCGAGCTTGCCGCCCTCAGTTCCTGGTGGCAAGTAGCTGGGAAGGGTCATCTCGCGTCCGCGACGGGAAATAGGGCGTGCAATCCCACGAAGCCTTGAGCGGCGGCTTCGGCCGAAAACCTGGGCTACAGTCCCAGGAGGCTCGCACCACATCTCCCGCAATTCGCGACTTGTAGGCGTCCCAGGCGTCGCGGTGGAACTGCCCGTCGGGGGCCGTGAACCACACGCGCGGGAGATCCCCGAACCGGTCTTCATAAAGGACAGTCCACGCGAGCGCGCCCTCACCTATCACCTCTCGATGATCGATGTAACCGTCGACGGCACGGACGCAGAAGGCCTCATAGCTCGTCGTGTCCTTAAGTAGGTCGTGCCAAGCGGCATCCACGAGGCACCGCGGCATGAACGCCTGGTCGCCGGTCTGCGAGGTGAATACGAGCGCGACCTCGAAGAAGCGTTCCAGTTCGCAAAGCAACTCAGCAGAGTCTGTTTGGGTTTTGAGCATCGTAAGCCTCCTTCTTGTTTTCGGATGCCGAACTAGCCCGTGAGGGCTTGATTGATTCGGCCGAGTGTCCTGCCAAAGTCGTGGGTGTATCCGTCAACCCAATCGGGAGCTGTATGGAACTCGCGCCTATGCATCTCCCAAAACTGTGGTGGATCGGCGACCCCATTCGAGACCAAGACCGTCCACATCTTGAGCTTGTGTGCTGCGTGGAGATTCGGCCACGAGTCGTCAAAGACGAGCACACGGTCAGGGGGGATACCGGTGTTCTCCAGCAGCGTTTCGTACGCCCTCGGGTCGGGCTTCCTGATGTAACCGGCGGCCGAGACCGAAAACGCTTTCCGGAAGCAGGGCTCAAGGCCCAGCAGACGAAGCAGCGCAGCGACATGGGAAGCGCTGGAATTCGTCAGGAGATAGAGAGGAATCTGGTCAGCGAGTCGCGGCAACTCTTCGATGAGCCCGTCATAGGGCGTCAGCCCGTCGACGTCGAGCCCGGAGAAAACGCTCGTGAGAAACTGCTCGGGGTCGATTTCGTGATGCTTCTTCAGGCCAACTACGCTTGCGCCGTAGGCCTCGCGGTAGCGGCGAAGCAGGTCTCGGGCGTCTCGCTCGGACAGGCCCAGCTCTATCTGGGCCTGTCCGACCATCCGGGGCTTAATCTGAAACTCCAGGCCGACCTTGGATGAATAGAGCGTCCCGTCTAGGTCAAGCACCGCGGCCTGCACAGTGTTACGACTGAGAGCCCGGCGGAGAGACTTCTTGATGAGGTCAACTGACCCCTGATCGACGCTCGATGTCATCTTCGGCGACCCTACGGCACCCAATACGGCCAAAGCAATCGACTGAGCCGCGACCCGTGATGCTTGGCGATAGATATGTCACGTCCACGCTATATCTGGCGCATCCGTTCGGTAGCTGCCAGAAGTACCGTCCGGTCGCCGGGGGCGCTTTGCCCCCGGCGTGGCACGCCCCGCGATGGCGCTTGATCGCGGCTCCGAGGCTTCTTGGCGTCGGCAGTTGACAAGTCCCAATTTTATCGCTCCCACTTGCGCGTACGCAAGTAAGCGAGCGTGTCGGCGTCGGGTGGCGGCGCCGTGTAAAGGGGGCGGGCGACCTGAACACTGTGTGAAGTTGTCCAGGCCGCCCGTGCCACCGTTGGTTCTACGAGTCGAGGGCCTTGATCTTGGCCGCGATGGCCTGCTTGCGCTCAGTCGCGCTCGCCTTCATCGCCTCGTACTCGGCCTTGGCCTCGTCGGCCCGCTCCCTGGCTTGCTCGATCTCGGCGTCGATCGAATCGATCGCCTCCTCGAGCACCGCCTTGGCGCCCTCCAGTGCGTCGGCCGGGGTGGTCTCGCGCTTGCGAGTCCTCCGCGTGCCGCCGCCGTTGCCGCCGACTCCCAGCTTCTTGGTGTGCTGGTAGTAGGCGCCCTGGAGCGACTTGGCGGGCTGGCCGAGCTCCTCGGCCAGCTGGCGGAACGCGTCCGCCTTGGTGAGCCCCGAGGCGACCAGCGCCTCGATCCGCTCGTAGACCTGCTGGGCCTTGGTCATGAGCCCTGCACCTCCTTGAGGTAGTGGATGGCTGATGCGGCGGGTAGAAAGGACTTCCCTTCCGCCCACCGTGCAGCCGTCCACCGGCTCACGCCGCCTCCCCGGTCTTGCGGCTGAGCCGCTTCTTGGCGAGCCGTCGGTAGGCCGGGCTCAGTTCGATGCCGAGCCAGTCGCGGTCGAGTCGGGCCGCCACCGCCCCCACCGTCCCAGTGCCGAAGAAGGGATCCAGCACGACGCCGGGGCGGGCGGGCGCGAAGCAGGCGCAGCGGATCAGGTCGCCGATCTTGCGGACCATCCGGGTTCCCTCGTTGGTGTGCGCGGTGAGCACCCGGACTGGACGCCGCCAGGGGCGATCGCACTGCACGCAGATCCGCTCGGGGCAGGTCGCGAGCAGCGGGCGCTCGACGAGCGCCTCCGGGAACGTGGCGTAGTGCTCGGCGCGGCAACTCGCGGTCGGCAACGTCCAGACGTCGCCCGGGTTCTTGCCGCTCGGGTGTCCGACAAGCCCAGCCGCCTTCAGTGCGCCTAGCCCGCTGTTGCCCCCGACGTAGGTGCGCCCGGCCTCCCCCGGCCGCGGCCGGCCCGCACGTTCGATACTGCGGTGCGCGACGCGAATCGCGTCGAGGTCGAAGTAGTAGGAGGGCTGGCGGACCAGGAAGTAGACGACCTCGTAGGTCGCGCTCAGCCGGTCGGCTGCCGACTGTGGCAGAGGATTCCTTTTGGACCAGATTATTTTGCTGCGGCAGAGCCAGCCGTCGGCCATGAGGCCAAGCAGCAGCCGCTCAGGACCCGCGAGGAGGCTCTTCGGCGGCGCGCCCCAGGTCCGGTGGCGGGAGTATCCATCCCCGAGGTTGAGCCAAACCGACCCGTGCGGCTTGAGGACCCGCCCGACCTCTCCAAAGACCCCCCGAAGGTTCGCGACCCACTCGTCGACCGTCCGCTCCTGACCGAGCTGCCCAGGAGCGTCGGCGTAGTCGCGAAGTCGGTAGTAGGGCGGGCTGGTAATCACGCAGTCGACGCTCTCGGCGAGCAGCCCGGAGAGTCGCTCGCGGGCGTCCCCGGCGAGGATCGTGTTGCGCGGCAGCACGTTCACGACGTACCTCCACTGAAGATCCCGAGCGCGTCGTCATAGCGGGCGACCTGGAAGAGGGGCCAGCTCTCAACCGGCTGCTCGCCCACGACTTCGATCAGCGCCGCCTTCCTCGCCTCCGAGGGCACGAGCACGAGGACCTTCGGGAAGACGCCGCCCCAGCGGTTTTGCTCCCGTGCGGTCTGCCAGTAGCGGCGGTAGGACGTGAGTTTGCGGGCCACGCTCGGGCCCGAGTGGGTCGCCCGGTCGACCTCTACGAAGTAGGCGTCCTCGAAGTCGCTCAGGCCGAGGCGGACGAAGGCGTCGGGCTTGAGGACCGTGCGGGCGCCGCCGAGTCCGGTGAACGTCCGCCAGCAGGCGGGCTCGGTATCGAAGTCGAGCACGTCTAGCGTGCCGGAGCGGCTGGCCTCGACGAGCTGGAGGTACAATTCGCTCACCGCGAGCCCGTGCGCGATGAATGCAAGCCCTGGGGTCCAGGGCCGACGGATGCGGATGCCGCAGGCCGAGGCGAGCCGCTGCCCCGCCACGTCGAGCGCGTACACGAAAGCCTGTGAGCCGGCCCGTACGCCGCCTACACGCCGCCCGAGACGCACGACCACTCGGAGCTCGGTCAGACTCGCGAGCGCTCGGCGGGCCTGCGTGGCGTTCGCCTTCGGACTCTCGGCCGTGAAGTGGAGCCGTTCGAGCTGCTTGACGGAGGCGAGTCGGAGCCGGTCCAGGTCGGCAACCAGCGCGAGTTCTCGTGGCGCCAGCTTGTGCGTCAGCTCGGCGACATAGGCCTCCGTCACTCGGGCGCGCCGCGTCATTGCATACCCCCGGTAGGGCAGAGAGTCGTTGGCGCTGGAGTGAGTGGATTCCAATCTGGGCCTGGCCTGCGGCAGCCTGCTTGGCGACGCGAGCGCAACAGCGACCGGCCGGCTCACGATCGCCTCCGGCGCTTGATTCCGCCCCCCATTGGTCGGCTGTTCAGGCGCTGCCGCATCGCGCGCTCAACGGCTGTACGGTCGCGGCCGTAGCGGAGGCGCGACAGCTCGCGGGCCTCAGCGCCGCAGCCGGTCGGCTCTGTCGCCGGAAGCGTGACCATGCTCGCTGGCGGCAGGACGCGGTTGCCGGCTGCTGCCGCCACCACGGCCTCATACGGGCCGAGGGCTTGCAGGTCGGGTGCGGCGAGGTGCGGCGCGAACTCGCGAGCGAGCGTCTGCGCGTCCGAGGCGGAAGTCTGGAAGACCACTTTGCTGCGGGCGTTGGCGAGGACGGCCGTGCGCACCATCGGCGGGAGCTGGTGTGGCTACTTCGGGCGCTGGTCTGGCACCTCCGAGTCGTGCTGATGCGGATCAGTCCACGGGCGCGCATCGTCCTGCTCATCATTGGCTTCGTCCTCCTATCAGCCTGGACGAGCAGGGCGATCCCCTCGGTGAGTGAGGTCGCGTACGGTTTCGCGGTGCTACTCATGGCCTTTCTGGGGTTGTGGTGGATCGCCACTGCGCCGTTCAAGACCCGGCGTTGGTGGTAGCCCGACCGACCGGCGCCCCTGCCCGGCGAAATGCTTGAGTTCGACCTTGCCTCAGCCTTCATCCTCGACGTACGCTGGTGGCAATGAAAGCCACCGAAGCCAAGCTTCTTGAATTCCTCAAGAAGACGCCCCAATGCATTATTCCGATCTACCAACGGACCTACAGCTGGATGGAGCGGGAGTGCACTCAGCTATGGGATGACATCCTGCGGGCTGGGATCAACGATGAGATCTCAGCCCATTTCGTCGGCTCGATCGTCTACATCGAGAAAGGCCTCTACCAGGTGTCGAGCCAGTCGCCGCTCCTCGTTATCGATGGTCAACAGCGGCTAACGACTGTTTCGCTGCTAATCGAGGCGCTTGCTCAGGCCGTCGGCGATACAGAACCGATGGACGGTTTCTCTGCAAAGAAGCTTCGGAACTACTACCTGCTCAACCCACTTGAGGAAGAGGAGCGCCACTTCAAGCTGCTTCTCACTCAGAACGACAAGGACAGCCTGCTCGCGATTGTCCAGCAGAAGCCGCTGCCGGCGGCCCGGTCGCTCCGTATCGAAGAGAACTTCAAGTTTTTCCAGTCGCGGATAGAGGGCCTGAAGGGGGAAATCCTGCCGCTTTGCCGCGGCCTTTCGAAGCTGGTCGTGGTCGACATCTCGCTGAGCCGGGACCAAGATAACCCACAGCTGATCTTCGAGAGCATGAACTCGACCGGCCGCGAGCTCAGTCAGGCCGACTTGATCCGCAACTTCGTGCTGATGGGCCTAGAGCCCGAGCTTCAAACCGCGCTCTACAAGGACCACTGGCGACCGATGGAGGTGGCGTTTGGCCAGGAAGCGTACGGCAGCCACTTCGACAGCTTCATGCGCCACTACCTGACTGTGAAGACTGGTGAGATCCCGAACGTGTCGGCGGTCTACGAGGCGTTTAAGGCACACGCCCCGGCCCCGGAGGTCGACGGGGCCGGCGTCGATCAGCTCGTCGCGGATGTTCATGACTACGCGCTGCACTACTGCGCGATGGCCCTCGGCAAAGAGGAGGACAAGGATCTCGCCACAGTCTTCCAAGACCTGCGTGAGCTCAAGATCGACGTTGCCTACCCATTCCTGCTCGAGCTCTACGGCGACTACAAGGCCGGCGTTCTCCCGAAGGAGGATCTGGTAAAGGCGGTGCGGCTAATCGAGGCGTACGTCTTCCGGCGCGCCGTCTGCGCCATTCCCACGAATTCGCTCCACAAGACCTTCGCCACGTTCCGAAGGGCCCTCAAGAAGGATCGCTACCTCGAAAGTGTTCAGGCGCACCTACTCATGCTGCCGTCATACCGCCGATTCCCTCGCGACGAGGAGTTCGAGCGAGACCTGAAGACACGCAACCTCTACAACTTCCGCAGCCGCAGCTACTGGTTGCGCCGACTCGAGAACTATGGCCGCAAGGAGCGCGTCCCGGTCGACGAGTACACAATCGAGCACATCCTTCCGCAGAACCCGGACCTGCCGCAGCCCTGGCGTCTAGCGCTCGGAGAGGAGTGGGAGAGGGTGCAGCAGACCTGGCTGCATACGCTCGGCAACCTGACGCTGACGGGCTACAACAGCGAGTACAGCGACCACCCATTCCCGGAGAAGCGTGACATGACCGGCGGCTTCAAGGAGAGCCCAATTCGTCTTAACGAAGGCCTCGGGACGCTAGAGACCTGGAACGAGCAAAGGATTCTCGCGCGCGCAGCGACGCTTGCGAAGCGTGCGGCGGAGGTCTGGTCCGCCCCCGATCTGCCTGCCGACGTCTTGGCGGCGTATTCGCCCGCGGCGGCGCCCACTACGAGCTACTCGATCGCTGATCACGAACATCTGGGAGAAGACCGGCCGATGCGACCGGTCTTCGAGGCGTTCAGGAAAGAGGTCCTCGCCCTAGATCCGACGGTGGGTGAGGAGTTTCTGAAGCTCTACGTCGCCTACAAGGCGGAAACGAACTTCGTCGACGTAGTGCCCCAAGCGAAGCGGCTCCGGCTGTCGCTCAATATGGACTTCCACGAGCTCTACGACCCGGAAGGCGGGGCGATCGACGTCACCGATGTGGGCCGCTGGGGGAACGGCAACGTCGAGGTCGGTCTCGCGGCGCTCGACGAGTTGCCCTACGTGATGGGGCTGGTCAGACAGGCCTTCGAGAAGCAGATGGGGGGCGATGAACTCGCCTCGCCTCCGGTGGTAGGTGCTTAGTCGGATCCACGTCGGAAGACCGTCCGCCAAAGCGACTTCGTAGGACGAGCAGCTTGATCGCACGCGTGGACTGCTTGCCGTGACGTGTCATACCGACGTACGCTGGAAACAATGGGGAAAAACGAGACCACAAACGGCACCGGTGACCACGACCTCCCGTTCGCGAAGGATCTCTGGGCGGCATGCGATGGCCTGCGCGGAAGCGTCGAGTCGGCCGAGTACAAGCACCTCGTGCTCGGGCTCGTCTTCCTGAAGTACATATCCGATTCGTTCGAGCGACGGCGAGCAGAGCTGGAAGCCGCAACCGCTGAGCCAGGTTCCGACCTCTTCACGGAAGACGACGAAGAGCGCGCGGAGATCCTCGAGGACCGTGACGAGTACGTCGCAGAGAACGTCTTCTGGGTGCCGGCGGACGCGCGCTGGGACGCGCTCCTCGCGGCCGCCAACCAACCCGACATCGGCCAACGCGTCGACGCCGCCCTCGGAGCCATCGAACGCGAGAACGAGGAACAACTCCGCGGCGTGCTCCCCCGAATCTACGCGCGCGCGCCGATCGCAGCACAGAAGCTCGGCGAGCTGGTCACCACCATCGCTAAGGTCGGCTTCGGCGACGACGCGGACAAGGCCCGCGACATCCTCGGCCGGACCTACGAGTACTTCATCAAGCGCTTCGCCGCCTCCGAGGGCCACCGCGGCGGCGAGTTCTACACACCGCGCTCGATCACCCGCCTCCTAGTCGAGATGCTCGAACCCTACGAAGGTCGCGTGCTTGACCCCGCCTGCGGCTCCTGCGGACTCTTCATCCAGTCAGCCGAGTTCATCAAGCAGCACGGCGGCCGGGCGCACAAGATCTCGATCTACGGTCAGGAGAACAACCAGGCCACCTGGCGGATCGGCCGCATGAACCTGGCGATCCACGCCCTTGCCGGTGACATCAAGCTTGGCGACAGCCTGCTGAATGACCAGCACCCCGGCCTCAAGGCCGACTTCGTGCTAGCCAATCCGCCGTTCAACCAGGACAAGTGGGGCGCAGCGCAAGTTGCCGACGACGCCCGTTGGAAGTACGGCACGCCGCCGAACGCCAACGCCAACTACGCCTGGATCCAGGCGTTCATCCACCACCTCGCCCCGGGGGGGCGCGCCGGCTTCGTCATGGCCAACGGCTCACTGACGACTAACAGCTCGGGCGAGGGGAAAATCCGCGAAGCGTTGGTGCGTGACGACTTGGTCGACTGCATCGTCGCCTGTCCGGGTCAGCTGTTCTACACAACGCAGATTCCCGTCTGCCTCTGGTTTCTCGACCGCAACAAGCAATCCAGCGGTGAACGCGACCGGCGCGGCGACGTGCTCTTCATCGACGCCCGCAACCTGGGACGAAAAATCAGTCGCACTCAGATCGAGTTCTCCGCGGAGGACGTCCAGCGCATCGCCGGCACCTACCACGCCTGGCGAGGCACCTCCGGCGAGTCGTACGACGATGTCAAGGGATTCTGCGCGTCGGCCCAACTCGAAGACATCGAGAAGAACGGCTTCGCGCTCACACCGGGGCGCTACGTCGGAGCGCCCGAATCCGAAGAGGACGAGATCGAGTTCGAAGAGCGGATGGCTGAGCTCGTCGATCGGCTCGCCGAGGAGCTCGCGGAGTCGGAGGGACTCACGGCGGAGGTGAAGAGGGCACTAGGAGCTGTTGGCTATGAGGTCTAAAGCTCCGGAGGACTGGAACGTAAAGCCTATTGCCGAACTGGCCAAAGTTGTGACTGGCGCCACGCCGAGGTCGAGCAATCCTGAGCACTTCGGGGAAGACGTTCCGTTTCTGACGCCCTCCGACATTCCCGGCGGGCAGAAACAGGTCCGCGCTGGCCGCCTTCTGTCGGATATAGGCGCGCGCGCGTTTGAAGCGAAACTGATTTCAAAAGGAACGCCTTGCTTTGTAGCCATCGGGTCTACGATTGGAAAGACTTGCGTCGCCCCAGCGCAAACGCTCACTAACCAGCAGATTCATACGACGATCCCGCGGCCATCCGTGGCCGATGGAGATTTCCTGTACTACGCGCTGACCGAGCACGCGAGTGAACTGCGGCTTATCGCGGGGGGCTCCGCGACACCAATTCTCAAGAAGTCCGCCTTTGAGAAGTTTAAGATCGCGGTTCCAGCTCTGGACGAGCAGCGTCGCATCGCCGGGGTGCTCGGTTCGCTCGACGACAAGATCGAGAGCAACCGGCGGGTAGCCAAGACGCTCGAGGAGATCGCCGCGACGCTATTCAAGGCCCGCTTCGTCGACTTCGTTGATCACGATGATCTCGTGGACAGCAACCTCGGCTCGGTTCCTCGAGGATGGTCAGCCGTCCCGGTTGCGGAGCTCGCGGAGTACGTCAACGGGAAGGCGTTCACGAAGTTCGGGAATGGTCGTGGGCGCATGGTGATCCGGATCGCCGAGCTGAAGTCCGGGCCAGGGGAAGCGACGGTCTACTCGGATCACGAGGCCACCTCGGAGTTCATAGCCTCATTGGGAGACATTCTCTTTGCCTGGTCCGGCTCCCTGGATGTCTACCGCTGGCATCGTGACGACGCGCTGATCAACCAACATATATTCAAGGTCATCCCGAGCGGTTATCCGGCATGGTTCGTCTACCACGCCCTCAAACACGTCATGCCGCACTTCCAGGCGATTGCGAAGGACAAGGCCACAACGATGGGACACATCAAGAGGTCGGACCTCGCCGATTTCTCTGTTGCGGTTCCGCCGAGGGATCAGCTGGAGAATCAAGACGCAGTCTTCGCGCCGATCTTCGGCAGGGCGCTGCGAGCCAGAATCGAAGGGGAGGTGCTCACGCGGCTCCGCGACCGCCTTCTTCCCCGCCTGATCTCCGGGGACGTCCGCGTCTCTTCGCCGGATGGCGAACCAGTGGAGGTGGCATGAGTGATGGCCTCCCGCTAGGCATGTCCAAGGAGGACGCCTACGCCGAGCAGCCGACGCTCCAGTGGCTTGAGGAGCTTGGCTGGACGATCGCGAGCGGGCCGGAGATCAGCCCGGGGGGGTCTGCCTCTGAGCGGGACGACTTCCGCGACGTGGTCCTTATCGGGCGGCTTCGCGCAGCCGTTGCCGGCCTGAACCCGGAGTTGCCCGATGAGGCGGTCGAATGGGTCGTGCAACAGGTACTCACGACGACATCGCCGAACGTGATCGACGACCACGCCGGCTTTCATCGCTTCCTGGTGGAGCGCGTGCCGGTCACGTATGAGGATGGTGACGGCGTCGAACGCAGCACGCGGGCCAAGGTGGTCGATTTCGAGGATCCCGAGGCCAATGACTTCCTCGCGGTCAATCAGTTCACGGTGATTGTGGGGGCGAAGAATCGGCGCCCTGACGTGCTGCTGTTCGTGAATGGCATCCCGCTCGGTCAGGTGGAGCTGAAGAACCCTGCGGACGAGAAGGCGACCTCGGAAGCCGCGGCGGTCCAGGTCGCGCACTACGCGGACACGATCCCGCCGCTCTACCGCTTCGTCGAGATCATCGGCGTCTCCGACCTGATCCAAGCTCGCGTAGGAACCATCTCGACGCCAGCCGAGCACTTCTCCGAGTGGAAAACGATGGATCCGGCCGACAGCAAGGGCAAGTCGGAGCTTGAGGTGATGCTTCGTGGCGGCTTTAGCCCTGAGCGTCTGCTCGATCTGATCGAAAACTTCGTCCTCTTCGAGGTCGACGCTGGCCGGACGATCAAGGTCATGGCCAAGTACCACCAAGTCGACGCAGTCAACCGAGCCGTGGAGGCAACGGCCGAGGCCAAGGATGGTGATGGCCGTGCCGGGGTGGTCTGGCACACCCAGGGCGCCGGCAAGAGCTACTCGATGGTCTTCTACACGCAGAAGGTCCGCCGCGATCCGCGCTTCGAAAATCCCACGGTCGTCTGTGTCACGGACCGAATCGACCTCGACGATCAGCTCATGCAGACGTTTGCCAAGCAGGCTGATCTCGCCCAGGCCGTGCGGCAGGCCGACGAGGTATCCGGTGGGCGGGGCAGCCTGCACGAGCTGCTGAAGGTCCCGGCCGGCGGAGTCGTCTTTACGACGATTCAGAAGTTCGTCCCTCCCGCGGGGTCGGACGAGATGCCAGTGCTCAGCGAGCGGCGCAACGTAATTGTGGTTTCCGACGAGGCGCACCGTTCGCAGTACGCGGACTTTGCGCGCAGTCTTCGCAAGGCGCTACCGAACGCGACGCGGATCGGCTTCACCGGAACGCCGATCGAGAGCGACCGTAAGTCGACCAGCCTGACGTTCGGCGACTACATCTCGGTCTACGACATCACCCGGGCAGTGGAGGACGGAGCAACCGTCCGGATCTACTACGAGGGCCGCATCGTGCCGCTGGACATCTCCGACGCGGAGCTTGTCGCTGAGACCGAGAAGCTGCTCAAGCAAGAAGGCGAGGAGGCGGCCGGCAAGCTGATCTCTGCCGAGACGAGGCTCGATCGGGTCGTCGGGTCCGAGGCTCGACTCGACAAGGTAGCAACCGACGTGGCCCAGCACTTCACCGAGCGGCAGAAGCTGCTCGAGGGCAAGGCGATGGTCGTCGGGATGAGCCGCGAGATATGCGTCGAGTTGGCCGAACGGCTCAAGAAGACGCTTGGCGAAGAGGCCGTTACCTGTGTGATCACGGCTCAAGCGACCGAGCCGAAGCTCAACAAGTACCGGCGATCAAGAGCCGAGATGCAGCAGGTCGCCGACGACTTCAAGGATCCGGACCATCCGCTCAAGCTCGTCGTCGTGCGCGACATGTGGCTCACCGGATTCGACGTTCCGCCGCTGCACACGATGTACATCGACAAGCCGATGCGCGATCACGGCCTACTCCAAGCCATCGCGCGCGTGAACCGTGTCTTCCGTGATAAGCCGGGCGGGCTGATAGTGGACTACATCGGGATCGGCGAGGACCTGCGCAAGGCGCTCCCCCGCTATGCGGCTGAGGATGTTGAGGACGCGATGGTGCCGGTGGCGCAGGTGATCTCGAAGCTTCGTGAGAAGCACGAGGTGCTCTGCGAGTTCTTCCACGGGCTTGAGTGGCAGGACCGCGCAAAACTCGACCCGGCGGCCCTCGCGACCCTGTTAGCCCAGGCGCACTCGAAGATCGTGGAGGACGAGGAGCGGACGAAACGGTTCCTCGACGAGCAGTCCGCCTTCTCGCGCCTGCTCGCGCTGATCAACCCGGATCCCAGCGTGGACGAGTACCGAACAGATGCGGAGTTCTTCGCTGATGTCGCACGCTCGGTGCGCAAGTACACACCGCCCGAGGGTGAGGCCAGCGACGCTGCCCGGCAAGCCGTCAAGCAAGTGTTCTCTGAGGGTCTAGGTGCCGGCGAGATAGTGGACGTGCTTGGGCTCTCGCGCGACGAGCGCCCCGAGGTCTCGATTCTTTCCGACGAGTTCCTCGACGACCTCCAGAAGAAGATGGCGGAGCCGCCGCTCATCGTCGCGTTTATGAAGAAGCTGCTCAACGACGAGATCCGCTCTCGCGGGGCTCGTAACCAGATGCAGGCCAAGCTCTTCGGGGACGAACTAGACGCGGTCCTCGCCCGCTATCGCAACCGCCAGATCACGGGGGCCGAGATCGTAAAGGCGCTCGTCGGCCTCGCCAAGAAGGTGCGCGACTCCAAGCGCCGCCACGAGGAGCTCGGCCTGAGCGAGGAGGAGTCGGCCTTCTACGATGCGCTCGTCGGCACGGCCGAGGATGGGGCGGCCGCTCCGCAGATCGTCGAGATTGCCAAGGATCTTGTGAAGGGGATCCGCTCCGATCTCGCCGTGGACTGGACGAGCCACGAGAGCCGGGAGGCGGCGGTCCGCCGAAAGATCAAGCGCCTCCTCCGGAAACACAAGTACCGGCCTCCCGCACCGAAAGGCGGGAATGGCGGTGGCCGGTTGAGCCTCGAGCGCGCTACCCAGCTGATCCTCGACCAAGCACGCGTTCTCTACTACAAGTGGCCAGAGGTCGGAGAGTTCGGAGGACCCGTATGAGTCCTGCCCTCGTACCCAACCTTCCTGAGCTGGCCGCACTACTAGAGGATGACTCGCTAGCACGGCTAGTCGCGGACTCGTGCATTGATGCTGAGTCCGAGCAGGAGATTGGGCGCCGCATTGGGCAGGTTCTCGAGGCACGACTGGTTGAAGTCAAGGAGCGTTTGCGGAATGCCGAGGATTAGCCAGATCGAGATCTGCGGCTTTCGGTCCTTCGGAGAACCGCAGGAGCTGAAGTTTGAGGGTCCGTGTGCAGTCATCTCGGGTCCGAACAGCCAAGGGAAGACGGCAGTTGCTGAGGCGATCGAGTTCCTCTTCACCGGGCAGACGGTCCGTCGCGAGCTACTTGGCGGAGCCAAGGCGGAGTTCGATCGCTCGCTACGAAACGTTCACCGAGACGCGGATTGCCCAGTCTGGGTTAGCGCTGAGATCGAGGACTCCGATGGGAATGTGCGAATCGCGCGCCGCGAGCTACTCAGCGATTTCACAGCGCAAGACGACTGCACGTCGAGACTGCGGCTTGACGGCGACGAGGTCCTTGATCTGGAGGCACTCGGCTTTCCGCTTGCGGACAGGCCATTGAGCGCACCGGTCCTTCTGCAGCACTCTTTGCGCTTCGCCCTATCCGCGAAGCCCTCCGAGAGGACCGAGTACTTCAAGTCTGTCGTCGAGATCGCTGATCTTGAGCTGTTTCGGGATGCGGTGGCTGCCTCTCGCGCTGGCCTCGCTGGCCCCGAGTCTCAGCCGATTGACCGCATCAATGCGTGCGCCCAGGTTTCGGAGTTGGCGGTCATGTGCGCCGATCTCCTCGCGCTCGATCACCCAACGCCGGAAAACGTAGACGACCGGCTGCGGGATGGGCTGGAGGTCGCCCTCACAACTGCAGGGGTGGCTGGCGACGCAATCCCCTCGGCTCTCGGGGATCGCGTCGGAGCTCTCTCGTCGGTGGTTGATGCGCGCCGCGAGGAGAGGTTCCCCCTTGCGGCGCTGCGTGTGGGTGCGCTTCCCGAAGGTTCGACTGTCTCGCCCTACAACGAGAATGGGGTGATCGCGGCTTACGTCGATGCTCGGGCGGAGACAGACCGAGAGGTTGAGCACCTACATGCAATCTTTGAGGCGGTGCTAGCAATTCCAGCGTTAGGCGAGCTCCACGAGCCTATCGACTGTCCTGTCTGCCAGACGGACGCTGCGCTCACCCCCGAGCGCGTTGCCGAACTGCGCACGCAGCTTGAAGGAGGCGCTGACTTCAAAGCCACCAGAGAAGCCGCGCTTGCCAATCTTCAGCAGACCATCGGATGGATTCAGCAACAAGCGCTAACAGCCGGAAATGGCGTGCCGCAAGGCTGCAGCTGGAGTGACGATGAGTGGACGAAGCGGTCCGTGGACCTCGGCGGTTTTGGCATAACTCAGGCGACGCGCGCCGAACTGCGCGAGAAGGCACTGGCGGCCCGCAGTTCCCTGAGCACGTATGAGGAGCGTCGGCTCGGAGTGACGGAGGTGCTTCGCGGGACCGATCTGAATGCAGCGGACAAGGACTTTAATTCTGATCTCCAGGCAAAGGCCGCCGCGCTCGGTGGACTTAGGGACACAGCGATTGGAGCGGCCCGGGCGTTTGCGGATGCCGCAGCACCCGTCGCCACCACGGTCGCACGAGAGATCGACCGATCGGAGGGGCTCGCGAGATGGAGCGAGCTGATCGCCTTAGCCAAGGATCCTAAGGTCGTGGCAGAGGCCCTCGCCGACCGTGCAGCGGTTCGTCAGGTCCAGCGGGACCTCGATGCAGCGGTGGGCGCCATCGACAGGGCCAAGGGTCGCGTCTTCGACACACGCTTTGACGCTATTAGCGAGAACATCGAGCACTGGTGGGAGTTGCTTCGCCCGGACGAGCACGTCAGCTTTGGAGGCGTTCGAAGACGTGGAAGCGGGCGCAGATTCGTGGATTTCAAAGCAAACATGCGCGAGCAGCTTGGAGGCACACACGTCGAACGGGATGCGATCGGCGTGCTCAGCGACTCGCAGCTGAATGCGCTTGGCCTTGCCTCATTTCTTGCCCGTGCCGAGAAACAAGCGACACCGTTCTTGGTTTTGGATGAGCCGGTTCAAGCGGGTGACGATGAGCACCGAACGACCTTTGCCCGCTTCGCGGTCGAGCGCCTGATACAGAATGGCGTCCAGGTTGTCGTCACCTCATTTGACGATCGGCTCACCCGACTTCTGACGGACCTATATCGCGAGGCCCCCATCGATACGTTTGCCGTTGAGCTGAGTGACCGGAAGGCAGGCTCGGAGATCACCAAGACGAGCAACCCCGTAGTCAATGCGCTTCATGGGGCGAAGCCTTTTGCTCGCCACGACAGCGAAGAGATTCGCAACGAAGGAACCCGGAAGCTGCGGCCGGCAGCCGAACGACTGGCCAAGGAGATCATCCTCAAGGGGCGCCGGGCGCAGGGAGACGATTGTGATATCGGCGAGTATGACGGCAAGACTCTGGGGCCACTTCTCCCGATCCTCAATCCTTATCTGGTCGACGACTCAGAGCGAGGGAAATGGCGCGCCATCAAGACCATTCTCGATCCCGGCCATCACGACGACGTAGTCCCGGCACGAAGCGCCTTGATGACCGCTCTGGGCGACTTGGAACGGTCGGTGAAGGACCATGATCTTCAATAGTCGAAGCCAGGCGGGCAGCAAGCTCGCCACGAAGGTCAAAGTCCAGCCTTGCCAACGAAGACTCTCCGTCTCCGCGCATGTCTGACTTCGACCGCATCATCAGGGAACGGGAGAAAGCAGCAGCCGCTGCAATCAGCGCTTCTCGCGCTCGCCGTGAGAAGACGTGGAACGAGGCTGTCGCGGCAACCGCGGGTGCGTTGGAAGCGCTTGGCCGGCTGGATGCTGGTGTTGGCTCCCTAAATAAGACTCTGTAGCTCGAGCGGAGGACATTGTTCGGCGGTTAGAGATCAATCTGCTTCCGGACGATCCGGGAAGTGATCATGAAGTCGCCTGATTCGCTCCCGGACTTCGGGGTTCAAAAACCGTCCCCTAATCTCCGCTAAGCAAGCGAACATGGGGCCTTTGTTTGAGCCCAGACGAGGGTGCTTTCGCGTTCACGCGAAGGGAGCACTCTCCTCAGCTGAGGTCACGCTGTCGTCCGTCGCGCTCTCGACCATCGATACGGCCGCAGACCGACGGCAGTTGACCAAGTGCAGCCCCTGCCTTTGCCGCCAGAGTCTCGATACCCAACGGAACCGCCAATCAGCGAACTGCGCTCTGCTTGTCAGTGAGACACGGGCTTGCTGCCGTGGAAGTACCAAAGCAAGAATACGGGCAAGAGTAGGGCTCCGACTCCCAGCGCGGCCGTGAAGGCCTGACCGATTGCATCGAGGTCCCCTTCCTCACCGATCCCGTCGTAGAAGAGAACGAATCGCACCAAGAGTGCGAAGATGATCATGACGGACGCCGCTATCGCGATGAACGCAGTGTCGTTGGTCTGTCGCCTCAGCTGATTGCCTAGCGCGTCGAGGCCGGCGATCGCGAACGCGGCGGGAAACACCCCGATGTAGCAAGCAATGGCGAAGATCCCGACCTGACCGAGGACGAGCACTAGCCCGCCGTTGGCCGCGACGAACCCAACGACGGCTGATGCAGCGGCGATGATCGCGGTTATGGCCTCAATCACCGTCCTGATGTCCGACAGCGGGTCGACGACGCCCCTGGTTGGTTCGGCAGGCTGGGTCATTGCTGGAATCTCGCCCATCGCCCGAGCGGTGTCAAGATCTGACCTTGGTCTACGCGAGCAATACCGCTTCGCGCGGTGGCTGTTGCAGGGTTTATGCAACAGCCACCGCGAAAAGCGGAAGCGCCGTCGCTTTACCGCCACGACCTGACCGCGGCTCGCCGAAGTAGCTGGCACAAGCGGCTGGATCAGCGCTCGGGACGCACCATGCGATGCAAGCGTCTGATCCGCTCCCGAAACTCGGGGTTCAAATACCGTCCCCTAATCCCCGTCTCGCTCGTCATGCTGGGAGTCGTGCGCAAGATGCTTCTCGGCGTCATCGCAACCCTCCTGATCCTGCTCATCGCCCTCCAGCTGATCCTGCCCTCGGTGATCGAGGGAAAGGTGGAGAAGCGCCTGGAGCAGGGCGGCGGCGACGCGAAGGTCTCGGTCTCCGCCCTACCGGCGGTGACGCTCCTGCGCGGCAGCGGCCGCTCGATCGACATCACCGGCTCCGGTCTGACCTACGACCTGGGCAAGCGCGACGAGAAGCCGCTCGAGCGCCTGGACGGGTTCGGCCGCGTCGAGGTCGACCTTCGCAACCTCGACGCCGGGCCGGTCAGGCTGGACAGCTTCGTCCTGACCCGGGCCGAAAGGGACGAGCCCTACACCCTGTCCATGCGCGGCACGAGCACCCCGCGCGAGCTGGCCGGCGAGCTGGGCACGGCCGCCGGCGGCGCGCTCGGGGGTCTGATCGGCGGACTGGCCTCGGGGGTCCTCGGCGGCGGCGGTGCCCCGGTTCCGCTGCGCCTGGAGGCGACCGTGGCCAGCCGCGACGGACGGCCCGAGGTCGGTGCCGCGAACGCCACCGTGGCCGGTCTGCCCGCGGGGCCACTCACCGAGATCGTCCTGCGCTCCGTGCTCGATCGCCTCTGATCAACCCACGGAGCGGGGTTGCCTCAGCATCGGAGGCCCGCCTCAGCGCCGGAGGGCCGCCTCGGCGCCGGAGGCCCGCCTCAGCGCCGCTCCAGCTCGAGCAGGAACCGCTTGCGCTCCAGGCCGCCGGTGTAGCCGCCGAGCGATCCGCCCGTGCGCAGCACCCGGTGGCAGGGGACCACTATGGGGACCGGATTGGAGCCGAGGCCGCTGCCCGCCGCGCGTACCGCCTTGGCGTTGCCGGCCCCGGCGGCCACCTCCGTGTAGGTGCTCACCTCCCCGAAGCCGATCCTCGCCGTGGCCTGCAGCACCTGGCGGTAGAAGCCGCGCGTGAGCGACCAGTCGATCGGGGTCTCGAAGCGCTCGAGCGATCCGGCGAAGTAGGCCTCGAGCTCACGGCGGATGCCGTCGATCCGGGCCGGGGCCTCGAGCACGCGCGGGGACACCTCGCTCGCGAGGCGCTCGAGAACGTGGTCGACCGACTGCTCCGGGTAGGCCAGGCGCACCAGCCCGCGCTCGGTGGCCGCCACCGTGAGCGGCCCCAGCGGCGAGTCCACCTGGGCGTAGGCCACGTCCAGGAGGCCTTGCCGTGCGGCGGCCTCGGCCAGCCGGTCGAGCAGGGCGGCGGGGGGCCCGGCGGGCAGGTCGTTCATGCCGGTATCTCCTCTCGTAGCCGCTTCAGTCCCTCATGGACGTTGCGCCGGGCGGCGTCCTGCGAGCACTCCATGGCGGTGGCCACGTCCGCGTAGGAGAGGTTGGCCACGCTGCGCAGGAAGACCGCCATGCGCTGCTTCTCCGGAAGCTCGCGCACGCGCGCCCACAGCCGCTGGGTCTCCAGGCCCGGCGGAGGGTCGTCAGCGGTCCCGTGGTCGGGAACGTGCTCCACGGGCACGGGGCGCCGGGCAGCGGCGCGATAGGAGTCGAGCGCCTTGCGGTGGGCGATGGTGAGCAGCCAGCCCTTCAGATTGCCGGCGTGGCGGAGGTCGGGGTAGGCGCGCAGCGCCGCCATGCAGGCCTCCTGGAAGCAGTCGTCGGCCTCCTGGGGGCCGACGGAGGCCACCAGGAACCTGTACACGGCGCCCCCATGGCGGTCGAGCACGAGCTGGAAGGGCGGGAGCGTCATCTCGCCCATCCAACGATCGGAGCCGGGCGCGTTGTGAGGCGGCCGCGAGGGGCGACCGTCAGCTCCGGACGAAGACCGGCGTCCCCAGCGGGATCCGGTTGAGCATCCACTTCGTGTCCCTGGGGTCGGTGCGCATGCAACCCAGGCTCACGCGGTTGCCGAGGCCGCTGAGGTCGCGCGTGGCGTGCACGGCCAGCCGGTCGCCGCCGGGCCATCCGGCGGGGAGCTTGGTCTGGTGGCCGGTCAGGGCGAGCACGCAGCAGCCGTAGGGGGAGCCGGGATCGCTCACCCGCAGCTTGTCGGTGACCGCATAGCGCCCGACCGGGGTGGCATGGTCGCGCCGGCCGACCCCGATCTTCATGGTGCGGACCGCCTTGCCGTTGTGCTCCACGGTCATGCGCCGCTTGGACAGATCGGCGTTCAGCGACCAGTTGACGGAGCTCACGTCCGCCACCTTGTCCGAACGCACCCATGCCTTCTGGCCGTTCTTGAGCTCGGGCACGAGCACGGCGAGCCACTTGCCGCGGCGCCCCACGACGCCGAGCACGCGGGGTGTGTCCCACTCGGTCTTGGGCGAGATCTTCAGGCGGACCTTGCCACCGGGCTTCCTGTACAGCGCGGTGCGGCGTGTCACGCGGGCCGTGGGGTACTGGTAGGCGCTCTTGGGCTCGGATGGGAACGGCTCCGCCTCACCGTCCTGCTGGGGAGCGAAGGCACGGGTGCCCGAGGCCGACGATCCGTCGCCGGCCGAGCCATCGCCGTCCCGGCCCGCGACCGCATACACCGCGCCGGCCAGCGCGAGCACCGCGATGCCCCCGACGAGGCCGGTCAGCACCCGCGACTGCCCGCGTCCACCGCCCGAGGCCGTGGCGGCCTCGGCCTCAGAGCCGCCTACCTGCTCCCACGTCGCCTCTTCAAGCAGCTCCTTGAGGATGTGCCCGAGATCGGCCCCGCCCTGGGCGCCCAGATCGCGGGACAGCTTGTCGATGGCGGCGGTGCGCTGGCGCGCGACCTCGGAGGCATCGGAGTCGAAGACCGTGCCCACGTCTTCGTCGGGGACGCGCCGGCGCAGGGAGTAGTCGAGGATCTCCCGGTCCCGGGGGTCGAGGCGTCCCAGCGCCTCTGAGATCTGGCGGCGTTCGATCATGAGCGGGCGATCGCGAGGCGAGCTCGGCGACCGTCCCCTGCCGCAGACTATCCATCGGGGCCTGCCTTCAGGATCGGGTTGCGACACCTCGGCCTTAATACCCGCACGAGGTAAAATCGGGGGCAACGGCGGCCAAACGCGGCTCACCGCGAGCAAGAGCCGATGGACGCGGTCGACCGGCTCCTTAAGCCGAGCTGAACACTGGCGCGTTTCCGCCCCATCGGCCAGGGGTAGCGGCTCCTCCAGGCAGCATCAGCCAAGGAGGAGAGCAGCATGACAACGACACTGATCATCATCATCGCAGTGCTGGTAGTGGTCGCGATCCTGGTGTTCCTGCTGGTCGGACGCCAGGCAAAGGCCAAGCGCGACGAGAGGGACCGGGCCGACGCCCTCGAGCACCGCGAGGAGGCCAAGGTGCGTTCCGCCAGGGCCGAGAGCAAGGAAGCGGAGGCCGAGGAGCAGGCCGCAGTCGCCAAGCGCGAAGAGGCGCGGGCCAAGGAGCAGAGGACCGTGGCCGAGCGTGAGCGCCGGGCGGCCGACGAGCGCCACGAGGAGGCCGACCGCCTCGATCCCGACGTGGACCACGAGACGCGCAGGGACGAGCGCGAGGCCCAGCGGGGCGGAGAGCCCGGGGGCGGGCGTGGACGCGAACGCGATGTCGGGCGGGACGGTGAGCCCAGGGGCGGGCGTGGACGCGAACGCGACGCCGGGCTGCACGGCGAGCCCAGGGGCGGGCGTGGAGCCGAACGCGACGCTGGGCTTGGCGCCGAGCCCGGCGGCGAGCATGGACGCGAACGGGACGCCAGGCTGGGACGAGGCGGCGATCGCGAAGCAGACCGCGGGGAGCGCGGCCCGCGCCGCTGAGGCTGAACATGGACCCCAAGACGCTGGGACAGGCCGGCCTTCAAGGCTGGCGCAAGGCCCTCGCCGACAAGACCACCGGGCCGGTGACCGATCGCACGCCGCTGGACGAGGACGCGTGGCGCGCGCTGGTGGGCGCCACGTTTTTCGTGTTGTCCGTGCTTTACGTCGTCAAGACCGTCAAAGTGGTGCTAGACAAGGGCTGATGCAAGGCCCCAATCAAGAGGAGAGAACTGGATGATCATAGGAGCGATCGTTGTCGTCTGTGTGGTGCTGCTGGTACTGGCCTTCGTGTTTCCGCGGCTGTCTCGTCACCCCCAGCGGGGTGTGGACAGCACGCTGAGCGTCGGCCAGAAGACCGGCGGCTTGCTGCCGGGCTTCCTGGGCCGGTGGGCCCAGAAGCCGTTCAGGTCGTCGCGCAAGGCGACCAACAAGAGCGCCGCCAAGGGCCGCCAGGGCCGCGGCAAGATGCCCGGCTGAGAGAGCCGACGACCTACCTGCCGTGCGGGACGGCAGGTAGCTCACGGCGCCCCTTCGCGTCCTACCGATCGCGGAGCACGCGCGAGCACGCTCGTCCGGCCCAAAGCCTCGGGCTCAAGGCCTGGGGCCTTGGTGCCGATGCAGGTCCGACACCAGAGAAGACTTCTCGACTAACGCACCCTCGTCGCGAGGCGGGTCCGCAAAGCCACGGGACTCCACCGGAGTCAGCCGGGCTACCGAAGTAGCGCCGTCAGGCGGCCGCTCGCGCGAGCGGTCCCCGGCGACCAAGGAACGTCGTAGGGGCTGCTCGCCAACAAGGGAAGACTCGATGTCCAACCCGACCCACCTCAGGCGCTACGGCCGTGCCGGCATCGCCCTCACCATGTGCTTCGCGTTCCTTGCCGTCCCCGTTGCCGCGCAGGCCGCCCATGTGGGCCTTGGCACCGCCGGAGCCTTCGTGGTCCTCGGCGGTTCTGCGGTCAACAACACCGGCACGTCGGTGCTCAACGGCGACCTCGGGGTCACGCCCGGCACATCGCCCACCGGCTTCCCCCCCGGGGTGGTCAACGGCACCACGCATGACAAGGATGCGGTCGCCGGCCAGGCGCAGTCCGACCTCACCACTGCATACAACGCCGCGGCCGGACAGCAGCCCACGACCAACCTGACGGGCACCGACCTTGGTGGTCTTACTCTGACCCCGGGGGTCTACAGGTTTTCCTCCTCCGCCCAGCTGACGGGCCTGCTCACCCTCGACGGCGGAGGCGACCCCAACGCGGAGTTCATCTTTCAGATCGGCTCGACCCTGACCACGGCATCCAACAGCTCGGTGGTGCTGATCAACAGCGCCTCTCCGTGCAACGTCTACTGGCAGATGGGCAGCTCGGCCACGCTCGGCACCGACACGGCTTTTCAGGGCAACCTGCTGGCGTTCACGAGCATCACGCTGAACACCCGGGCGTCGGTGATCGGACGGGCGCTCGCCCGCAACGGCGCGGTCACCCTGGATACCAACCGCCTCGACGGTTCCGGGTGCGGCACCAACACCACGCCGACTGCGCCCGGCACCACGCCGACTGCGCCCGGCACCACGCCGACTGCGCCCGGCACATCGCCGGCAGGGAGCGCTCCGCCCACGCCGCCGGCTTCGCCCGCCGCGCGCCCGCCGGCCTCCGTCCCGGCCGTGAGCCGAAAGGGCAGGGCGACCATGCGCCGTGCACCGCGCGGATCCTGCACAGCCGGCTTTCGCGCCAGGGTGGGCGGTCGCCTGATCAAGCGCGTCGTCTTCAGGATGGACGGCAAGCGGATCGCCAACCGGACCAAGTCGCCGTTCCAGGTGTTCGTGCGCGGCTCGGCGGGCTCGCACAAGGTCACGGCGCGCGTCACGTTCAAGGACGCCACCCGCGCCAAGACCCTGACGCTCCGCTACCGCGTGTGCGCAGCGGCGCTGCTGCGGCCGCGCCCCGGCCCGTCGCCCTTCACCGGATGAGCCGCCCCGCCTGGTCCGGGCCGCGGTTTCCGGGTCTTCGCCGGGGCGTCGCGGTAGCGGCGGCGGCGCTGGTCGGCGCCGGTGCCGGCTGTGCGCTGAGCGGGCCCGCCCGAGCCGATGCCTCGAACATCGCCGCAAGCCAACGCCTGGTGGTGGTGCAGCAGGGTCACTTCGCCCGCACGCGGCCGAACGCCGGCGCGCGCCGGGTCGAGTACGTCAACGCTCTACGGCCGCTGACGCGCGTACGAACCGTCCTGCCCGTGCTCGGCTACGCGACCAGCAGCGCCGGCAACCCCTGGGTGAACGTCCGGCTCCCCGGGCGCCCCAACGGCCACGAGGGGTGGATCCCCGCGTCGGGGACCAGACGCACGTCCACCGCGTGGCACGTCGCGATCAGGCTCTCCACCCGCCGGGTGACCGTCTACCGAGACGGCCGCGCGAAACGCCGCTTTGCGGCGGTGGTGGGCAAGCCCTCGACGCCGACTCCTCGGGGTCGGTTCTTCATCGAGGAGGCCGTCGAGCTCTCTTCCCGAGACGCCGGCGGCCCGTTCGCACTGGCCGCCAGCGCGCGGTCTGACGTGCTGCAGGAGTTCGACGGTGGCCCGGGTCAAATCGCTCTGCACGGGACCGACGACCTCTCCGGCGCGCTCGGGACCGCGGCCTCGCACGGCTGCATCCGGCTCAGCACACGCGCCATCACGTGGCTGGCGAGACGCATCGGCAGCGGGGTCCCACTGACCATCACGCGATAGGCGCGTATGTTTCCCAGCACGGTCGCGGCTGGCTGCGAGTGCCTCGCCCCGACCCGATGGGAGCGGTGGCAGAGTCCGGTCTATTGCAGCTGCCTTGAAAGCAGCCGGCCTCTTCGTGGGGCCCGGGGGTTCGAATCCCTCCCGCTCCGCTGCGGGCCGCGCGGGACCCGATGCTCAGCCTGCGGGCTCGATCCGCGCCGGCGCGCCCCACTCGGTGAGCACCTCGGGGAGGACGATGCTGCCGTCCTCCTGCTGCCCGTTCTCCACCAGCGCGATGATCGTGCGCCCCACCGCCACGGCGGTGCCGTTGAGCGTGTGCACGTGCACCGGGCTCTGGCCCTCGGCGGGCCGGTACCGGATGTCCAGGCGCCGGGCCTGGTAGTCGGTGGTGTTGGAGCAGGAGGTCAGCTCGCGGTAGCGCTCCTGGCCGGGCAGCCACGCCTCCACGTCGTACTTCTTGGCCGCGGAGCTGCCCAGGTCGCCCACCGCGATGTTCACCACGCGGTAGGGGAGGCCGAGGGCCTGCATGATCTCCTCCTCGATCCCCAGGATCCGCTCGTGCTCGGCCGCCGAGTCGCCCGCGCCCACGAACGAGAACATCTCGACCTTCTCGAACTGGTGCACCCGGAAGATGCCGCGGGTGTCGCGCCCGGCGGCTCCCGCCTCGCGCCGGAAGCAGGGCGAGAAGCCCGCGTAGCGCAGCGGGAGCTCGTTCGCGGCGAGCATCTGGCCGCCGTGCAGCGAAGCCAGCGGAACCTCGCTGGTGCCCGCCAGGTAGAGGTCGTCGTCGGGCACCCGGTAGATCTGCTGCTCGGTGTCGGGGAGGAATCCCGTTCCGTACAGGGCCTCCTCCCGGACCAGGGCGGGCGGGATGACGGGCTCGAAGCCGTGGGCGCCCACGACCTCGATCGCCCAGCGCACCAGCGCCAGCTCGAGCAGCACCAGCGGCCCCTTGAGATAGGCGAAGCGCGCGCCGGCCACGCGCGCGCCGGCCTCCAGGTCCACGAGGTCGCCCAGGAGCTCGAGGTGGTCCCGTCCGCTGCGTCCCGCCTCGCCGACCTCGCGTAGGACCGCGTCCTGGTCGGCGGCCCCGGGCTGCGG
>JAABUR0100002279.1_pt1 | contig 30010 bp, 15 predicted proteins | sample 5560091 | NCBI WGS metagenome assembly JAABUR01 (sample SAMN10711879, study PRJNA513375) | rock metagenome | isolation source: Antarctica rocks | place: Antarctica: Victoria Land, University Valley sud
TCCGGGATTGGCTTCGTGTCCAAAAGCCATGTTCCGAAAGGACCTTGCGCCCATCTACCTCAACCTCCCGCTCGACCGAGTGATTTGAGAACTACTGAAACTTGAACTTAGGTGGACCGCAGCCCCCGGGTCGTGGCCGCCTACGGCTCGAACCTTTACGATTGGCGCGCCATGGCCGCGTCGCCGTCGTCGGCGATCTGTCGCGCTTGCAATCCACTCGTACCGCCCTCAGCACGGATGAGGAGGGCCGCCCGGCCTCCGATCGCCACGGGGGAGGTCGGAGGCCGGGCGGCGTTCTCCTCGGCTCACCTCTTGCCCTTCGGGTCCCCGGGTTTCTTGTCGGGGACGTTCTCGGGCGGCGGCTCTATCGCGACGCTGTCCTTGGCTCCCGGGACCGAAGGCATCTTCGCCGGCTTGGGGAAGGCCGTTTCGGGGATGTCTTTCAGGTCCTTCTTGCGGTCTTTGGCCGCCAGGATCGAGTATCGAGCGTCTCCCTTCGATCCGATCTCGTAGCGACCCCAGTAGGCTTGGGTCGTCGGATTGTAATAATAAATATATCGAGGTTGCGATTCGTGGTAGATGCAATAATGGTAGTCGTACGTCGGCTGGGTGACGAGCGGCCTGTAGTAGTAGTTGACGTAATAATAGTTGTTGGTCGTATTATATGACCAGTTCGTGTCGTAGTACTGGCGTGGGCCGGAGGCCTCGCAGAGGCGAGGACCGACGAGGAGGGCGGTCAGGACCAGGACCAGGATTCTCGCGGATTTCACGATCAGCTCCTTCGGGGATCGCACGGGACACGGAGGGGTGGCAGGCCGACGGGCCGATCCCGGCGGCGGTTCTACGGCCAACGAGGCCGGGCTTGACCTTTGCAAGCACGGCGACGTGACGTGGCGGCGAGACTCGCTCAAGGCGCGGCGCCGGGCAGGTCCTGAGGTACGAAGTCCTTGGAATAGCGGACGGTGACCGCCGCGCGGAACCGGCCCACCTTCTTGTAGACCTGAGTGAATATCTTCTCGACAGCCTCTCCCCTGGCGGTCGCATCGTCCGAGGGGAGGGCCTTCGCCCCCTTCGGGCTGGCCTCGTCGGCCGGCGGGGGGCTGTCCTTGGGCCATGCCGCGGCGAAGCACGCCGTGATCGTCCCGACGATCGTGGAGTTGGGCATATTCTCGGCGACGGCACTCTCCGCGTATCCGGTGACCTTGAACGAGTCCGAGACCTTGTTCGACCGGTGCCAACCGGGGACCGTGAGCGTCGTCTTGCCCGGCACGATGAAATGCCGATAGGCGGTGTTTTCGCTGAATGCGAAGACGCTCAGGCCGTCGATCGTCAACGTCACGGCCGCATCATTGGGCGAGTCGTTGATCAGCGCGATCGCATAGGTTTCTTCGCGCCGGATCTTCAGGAAGGCGAGACCGTCTTCCATCGAGGCCGCGCGGGGGCGGTACTCCGAGCCCGACTTGACGCGCACCTCGATCGCGTAGGGACCCTTAGGGTCGGGCGAGATCCTGGTGTTTGCCAGGTGGATCTTCGGGTTCTCCACGGCCTCGGTGAATCCCTCGTTGCGCTGCTCTTCGGTGGCGGCGGCGGGGATCGAGACGGTCGCGCCGACGAGCGAGGCGATGGTCGTCATGTCGAAGATTCCGCGCGGCTCGAAGGCGACGACCTCGGCCCCCGATTGATCGACGACATGAGCGCGGATCTGGACCGCGGGGGCTTTCGCCTTCGGATCCTGGACGTCGCGGAACTCGCCGTTGAGCTCCAGCTCGGCCCGCCGCGTGACGGCGAGCCCGAGTTTCTTCAACTCGTCGGTCATGCATTTGGTGATGGCCGTCCCGGCGCCGCTGGCAAGCTTCGCCGGGGCCCGAAAATCTCCCACGGCGATCGTAGATTGGCCCTTCTGGTCCAGCAGGAGCTTGACCTGCTTGGCGATGACGGCCGTCTCGCCAGCGAGATCGCTCTCGGCGGTCGCGGAGCGGGGACCGGGTAGTATCGCGAGGGACGCGAGCCAAGACGCCATCGCCGCACGGCGGAACCCGGTCGCCAGGAACGCTAATCTTGACACGTCAATCCTCCCGACACGCGAGGGGTCGTCTCGACATGGATGATCAGAAGGCCCGGAACGGGGTTCCCAGCTCCAGCTCGCGGGCGACGTCCTGGAACGTGGATATGAGCCTACCTTCGAGTGAGTCCCACTCCGTCCGCTTGATGGCGGCCCCTTGCAGCAGCGACGCCAGCCCGAGCTGTCGCAGCTTGGCGTTGGCCCGGATGATACCCGGGAGGTCCTTCTCCTCGAGGCCTAGCTCGGCGGCCACCGCGGCCGGGCCCAGGTCCTTCAAGTAGGACCTGGCCACCGCGCCGATGGGCTCGGGGAATTCGCGGATCGGTTTCGATGCGTCCTCCCCCACCCTGAGGAATTCGCCGGTCGCCTCCTGGAGGGCCTTCAGGAACTTCGCCTCATCCTTCTCGAGGAGCCTGTCCATACCCTCGGTGAAGAGTCTCTGGGCCTTGTCGCGGGCCGCGCCCGTGACGGCCAAGCCCGCGCGGACCGTGTCCTTGAAGGGGACCGGGCCGTGCCGGTGGCAGGCCATGCACGACAGGCCGGCGACGACCGCCGAGGTGCCGGACGTCCTCAGCGCATCGCCGACGATATCGATCGGGCCGGCATCGATCCGCCTGCCTTGGGCGTCGACCAGCAGGTAGCCCTGCAAGCCGTTCGGGAGGTGGAAAATGATCTCGCCGCCGGCGTGCTCGAACGCCTGACGAGGGAATGGATTGGCGGCGAAGGTGGGGCCGAGCGGGAACCGGAAGAGGTTGCCGGTCCCCTCGTTCTTCCCGAAGTCGTAGCTCTTCCAGTAGGCGCCATACGACGAGGTATGACGGTCAACCAGGCGGTTCTGGCTGGAGATGCCGCTCGTGGTGAAGCCCGCCCGCGCCAGCCTGTCGCGGAGGAAATCGGCCTCGACGTCGACTCTCAAGAGTCTCTCCAACCCCCGGGCGTCCTTCGGCAAGTCGAGCAGGGTGTGGTACAGCGGCGCCCGTGAGGCGGAGGCGACGAACCAGTCGACGCGCACATAGGGGAGCCGGGTCCCGGCCGCCTCATAGACCTCCTCTGCCAGGTCGCGCGTGACCTCGTCTGGCCCCGAGTCGTGCTTCAAGCCGAAGGGATAGCGTGCAAGGACTTCCTTCCAGAGATCGCGCTCGTCCCAGCCCACGTCGCGGAGATCGACGGCAAACACGGTCTGTTCACGGTCGACCGCCTCGGGGGCGACGACGTCGGGCTTCCAGCTCAGGCTGTTGACCAATTTGGCCAGCGCGGCACGGGCGATCCTCAGTTCGGCATCGCTGATGCCCTTGTCGTTGTGGAGGTTGTGGAGGGTGAAGTATTTCAGGAAGGGGCGGTCGGTCGGTCGGGCCGCACGGAGGTGGTCGCGCACGGCGGCCAGCACATCTCTCTCGGTCTTCAGCGGCCGATCTGCGGCATCGGCGAACGGGAAAGGGGCCCCGGAAGTGATCCAGCGGCGGATGAGGTCCCGGTCGGCGTCCGAGGGCTTGGGCGCCGAGGGGGGCATGTCCTTGTCGACGCCGAGGCGGGCCCAGAGGGCGGACTTCTCGGGCACGCCGGGGACGACGTAGGGCAACTCGTCTTCGCCCCGCTTGGCGACCAGGTTGTCGCGATCGAGGACGTTGTAACCGGGCACCTCGAAGCGGACGCCGTGGCACCGGTAGCAGTATTTTTTCAGGAGGGCGTGCGCCGTCCCGGCCAGTTCCGGATCAGGCGCGGCGGCTCGCACCTGCTCGACGGACACGAACCCTATCAGGAGGATGGCCAGCGATCCTGGTCTGAGTCGCATTGCAGATGACCTCATCCAATTCGGAGGATTCGACCTGTCCGCCCTGGATTCTCGGGGAAATCGAGGTCTCCTGGATCGAATCGACGATGACCCTCATCCAGGCACAGGATCGCTCGAATGCAGGAGCCCTGAACGTTTGCACGTAGGCCGAGCGACCGGGAACTTCGAGTGACAAGGCAACCCGGCCGACATCACCTCGCATGCAGGAATGAACAACTCGACGACGTCCGTGGAACGAGTCGGGCATTCCGTCCGTCGGATCGTCCGAAGCGCTTGGACCGATCTCGAGCGGCGGTTGGCTCCTCCAGGTCGAGTGATTCGCATGATGGACGACACGCCCGCAGGCCGACAACAGCGTCGGAAAACGATCCACGATCCGGCTCCCGGGTGGACAGCCGCGGCGATCCGGTGCAAGATCGATGGAGATTGTAGTCCTGGCGATGCCGCCATGCAACCGAAAAGATAGACCCGAACCCGGACATTCCCTTGAGCGGCCATCCCGGGGCACGTACGTTGGAGAAGGGTTCGCGTCACGTGCGAGCCCGATTGGGCGTATCGCCTTGGGCGTATCGCCGATACGGTGTCGCCCCTTCCCGCCTGTTCCCGACGGCGATTCGCCGACGGCAATCGGAGGCCTCTCGATGAACCCAGGCGAGCGCAACAAGCCCGGCGAAGTCGAGCTCCGGCCCGGGGCCGAGCCGCTGCCCGACCACATCCTCGTCGAGAGGCTCGGCAAGGGCGGGTTCGGCGAAGTCTGGAAGGCACAGGCCCCCGGCGGCTTCCATGTCGCCCTGAAATTCGTCATCCTCAGCGGCGCGGCGGGCGACCTGGAACGCCGATCCCTGGACATCATCCGTCGGGTCCGCCACCCCAATCTGCTCACCCCCTTCGGGGCCTGGATCGTCGGCGGTTGGCTCATCATCGGCATGGACGTGGCCGACCAGACCCTCCTGGACCGCTTCCACGAGGCCCAGACCGAAGGATTGCAGGGGATTCCCCGCGAGGAGCTGATCGAATATCTCGCCGAAGCCGCCAAAGGGATCGACTATCTCAACAGTCATTCCCGAGGGCACGAGACGGGAGGAGCGTCTGGCATCCAGCATCGGGACATCAAGCCGCAGAACATCTTGCTGGTGGGCGGCGGGGTGAGGGTGGCCGACTTCGGGCTCGTCCGGCTGATGGAGCACAGCATGACCGGGCACACCGGCAGCCTGACGCTCGCCTACGCGGCCCCCGAGTTCTTCGGCAAGGAGACCTCCGACCGGTCGGACCAGTATTCCCTGGCGGCGACGTACTGCCACCTGCGGGGGGGGCGATTGTTGTTCTCCGGCACCCACGAGATGGTCATGGCCGGTCACCTCTTCCACCCGCCCGACCTGTCCATGCTGCCCGAGGAGGAGCGACCTGCGGTCGCCCGAGCCCTGAACAAGATCCCGAAGCATCGCTGGCCGAGTTGTCGGGCCTTTGTCAAGGCGTTGCAGGAGAGCCGGACGGGGAGTGGGCACGAAACTCGCTTCGACGACCTGACCCGTGCCTTGCCAATCACGGCACGGCATGGAGACGGCACCCGACCACTCCGGGTCGAACCTGCCACGTTCTCGGAGCGTCAGGCACTCGAGGACACGGAAACGTCCGCACAATACTCCCCCGGGGAGACGCCCGACACAGGGACCAGGGGGCCCTCCGCGGGGCCGGGACTTCATGAGGCGAAGGGATCGGCCGCGTCATCGGACGGCGACGAAACCGACGGGCCGGATGAGCGGGACTCGAGCCCACGGGCTGATCCGTCGGGCAACTTCCGGAGAGGACAGAGGGTCAAGGGTCTGGTTGCCGTCGCACTGGTCGCGACCGTGGCGATCTCCGCGAGTTTCTCGGGCCTTCTGGACCCGCTCCCGCCCGAGACCATCAAGCCGAAACCGGTCGTTGATCCGCCGAAAATCGCTCGCGCCTGGGATGAAGCGGACGCGATCTGCGAGAAGGCGGATGCCCTGTTTCGCTCGAACGACAGCGCCGGGGCGATCACCGCCTTCGGCGAGGCGATCCGCCGGGCCCCGAACCACGCCCGGGCCTATCAGAGCCGCGGGAATGCCTACCGCAACCGGGGAGAGTTCGAGCGGGCGATCGACGATTACGACCGGGCGATCCGCCTCCGGCCGACGGATGCGTCCAACTATTATCATCGGGGCCTGGCCCGCTTCCTCAGGGGAGACAATTCCGAGGCGATCACCGACTTCGGCATGGCGATCCGCCTCGACCCCGAGAATGAGACCGCCTACGACTCCCGCGGGAATGCGTACAGTCGGAAGGGCGACCTCGAACGGGCAAAGGCCGACCACGATAGGGCGGCCGAGATACGATCCACACCGGGATCCATCCGGAAGAAACAGGGTTGATCGCAGCGACTTCGAGCATCGCGAGAGATTCGACCCCCAATCAACGCATCCGACCCAACCCCTCGACGGAGGACCCTCGATGCTCAGAGCGATCTTGCTCATCACCTTGGCCGGGACCTTCGTTTCCGGCGGGATGCACTTCGCGGCCCTGGCCGATGCCCCCCGTAAATTCCAGCAGTTCGAGTCCGTCGTCAACGAGCAGTCCGGTTTCATGCTCCGAGTCGACGTGGACAAGCCCGGCCGCGTGTACGACGAGGGCGAGACCATGACGGTCTCGATCACCGCCGAACGAGACTGCTATGTGTACTTGCTGTACTATGACGCCGGGGATAACGCGTCTTGCCTCTTCCCGAACAAACACCAGAAAGACAACCTCATCAAGGGCAAGACTCCGGAGCGAATCCCCGTCGATGGCTCCGGCTTCTCGATCCGGACCACGGCCCCGTTCGGGGAAGAGACGTTGCACGTGGTCGCCGTGCTCCAGCCCACCGACCTCTTCACCGACCAGCCGCTGACCAAGAATACGGCCACACGCCTCTCGGTGAAGGAGGTCAGCAAGGCCATGGAGATCGTCGAGAACAAGGCCGACCGGGGCGTCTGGGCCGAGTCGAGGATCAAGATCACGACCCGGAAGGCGCCGCCGGACCGGCCCCGGGGAGAGGACGCGGGCCGGGGCCGAGACGGCGATTCGAAGCCGAGGCGGCTCGGAGTCTTCGTCGGCATCAGCGATTACAAGGATGAGAACGTCCCGAGGCTCCTGGTCAGCCACCGGGACGCGGAGCGGATGGCCAGGTCTCTCGGCGAGAAGGGGGGGCTGGACGACGTCACGCTCCTGACCAACGATAAAGCGACCAAGGAGGCGATCCGCGGGGCGATCTTCGAAGGACTCGTCAAGAAATCGAAGCCCGGCGATACGGTCTTCATCTACTTCAGCGGCCACGGCGGCCGCACCCCCGACACGAACGGCGACGAGTCGGATAAGTTCGACGAATACCTGGTTCCCTTTGACGGCAAGGCAGGGAACATCGAGTCGATGATTTTGGATGACACGTTCGCCCGTTGGGTGCAAGAGCTCGACGGGAGGAAAATCTGCGTGGTCCTCGATAATTGCTACTCCGGCGGGGCCTCGAAGGGGATGAAGGGCATCGCCAGGCCCGTGGCCGCCGGGCCCGTGAAAGTCGACTTCTTCGACGGCGAGCTCGAGCGGGCCAAGGATCTGGGCCAGGCCGATACCATGGTCCTGGCCGCCAGCGGGCCCGACCAGGTCGCCTGGGAGATGCCGACCGGGGAGGGGAGCGTCCTGACATATTATCTCATCAAATCCCTGGATGAGCCCGAGGCCGACACCAACAAAGACGCCCGCCTCTCAATGGCCGAGGCCTTTCGCTTCGCCAAGGAATCGATCGAGGTCTACGTTCGCAAAACGTTCCAGGCCGAGCAGAACCCCCTGATCGTGGACAACGCCAACGACTCCATCTATCTCCGTCCCTGACGTCTCCGCGGCTCGGCGCCGATGGGTGATATGGCCGCGGTGGGGCTCCGTTCCGCCACGGCCATCGCGGATTCGACTTGCGAATGGCGAAAGTCCTCCAGAGATGAGCGAACTCGGTGGTAGGGTTTGGTCTGGCGCGTCCACTAAGGGAGTGACGATGAACTTACGACACACCCTCCGCGCACTGTACTTGATCATCGCGACGGCTCTTGTCTTACTCGGGACGTCGTCGAGGGGAGTCGCCCAGGAGGGGGTAAAGGAAGCAGGGAACCGAAGTCCCGAAGTCCAAGGCCACTTGAAATCGGCCGAAGATGCCCATCGCCGCAAGGACCTCAAGGCGGCCATCGATTCGGCGCATCGGGCATTGGAGCTGGCCAAGAAAGCCCTCGGAGTCAAACATCCCGAGACGTGCAGGGCTGCCATGACATTGGTCGGCTATCAATGCGAGAAGGCGAAAAAAGACGGCGATTATCGAAAGGTCCTGAATTACGCAGAGGGTGGACGAGCTTTCGCGAAAAATATCGGTGCGATCGAGTGGGAGCGGAAGTGGGCACGGTACGGGTTGGAGGTCGCCCAGCAGGAGATTCGGACGGGCCGATTGAAGCCTAACGAACCAGCGGTGGTTCGCGCCCAAGTCCTCATGGTCGAATTCGAGTGGTCGCAGTCGTCCGACGCTTATCATCGCGGCGATCTCCAGGGGGCGGTCGAGGCGGCCCGGAGGGCGAAGGGGGTCGTGGTGGCGAGCTCGATGCACGCGAACCACCCCGAGGCCGTCCGCGTGGAGCTCTTGTTGGAGAGGACGCTGGCGGCGACCGCGCTGGCCGCGAACCGCCTGGACGAGGCTCGATCGCACGCCGAGCGGACCGTCAAGGTGGCCAGGAGCTCGTTACCCGAGGGGCATCCGGATCGCATTCATGCCCTGGTGTCGCTGGCCTCGATCCAGTTCTCGCTGGCTCCCGACGCGGCCCTGATCCTGTGCAAGGAGGCCGTGGACCATTCGGAGCGAAACCGCGACGCCAACGCGATCATGCGGATCGAGGCGCTGGTGATCGCCGCGGGAATCCTTCTGGGCCGAGGTGCCGAGGGTGAAGCCGCGGCGACCCAGAAATTGGACGAGGTGGGGCGGTCCGCCGGCCCAGGCAGCCCGCTCATCCTCGCGACCCAGCGTTACGTGGCTCTGTATGTATGGACGCCCATGTTCCAGAGGGCGCAGGAGGCGGTCTCGCACGACGAAGGTGTCGACACGGTGGCGGGACGCCTACGCGTCGACCTCGACCGTTCCCGGACGGCCCTCAGGCAGGCGGGATTCGAGGACGGCTGGACCGCGCTGGGGGCGATGTGGTTGGCGCAGTTCCACTGGGAGCATCGCGAGGTCAAGGCCACCGAGAGCGTACTGGACAGCCTCTCCGGGACGGTTCCGAACTCGAAGGACCTCCCGGCCTTCCTTCGTGCCGAATATTGGAACCTCCGGGGTTTGGTCGAGACGGAGCGGTCGAACTACGCGCAGGCACGCGAGGCCTTCGATCGGACCCTGGAGATATGCCTGGGCGCCAACCTCCCCGCGGAGGAGGCGCTGGCGCTGAGCAACCTAGGGCTGCTGCTGCTCCACCAGGGGGACTACCCCGCCGCCCGCGAGAAGATCGAGAAAGCCGCGGCGATCTATGCCGATCGGCCCGCGTACCGGAACGACCGGAATCGCCCCTTCACCCTGACCAATCTGGGGCTGGCCTGTGACGGGGGAGGCGACCGCAAGAGGGCGAAGGAGTGCTTTAGCGAGGCCCTGGCCCTGGCCCTGGCGACCAAACCCACGGATTCGCACGCGGTCTATCTGTGCCGCAACAACCTCGGCGGCCACGAATACCGCGTCGGCCGCTGGGACGAGGCCCGGGGACAATTCGAGGAGGCGCGCCGGATCGCCGATCGCTCCTTCAATACGAAATTCCACGTCGCCGCGGTCGACGTGAACCTGGGATGGCTTGCCCTGGAGCAGGGCCAGGTCAAGGACGCGGAGGACCGATTCCGCGCCGCCCATGCGAGCTTCCTCGCCGAGCGAGGCGAGGAACATCCGCGGACCGCCGAGGCCCTCGGCTATCTCGCGCGGGTCGAGGCTCGGAATGGCGCGGTCGCCTCGGCGCGTGACCATCTCGAAAAATCCGCCGACCTCCGCCAGCGCCACGTCAAGGGCCTGCTACAAACCTCACTCTCGGAGCGAGACCGGCTCGCGGTGGTGCAGGAACTCCGGGTCCATCCCGAGTCGAGCAGCTGGCCGGGTCTCCTCGACACCTATCTCGAGCTGGCGCCCAGCCTCGGGGTTCCTACAGCTGGACAATACGCCCGAGTCCTCGCCTGGAAAGGGGTCGTCGCGCGCCATGCGCCCCCGCGGGTCGAGGAATTGGAGGCCGACCCGGGCGTCCGGGAGATCGCACGTCGCCGTGAGCTCCTCATGAAGGACCTGCGCGACACGTCCATGTCGGGGGCAACGGGACGTCCGGGCGTCAAGGGCGCTGGAGCCCTGGACCGCGCCAAAGAGGATGTTTCCGACCTGGAGCGCGAACTGCTCCGGCGGAGCCCACGCTTCCGAAAGGCGGTCGACCTACCGGATCCGAGCCCATCCGAGGTCGCGGATGCGCTCCCCCCGCGCTCGGCCCTGCTCGACGTGGTGGTCATCCGCGGTTACCGCCCTCGGAGTTCGGGCGATGCGCAGGTGAAGGATGTCCTCCGCCGTTACGTCGGGTTCCTCATCCGCCCCGGCTCCCCTCCGATCCGGATCGACCTGGGCGATGCGGACCCCATCGACATGGAGGTCGTCGCCCTCCACGAGGCCCTGAGGCAGGGTCCGACGAAGGGGGCCGATCCCGACGCGTCTGCCGCCCGGCTGGCCACGATCGTCCGAGCCCCGCTCCTGCCCCATCTCAATGAGATCGACCTCCTGATCGTCGCCGGGGACGACCTGATGCACCGCCTTCCCCTGGGCGTGCTCCCGGGCCGTCGACCGGGGACGCACTGGGTCGACGAGATGGCTTTCTCCTCGGTCACGACCGCGCAGTCGCTGGTCTCTCGACGCCGACGGGCGCCGCTGGACGTCTCCGGTGCCCTGATCGTCGGAGATGTCGATTATGGGACCAAGACCAAGGCGGCCGGGGATGGGCGAGCCTCATTCTCTTACCCTCACCTGCCGGGGACTGCGACCGAGGCCAGGAAGGTCATCGGCTTGTTCAAGGGATATTTCCCGGACGCGCCGATGGATTATCTCGACCGCAAGGCTGCCGACCCGACCAGGCTCCGTGAACTCCTCCCCAGGCGGAGGTATGCGCATCTGGCAACGCACGGCTTCTTCGACCGCCGCCGGGAATCGACGGCCTCGTTTGGCACCTTCGACGTGCTGTCGCAGCTCGACTCGTGTCTGGTCCTGGCGGGAGCGAACGCGAAGATCAGCGATGCCGTGTTGACGGCCGAGGAGGTGGGTCGGCTCGATCTGCGAGGAGTCGACCTGATTACCCTTTCGGCCTGCGAGAGCGGCCTCGGCCACCTCAGCGCCGGGCAAGGTGTGATCGGCCTGCTCGGGGCCATCGACCGCGCCGGGGCCTCGGCGGTCATCAGCACGCTCTGGCATGTCGACGATGAGGCGACGCAAACGCTGATGTTCGCGTTCTACGGCCATCTCTGGGCCGGAGATGCGAAGATGGGGCCGGCCCAGGCGCTACGTGCCGCTCAGAATGACATGATCCAGCGGGTCGTGAAATCCGGCGACGGAAGTCCGCTGGATCATCCCCACTACTGGGCGGCCTTCGTCCTCGGAGGGAATCCCGCCCCCCCTCGTTAGCACCACTCGGCCGGGGGGGGTCGTGGGCCGCGAACGCCGGGCTCGCCCCTCTCGGAAGCGCACCGCCAGTCCGATGTGGTCATCCCCAGAGGGAGATTCCCTATCGGTGTGCTCCTCGCCGTCTCGGGGAAAGCAAGGCTCGACGAGTTGTCGAGGGATTGGGCAGGGCCGATCGGTCGGTCCGGGTGAGTAACTGGGCATAGGGCGAGGTCACCTCGCCGAGTCGGGGACTCTCCGGGGACCTGATGCCCAGCTGGTAACTGCCCCGACTCCGCCGGACCCCCTGGATCAGGAGCTGATACGTCTGCCCTTCAATCACGTCCAGAGCAATCTCCCCGCTGCCGAAATCGGAACTTCCGCCGCGGGCGATGACGCGCCGCCTCGCCCCGTACACGGTCAGCGAGAGGTCGGCATAGGGAGCCTTGAAGTCGATGATGAGCCGGCCGGTCCGGGGCGACGTGAACTGGAATGCGTCACGGTCCCGAGCGGAGTCGATGTGACCAAATCCGACACCGATCGCGCCCAGTCCGCTCTCCACCAGGTTCAGGGTGGCGGCCCCTGCGCCCGTATGGGTCGGCTGGTCCCCGGCCCTCGGATCGGGATCGGTGGGGAGGAAGGGATCCCCGGCGTTGGGATCCGTGACCGGCCTGTTCTCGGGTGGGAAGACAGGAGGCGACGCCGAGTTGCCCCGGAGCAGGGTGATATTCTGGGTGACGAAGGGGAGCCCCCCCGCGAGCTGGTAATACTCGATGACCTCGCCATCTTCGTTGATCTGCAGGGCGTGGCGTGCCCCGTCCGGCAGGATATAGGCCGTCGGGGCGCCAAAGACCCGGTTGGCCGGGAGCCCCTCGGTCAAGTTCGTGGCCTGCCAGGACCCTCCCACGGGCCTCCGGAATTCGATCAGCTCCCGGCCGGTCGTGCCGTAGACGAACAGGTCGCCATTGGGTGCGATGGCGGGGGTGACACCGCTATAGACGCGGCCCGCGAAATCCTGCTGGTAACTTGCGTAGCCGGCGGCGAGGTTCTTGGTCAGCTCCGTCAGATTCTCCTCGACGAGGATACTGCCGTCGGCCGAGAGTGCGACGTGAACCAGCCGGCTGGAGCCGTCGGTCGCGAAGACGTGCCGGACCGTGCCCACTCCGATCGCCGCCACGTCCTGGAAGACCTGCGTCTCGCGCCCCCCCGTCAGGGGCACCTTGCGAGCGTTGGCCCCCCCGTCGAGCTGGACCGTATATTCGATCAGGTCGCCCCGCTGATTAGTCCCATAGGCGAAAATCTGATCCCCTTGCACGACCACGCCGACGGTCGAATAGACGTGCTCCTCATCGGCCGGCGTCTGATGTGTGGCGGTCAGGTCGATCGCCTGGCCGTTGTCGGCGAAGACCATCAGGAGGTGCCCACCGCTGGTGGTCACCATCGCCGCCGCGCCTCTCGTGGGGTGGAGGAAGGCCTTCGGGTCCGACGCCAGGACAGATTCCGTACCGCCCAGTTGCCTGCTGGTCCAGGCTAGCGACGCGGGGTCGAACCCGACCACTTGATAAACCGAGAGGCCGCCCCGGAGGTCGCGGCCAAAAACCGAGACCTGGTCGCCCTGGAGGACGGCCGAGGAATCCCCATAGAAGTGGGGCCCGGCAAATTTCAGGGTCAGGTTCGTCTGCTGGTCGACCACCGAGTTCTCCTCTTTCTCGGTGACCACCAGGCTGCCGTCGCGGAGCACCTGGAACGCCTTGCGGGCGTCGTCGGGCCCGACCACGAGGCTCATCTGTCGCCTGGGGGTCTCGGCGTACACCGATGCCGAGACTTTGTCTTCGCCGGTGGGCAAGGGGAGCGATCCGTAGAGGACATTCGCGGCGTTGAGCGTGACCCGGAAGACGCCGGACCCTTGACCACCGTTGGCATTGGGATTATTCCGGATCTCATACTGGTCGAGCCCGTTGGCGATGGATCGATCGGCCAGGAGCGAATTGTTGAGGGGGGGCGGGGGTATGACCCGACCAGGGGGCAGTACCACCGTCCGAGGGTCCAACCGAAACCCTGTCTGCATCCCCTGCGGGATCGGCTCGAGGCGGATTCTCCGGGGTGTCGTCTCGACGCGATTGACCGGGGCCTCGAAGAGGGGAATGGTGCCCGTATCCTGTTTCGAGAAGACCTCATTACGGGTATCGAGGCGTCCGATGCCGTACACACGGTCGGCAAATAGGGCATTTCCCTCCCGATCGACGAGCGTCTGGGTCGGCTGCCCGTGGACGGCCGATGCAGGCAGGCCTTGAGGAGTGGGAACCTCCCAGGTCCGGACCGGTGAAGTGGCGAAGTTCCGGTCTGTCAGGACGTTGCCGGGCCTCAATTCGCGGATGACGTTGTTCAAGTTCAGGTTCGGTTGGGGGCCGGAATCGGCGAAGAAGAGACGATCGTCTTCCGGAAATCCAGGCGTCTCATTCGTGTCCACCGAGATGAACTGAGGGTCGCCAACCTTGGTGGCAGGATTCGATGTGTTGATGGAAAGTTCGGCCCGGATGAGTTCATCGAGGTTCCAGTCGAACCAAACATCCGCCCCATTGAGCCCGGTGCCGGGGCGAAGTAGGTTCACGGTCCCATCGCTGAGTCTCGTCACATACACGTAAGCTTCATTCGTCCGATCATCGACAACCACGTCGATACCATGCGGTCCCGAGGCAGGCCGGCCGTCGACGTTCACGGGGTGGCGGGGGGGTGGAAGCTGGTGTGATGTGAGGATGCCGACACGCGAATTGAGGCTGGGGGTGGGGCCGACTCGAGAGTCGGGATCGAGAGTGAAGTCGAATTCGAGCTCCAACACCCTGTTGCCAACAACATCGGTCACCCAAACAGTCCCGCGTCGATCGACGGTCACGGCGTGGGCTTCGATGGAATCGGCGGATTCGCCCAGCAACTGGCGGAGGTCGTAACTGACGATCTCGTTGCGTTCGAGGTCGACATAGCTGATCCGGTCGGCGTTCCGCTTGACGAACCAGACACGGGGGGTCAGGTGGGTCTCGAAGTCGAAGAAGATTCCGTGTGGATCGCTGGACGGGATGATCGCGTTGAGAGCGTAGATGCGGAGCCGATTCGTCGCGGGATCGAATTGAACGATTTGATTACCACTCGTCGGGGGGTTCGGGGGGGTCGGACGAATGTTGACGGCGCCTGATCCCCGATTCACGAACCAAACCGTCTGCGTTGTCCGATCGAAAGATAAGTTCCAGGGAGTCAGGGGGGAGACGTCGACGTCGCTCAAATTCTCCAGATCGAAGACCGTCGAGTGGACTGGCGTGCCGGGAGCACCAACGGTCGGGCTGTTAAGACCCGACGCCTGTGCGAACGCGAGGAGACCCGCCGCCTGCGCATCGCCGAGGTCGAGAACCGTAATGGGAGTGGGGCCAACGTCCGCCGTGTCAACCGCGTGCATGTCATCGCCGCCGTGCAGCAAGGCACGAGCCTCGAGTTGCTCGAGTGAGCCCCTCCGAAAGATGGTCGGGCGAGATCGGCGAGATGAGCGGTGCGGCCCGCGGAACTTACCCATCCTTGAGTTCTCCTTGCTCGCCAGTAATCGGCTCCGTCCACCCTCCGAGTCACGGAAGGTTATCGGAATCGTTGCGACGGGCCGATCAGTCTTTCACGGAGCGTTCGGGCGAACTGTAACGTTTGCTTGCATGGACCATGGTCTTTTTCCCCTCGGACATCCATGGCGAGGCAACGTGAAGGAAGGAGGATCGCTTGTACAGACGGCCCCCTACCCGAGACAGCGCGCCGGGGATGCGTTGCTTCGGACGATCATATGGTCGATCGCTCCACGACCCTTGCCCCGGCGCCGCGTCCCGGGAGCCCCAACGCGGCCCTTGGTACGGTCTCTGACGGGCAGGAAGGGTACTCCTACCTCGATTTCCGAGCTGCAAGTAAAGGGGAAGTTGGGGCCAGCCGATGGTGGCCCCAACTTCCCCTTTAAGAGAATGGATGTCGCTCCTCGTGTCTCAGGAGCGACGGGGGAACCGGCTCGCTGGGCGTCCGCGCAAGCCAGTAGGCGAAAGTCGACCGAGCTCAATCGCGAAATGGTCCCCACCCTGACCGTTTCGGTCACCGTCCAGGGCATTGCCCTTGGTGTCGGTGATCCCTCCTGGAGTCGCGGCGTTCACCATCAGGCGGAGCCTCGGGAACCGACGGAGCCGCCTTCCTGCCGTCAATGTGACGGTCTTCAGGGCCGCGTCGTATGTCGCAGAACGCAGGGGGATGGCGATGTCATCGCGGTTCCCGAATGCCCGATCCCTTCCCGAGGCCCTCAGGCTGTAATTCTGCGGATCCTGGGCCTGAACGGCGTTCACATCTTCACTGAAGGTCAACAGGAATCTCGTCGAACCGCCACGGCCTGGGACTTGGGTCGCATTCTGGAGCGTGGGCCCCGTTGTATCCTGGGTCTGTTGCAACACCGTGACCCGGAAGGCCTGAAGGCTTGTATTCCCCGCCTCGTCGGTGATCGTGAAAGTCACGACGTTTCGATCTGTCCCATTATTTCGAGCCAGGAACACCGAGCCACTGACAGGAGTACTCCTTATCATCATTCCGGTCATGCGGTTGTCGCTGAATGTGGGATTACCGAAGGTCACAACAGCCCCATCGCTCGTGCCGAGAACCTCGATCACGACGTCGGGTAAAGTGCTGGCGAATACTGGCATGGTCGTGTCCAGAATCCAGGATGCCAGGTCCTTCGGGCCTGGCATTCCGACGTTCCCGGTGATGTCCTCGATGCCATTCGGGACAATCGTCAAACGGTATGTGCCCTCGACGCTCGTCAGTGATTGCAGCCCAGCAATCCTGAACCTCGAGGCCGCGCCGGTCTCGGGTGACAGGTCGAGGGGAGAGACGAGCACATTGCTGGCGGCGGTGATCTCGACGCGGCGCCCGTCCCGGCTAGATCTGCAAAATTGAGCGAGGCAAGGTCAATCGGCTCGGACAAGGTCACATCGATTGTCGAAACCGGCCGGTTTCGCGGCCTGCTCGCGTCGGCTGGGTCCGGGGTAAAGTTATTGATCAGCGTGACTGATGGTTTCGAACGATCGATGCTGAGTTCGAGTTCCGCGGCGACATTGCCCTGATTCCCATTGGCGTCGGTTTGGAACGCCGTGTAAATGTACTTCCCATCCGCTGTGATCGGCATCGAGTCCGAGATCGTCACGACGGTCGGCTGGCCGTTTGTTCTTTGATCCTTAAACGTGCCGACGGCCATACCGCCCCTCAGCAAGGTCACGGTCGCTCCTGGCTCTATATTCGCGATCTGGAATGAGAGAAGATCGGCCGAGGTCCTATCGTCGCCATTTCTCGAACCGGTATCTGACGTCGAATTCAAGTCGGGTTTGGCGGGAGTGCCCGGCAGATCGGTGTCGGTCAAGGTGATCGTCACGGTGGTTACCGCGCTCAGCAGGTTGAAAATATCCCTGACTCGGTAGCTGAATGTGACGGTACGGTTGTTCTGAGAGATCGCCGTGCCATCGTGCTTGTATGTAAACCTCCCGTTCGTCTGGTCCAGAGTGAAGGGTGCGTCCGGATCCGCCTGTTCTGGCCCGGTGACCTTCTCGTAGGTCAAGATGTTATCGTCAGGATCGGAGTCGTTGACGCTCACGTCTCCGCTGACGGTACCACCCTGCTTGACACTGATCACACGATTTGGCGCGGGGTCCGCATTGGCGACGGGGGGGGCGTTGATGGAAATCGTGCCCGGCGGCGCTGCCGCGTCGTCGGTGAGACTCTTCACGACGGGGAGCTCGAGATCGCCACGCTTGACCGTGTATGTGAGGCTGTATTTCCCTGCCGGGAGCGACAGGGGAATACTGAAAATACCGTTTGCCGTCGTGAAGGGAGGGCTTGTGCCCGTGCGCGTGACGTCGGGATCGGTCGGGGTCGTCTTAATCCTCGTCGCAATCGCCGTCGCAGTGATCGTCACGCCATGCGTGGTAGAATTTGGAGTGCCTGGGTTAATGACTTGGCCCGAAATCATTACCGAAGCGTCCTCCGCCCCGCCCGTGAGGTTGATAGCGGATTGCAGATTATCGACCGAAGCCGTATCCGTCGTGAGTTCATTAACACGAAACGCGTGAAAAGGTGTTCCAGCCTTGAAAATGCCGTCTCCGCCCACGGAGGTCGTATAGTCGCTGAGGCAAAGACGATCTTCGAGCCGCTCGATCCATCCCGGGAGTGCCTTGATCGCGCGTCGTCGGTTGCTGTGATCTGTCGTCGTTCTCAGCATCTGGAATTCCTTCGCAGGGGGTATGCTTGGAGAGAACTTGTTGCATCAGCGAGGGTCGTGGGCAATCCCAGTGGATCATGCGGGGTCTGCAGAGTTGCATCGACGATGGATAACCGCCGATGGAATTGCAATTAAAAATATCCGTACTGCGGCCCGTAGAATCGGTTGTTAAAGCTGCCGAAATAGCGACCGCCGTAATAGCGTCGTCCACGCGGGAGGCCGGGCAAGGTCGTCGGATCGGTCGGGAAGACCCCCGAGGCCTCGTCCAGCCAAGCCGGTCGAGAAAAGAGGAACCCGCGAAGGCCTCCCATTCCTTGGATTTGGTGCTGGTGGTGAGGGCAATTGCACGGGGACTGGGGCGCCCGGATGGGCGATTGGGCATGTCCTTGCGAGACGGCGATCATCAGGGTGATCGCCGCCGACAGGGGGAGGCAGCAGAATCGGCGGGCCATTAGATGGTCCTCTCAAGTCGAAGAATTGAGCGCAAACCCTCCCAGGAATCTGGAAGGTCGGGGCTCTCTGATTGCGGATGATTCTCGGCGGCTCGAGGTCGACGTTGACCTGGTCCAGACCTGACCCGATCTACATTCATCCAATTCATCGACGAAAGTTAGGATCCACCTTAAAGCGTCTATTCGCAACGTGCAATCCCCGAGGCGTCAAAATGCGACAATTCATGCGATGTCGCATTGTGGCGATCTCGGGTTGCCAGTTCGCTCTCGGTGTCGGATCGCTGGCCCCGCGATCAACGCAATGCGCCCGTCAAGGGAGGACGCTGGCCTCGTCCTCCTCGGCCATCCGGCGCATCTGGTCGGACAGGATCCGCCGTTCCGGGTCTGATGCCGCGTCGACACCGACCGGGGGCATCGCGAGGGCCTCCGAGGGGCGGCGCTGATGAGGCCGGGCCGCGTTGCAGCCGGCAAGGGTGATCAGTAGCGCCGCAAAGAGAGAGAAGTCGCGTGCTCGCATCGCGTCGGCCCTCGAGAAGGGTCCTCAAAAATCCTCAGCCTTCTCGAACGGAGAAGGCCCTAGCGACCGCGCGGGCCGGCGGCCATCGGGCCGCGACCGGCGGCCGTCCCGGCGGAGATCGGGCCTCCCTGGCGGAGCAGGTTGGTCGATCCGCCGGGGAGGCGGGGCAGACTGGCTGAGGGCTGATAGCCGCTGATGTCGACGATCTGGCCGTCGATGACGAATCGCGTCTGCCCGGTGCGCCTGGAGGAGCTGTAGAGAGAGTCGGCGATCAGGGTGGTGGCGGCGGCCTTGCGGAGCGGGTCGAGCCGGCCGTAAGTGGGGCGGGGCTGGAAGGAATTCGGGACGGGGACTTTCACCGTCGGCAGCGTCGGGGAGAACTTCGGCTCGGGGACATCCACGAACGCGACGTCCGGGTTGGGGGTCACGATGTCGAGGTCGTCGTGCGATCCGGGGGCCTTGATAATCTGCCGGTCCTGGTCGCTATGGCGGATGCCGAACTGCGGGTTACGGATGTCGTTGAGCGCGTCGCGACCCACCGCGAATTCGCCGAACGCGAAGGTCATCCGATCGTTGAAACGCGCCTGCGGGTCCCGCAGCGGCGTCGCCCCAACGATCACCGGCGAGATGGGGACCGTGCCAAGCAGGCCGGTGATCCCCAGGACGGCCTCGGGCGTCGAGGTCGAGGGGATCGTCGAGGCGGGGTCGGGAGGCGAGAACTGCGCCAGGTGGACGAGGTAGGCGTCGGCCCTGGGGATCCGGATCGTGACGGGGTTCGGCGCGGATGCCGTCCGCATGCTCGTCGTCACCTGACCCGTCGGCGAGTCACCCAGGCCGATCGACCAGAACTGCCGCGCCTCCGGGAATCGGTCCGCTCCTCTGAGCCGGACATCGGTGAGGGTATAGCTCGTCTCGTTGGTGATGGGATAGATATAGCCGGGGAAGACTCGGTTGCTCGACTGCTGCTGGGCGTTCACATTGAAGCCACCGCTCGCCCCGGCGAAAGAGGAGGGGGAGATGTTGCCCAGGGCCAGGGAAACCGTCGAGGTAGAGGCGACGGCGTTGGGCTGGGAGACCGCGATGGGCTGATAGGCCTCGGAGTCCGCATCCGTCGTAGGAGGGGTCGCATCCGTCGTGGGAGGGGTCGTTACGTCGGTGGCGGGAGGGGTCGCATCCGTCGTGGGGGGGGTCGTCGCGTCGGACGGTGTGGACGCGGCCACGTCCGGTAGCTGCCCGCTCGGCAGGAAGTCGACGGCCGTCCGGTCGCTCGCCATGCCCACTTGCCCTCGCTTGAGGCGGCGGCTCGACGCGGCGGCGCCGGCAAGCTGGAGGTCTTCGACCCGGATCGTCCATCCCTGGCCGGTGGCGGGGGAAGGTCCCTTCGACGTCTCTCTCGCCGGGATGAAGATTTCCTGGCCCCTTTCCATGCGAGCGACCAGCCGATCGCCCGCAAAGACCTCGGCGGACCCCTGCTCGGCCCAGAGGCGTGTTCCCGTCGGGGAGACCGAGGCCCGGACGATTCCACGCCGCACGAGGGCACGCGCCGACGGGGTCGCGACGGTCATGGCCCCGGGGCCCGCGACGGTGGTCCGCACCTCGCCACGTGTGAGCTCGAGGGCCGGGGCGGCGGACCGTCCCGGGAGCGTGACCGACGTGATCGGGCCCAGTGCGATCGACTGGCCTTCGTAGAGGAAGAGCCCGGCCCCTCCTCCCTGGGCCGTCTCGATGCGCTCCCCCCCCTGGAGGCTCGAGCGAATCCCGGCCGTGAATGCCCGATCGCCGCGTCGGAGCTGGACCTGACCGATCGTGGCCGTGACCTGGCCGAATGTCGCCTCATCGGGGTTGGCGCAGACGAAGAGAAGTACCAGAGTTCCGAGCATGTCTCTCGCAGCCTCCTGCGTGGACGAAGACCGAGCGTCCGGACCCGACCCGCCCGATGATCCTCATCGACGGGCCCCTCGTACGCACGACCCTAGAAGTCGTAGACAAACAGCGTACTCAGCAAATGCCGGTCGTAGGTGTAGAAGCTCGACCCGAAGAGGTTCTCGACGCTCGAGTCGTTCATCGTGTAGGAGTAGTCCAGCCGCAGGCTCGTGTGGGCCGTGAAGAACTTCTGGAACCCGAGGTGGGTCTCGACCCGGCGGTCGGACCGAGGACGGCCGAAGTAGTCGAGGCTGTTCGGGTTCTGGTAGTCGTCCCAGAAGTGTCGGACGTCGGCATTGAAGACAACCTTGCCGGGGAGCGGGATTTCCAGGCGGGCGTCGGCCATGTGGGTCCGGCGGTCGAAGTCGGACCCCCGGGTGTCCGCCCCCTCGTAGCGGTACGCGAGGAAGAACCGCCCGGCCCCTCCCATCAGGTAGAAGGCCTGTGTCAGGCCGACCGCGTTGATGTCGCCGGAGCGAATCTGGGCGGGGACCAACGCCTGGCCCTGGATATCGAGCGCCTCGTACTCATAGAAGGCCGTCGTGTGGCCGAACCCCCCCTCGCGGTACGTCAGGTTGGGCGTAAGCCGGTGGTCGGTCGCGAACTGATCCCCGCCGAGTAGCGTCTCGTGGAACTCGTAGCGCATGCCGAGTATCCAATTTTCTCCCAGGGCGAGGTTGGAGTAGGTGCCACCCATGTAATCCTGGAGATTGAATTGATCCTGCTCGAACTGCCAGGTGTTATACGTCGAACCGATCAGTCCGAGGACCCAATCTTCCCTCTGGACCAGTCGATAGTCGCCGAACGTGGCGAGCAACCCGCGAGAGTCGGTCCGGTTGGTGCCGAAGCCCAGCCCCTGGGTGACGATGGTCGGGGCCAAGGAGACGTTGGTGTCGTATTCGTATCCGGTCAATACGGCGAAGTTCCAGCGTCGGTCGGCGCCCGCGTCCTTGTCGACCGGACGGCCCCATCCCGGAGGCGGGGCTGAGGCTTGCGACGAGGCGACAGGCCCCTGCCCCTGCCCCTGAACCGGGGACGCGGCGAGCCGCTGCGCCACGAGTGCCGAGGGGCCGGTATCGACCGCATTACGGAATCGATTCAGATGCTGGCGATACTGGGCCTCGCCGCGCGTGTACGAGTTGAGGCCCTGGTAGAGGTCCAGGTAGGGCGCGAGGGTCGCGTCGGTGGAGGCGCTTTGAAACTGCGCCATCGCCTCCGGATATCGACACTGGCGGAATTGGGCCACGCCCAAGAAATAATGGCCGTAGGGATCATCGGGCTGGGCCTGGACATACCGAGTCAGCGTTGCTTCCGCCTGCGCAGGGTCCCCCGAACTCAGCTGGGCGACGCCGAGATCGAGGTCGACCTGGGCCGGTGCGCCGGGCCGCTTGCGGACCGCCTCGAATTCTCGAAGGGCGTCCTTCGCCCGGAGTAACGCGAGATTGGACAGCCCCCGGTAATACGCAGCCCCCGCCCCCGCCGTGTCGGCGCCCCCGAGTCGCTCGAGCGCATTGCCGTAGCGGCCTTCTTCGAAGTCCACGATCCCTCGATTCAGCTCGGTCTCCGCCGAGATGGGATCGTTCCCATTCGTCTGCCGTCGCGGGGCTTCCTGCGCAGGCAATGTCCCCCCCATCGATTCCAGGCAAACCAGAGCCGCCAGCAGAGCCGGCAAAGGACCACGTGCCCTCTTCCTCGCCCCTCCTTGGATTTTGTTCATCCTCAATGATCTCCGCTGGTCCCAGGCCGTGCGATCCCCCACCTCGATACAGTTCGGCAATCTCACTGCGGAACTTGTGCACATTCCGCGGATCGAGATCATTCGATCTTGTTTGCAGGATCGGGACGACCGGCATCTTCGGCGAAATCGCATCGCAGGCAGGAGATCGAGGCGTCCATGACCACATACCAAAGTCTGGTAGAGACGGCGTTTACGGCATCGCATCGGAATGGGCGAGCCTCTCCACACTCGCGTCCAGACATCCCTAGGGGTAGTGATCCATGTCGCCAATCCGACCGGCAGGCAGTGGGCTCTGCTGAACTAGTGAGAGATCGGGGTTGCTGGCCGCAATTTGAAGGGTGACCCTCCCAAAGGCAGGAGTTCGGAAGGAGATATGGAGCGGCCGACCCGTGGCGCCCGGGTTGACTGAAGCCACCAGGATGGCCGATCGCGGAGCGACGCACCCTTAGCCGTACTTTACTTATGGCTGCCATGCTCCCTGCGCCGCCCGAACCGAGGATATGAGCAACCCCTTCGTTTAGGAACCCTCCTCGCGAACACCCATTGATCAGTGCTCGAATACTCGCGTACGCTCTAGGTGCCGAGCCGCCAGCCTTATGCTGCTCGTCGGGAGTCTCACGGGAAGAGGTCGCCCCGGGCGGACCGAAACCGACCGGCGACCCACTGCGATTACCACAAGTCGGCTCCCGCGCCTCGTTCGTCGGCAGGGTTGACGGCACCGTCGATGATGCCCGGTCGCAACCACGAATATTTGAGGTGATTGCATGCCGTTGGTGATGACCCAGAGGCGAGGCCGACTCTGGATAGGCTTTCTGTACGCGGGCCTCGGTGCGGCGGTGTGCGATGTCCACGCCCAGCAGGAGTCGCCCCCCTTCCAGGGGAGACAACTGGCCGTCCTAATCGCCGTGCAGAAGCATGATGACTCGACGCTCAACCTGCATTTCACAATTCAGGATGTGAAAGGGCTCAAAAAGACGCTCAGCGAGCGAGCCGGACTCGGCACGGCCAACTTCCTGGAGATGACGGACGAGTCGCCGCCCGGCTTCCGCCCCACGTTGGCCAATCTGCGCACCGAATTGCCGAGTTTCCTAGAGCGGGTCAACCCGCAAGATCGAGTCGTCGTCTTCTTCAGCGGACACGGCTTCTCGGTCGACGGACGGACATACCTTGTTCCGGCGGACTTCCAGAGAGAGGCCGCCCAGAAGACGGGCCTCCCGACGGTCGAGGTGCGCGAGGCATTGGCGAAATGCAAGGCCCAGGTCAAGTTCCTCATCCTCGACTGCTGCCAGGCCGGCGGAGAGAAAGGCATGCAGGTCGAAGGCGTCTCGGGCGAGCGGGTCGCCCAGGCGCTCAGCCCGTCGGGGGTTCCCGGCTGTGTCGTTCTGGCCAGTTGCCGGGTCGCCGAGCGGAGCTACGAATGGCCCGATCACAAGCAGTCGATCTTCACATATTGGCTCTGCCGGGCGCTGGATGGGGGGGCCGACAACGATGGAAACGGCCAGTTGACCGTCGACGAGGTCTTCAACTACACGAACGATCGGGTGAAAGAGACCGCCTCGCGAGTCTTCGAGAGGGAGCAGACGCCCGTCCGAATGATCGGCGCCGGATCGACCGGCGTCCCGGTGCTCCTGAACCTCCGTCCGGAGCCGCCCGACTCCCTGTGCGGGCGGCTTGCCGCGCACCTCGACCTGGAAATCCGCACGAGAAAACTGAAGAGGATCGGCGTCCTGGAGTTTATCGAGCCCTTAGCCCGCTTCGACCGGCTGGGACAGTCCAACCTCTCGGCCTATTGCGCCGAGAAGGTGAGGACGGAACTGGTCAGGCTATCGAACGGGACCGCCTATCAGGTGCTGGACGGCGAGGAATTTCGGCAAGCGTCCAAAGGGATGGAGATCGTGGACGTAGAGGACCCCGACGCGGTGCAACGACTGGCCGTGCAGGCCGGAGGCCTTGATGCAGTGATCCTGGGGGAGATCCGCCGCCGTGGTCAGGCGATGCATGTGGTGTGCGACCTCATGGAAACGACCGGGGGCAACAGCCTGGTCAGGCCCAGCGGTTTGATGCCCTTGACTGAGAGCCTCCTGGTGAATGCAGGCGAGAGCGTCGACAACCGAGAACGACCGGAACCCGAGCCGAACCCGGCGTCGGCGGTGCCCCACATCCGTGAGAAGGCCCGTCAGGAGAACCCGCTGCTCAAGGACGATTTCCCGGTCAAGGTGGAACTCTGGTCGTTCGGCGTCCATCCCGATGGCAAGGTCCCGCGGGGTACCGCCTCTCGACGGATGGAATTCCTCCGACCCGAGGTTCGAGGTGGTGCCAAAGGACAGGCCCGTACCCGCGACGACCTCACGATCGCGGCCCGACACGGGGAGATCTACACCATCCGAGTCCGGAACAACTCCGAGAGTCGAATCGGGATGGCCCTGCTGATCGACGGCCTCAACACGATCGAGAAGAAGCGCGAATTGGTGGAGCAAGCCCGTCTCTGGACCCTGGAACCGATGGGGTACTACGACATCCCGGGCTGGTGGACCTCCGGCTCCGCTGGAGCACAGGCCGACGAGGTCGTGGATTTCACGTCCAAGAGTTTCCTCTTCACCGAACCGGTCGACTCGGTGGCGGGACGCATGAAATTTGGCGAGTCGATCGGGACGATCTCGGTCGCGTTCTATCGAGAAGCCGGCAATCGCGGACGGATTGGCACAGGTGAGGGTGAGGCCACGAAAGGAACCATCAAGATATCGGACTTCAAGCGAGGTCCGCTGTTCGGCTCCGCCACCATTCGCTACGTGGAGGGACGCCAGCGGGTGATTCCGCCAGGCGGGCTCAAGGCACAGGCTCGGCCGAAGGACCAGGCCGTAGGGGCCAGGCTTCGCCCGAGCCGATAGGTGAGGGAGTCAGGAAGAGGGTCAGCCGATGCCATATTCCTTCAACTTGCGGTAGAGCGTCCTCTCGCCGATGCCGAGCATTCGGGAGGCCTCCTCGCGGTTGCCGGCGGTCAGCTTCAGGGTCTCGACGATGTAATACTTCTCGACCTCTTCCAGCGGGCGGCCCACCAGATGCCCGGCCCCGCCGGCGGCGGGATCGGCCGGGGGGGAGGCGACGGCCTGGATGTCCTCGGTCAGGTCGTCCACGTCGATGACGCCGTCGAAGTCCATGACGACCATACTCTCGATGCAGTTCTTCAGCTCGCGGACGTTCCCGGGCCACGAGTAGGCCATCAGGGCCTTGCGCGCCGCGGGAGTGATCGAGTGGATCGTCTTGGAGTGCGCCGCGGCGAATTGCTTGAGGAAGAAGTCGATCAGGAGCGGGATGTCCTCGCGCCGGGAGCGGAGCGGCGCGAGCTTGACGCTGACGACCTTCAGCCGGTGATACAGGTCCTGGCGGAACGTCCCGGCGGCGATGGCCTCGGACAGGTCGCGGTTGGTTGCCGAGATCAGGCGGACGGAGACCTTGACCGGCTCGTTGGTGCCGACCCGGACGATCTCGCCCGACTCCAGCGCCCGGAGGAGTTTGACCTGCGTCGAGAGCGGGATGTCGCCCACCTCGTCGAGGAAGAGCGTGCCGCCGTTGGCGTGCTCGAACCAACCCTTCCGCTCGCGGTCGGCGCCGGTGAATGCGCCCCGGATGTGGCCGAAGAGCTCGCTCTCCAGGATGTTCTCGCTAAGGGCCGCGCAGTTCAGCGGGACGAACGGCTTGTAACGCCTCGGGCTGTTGTTGTGCAGGGCCTTGGCCACAAGTTCCTTGCCCGTGCCGCTCTCCCCCGTGATCAGGACCGTGGCCGAGGTCGGCGCGATCTGGCGGAGCCGCGCGACCACCGCGTGCATCTGCGGCGAGTTGCCGATGACCCCCTCGAACCCGAACCGCTCGTTGAGCTGGCGCTGGAGCTCGATGTTCGATCGCGCCAGGCGTTGCGACTGCGACGCCTTATCGACCACCGTGCGCAGTTCGCCGATATCGAGCGGCTTGGTCAGATACTGGGTGGCGCCGGCCTGCATCGCCGTGACGGCCGTCTTGATCGTGCCGTGGCCGGTGAGGATGACGACCTCGGCGTCGGGGAGCTCGCGCTTCGCCTGGCCGAGGATCTCCAGGCCGCCGACGCCGTCCATGATCAGGTCGGTGAGGACGATGTCGAACGTCTGCTCCTCGATCAGCCGCATCCCCTCGCGCCCGCTGGTCGCCACGACGCACTCGTAGCCGACGCGTTCGAGGCTCTCGGCCACCGCCTCGGCGTGGGGCTCATCGTCGTCGACCACGAGGACGCGAATCTGTTGGTCCATCGGCATTGGGCCTAATCCGAGGGGTCGGTGCGCAGCCGGACGGTGAATTGCGAGCCCTTGCCGGGGACGCTCCGCACGCCGATGACGCCGCCGTGCGCCTCGACGATCTTGCGGGTGGTGGGGAGCCCCAGGCCGCTCCCGCCGTGCCGCGTCGAGTAGAAGGCGTCGAAAACCCGGGAGACGACCTCATCGGTCATGCCGCAACCAGTGTCGGTCACCTCGAGCACGCACCAGGGGCCCTCGCGCCGGGTCGTCAGGATCAGCTCGCCGCCGTCGGGGAGCGCATGCTCGGCGTTGAGGATGAGGTTCAAGAGTGCCTGTTTGAACAGGTCGATATCGAGTAGTACGGGGGGGAGATCCTCGGCGTAATGCGCACGGATTACGATGCCCTGCGTGGCCGCCTGCGGCTCGCAGAAGTCGCGGAGGTCGTCGACGATCGCGTTGAGGTCGGCGCGCTCGAATTTCAGGTCCTTGACCCGCGCGAACCGGAGGAAGTCTTCGAGGATGGATTGCAGACGTTGCGTCTCGCGGCGAATCCGGTCGATCTTGGTGAGGATACGCCGTTCGCGCGGAGTCTCGGGCTCCTGGAAGTCCTCCGCGAGCAGGTCGAGGTTCAGGCACATCGTCGAGAGGGGATTGCGAATCTCATGGGCCAGGCCGCCCGCCAGCTGCGCGATCTCGGCATATTGCTCGCGGAGCCGGAGATTGTCGTCGACCACCTCGGAGCTTCCGACCTGCGTGTCTGGGGTCGCGGCGGCAGTGACGGAGGGGTCGGGCATGGGAAGAGTCTGCCGTAACAGAGTCGCGGGGTCGGCTCGTCGGGACGCGGAGTGGCGGGTTCCGTCCCGTGAGGGCCGAGGTGGGCCCTCCGCCCACGATCCTCGCCCCGGACTGGCACGAGGCAACAGGCCCGCGCCGAGGTCGGCGGGGCCTGTTCTCGCGACGTCGGCGCGGTCGGGGTTCAATCGCGCGGGGAACGGGGACCTCGATCGCCACCGTAGCCGCGATCACCGCCAGGCCCACGATCACCACCGGGCCCACGATCACCACCGGGCCCACGCTCGCTTCCGGGCCCGGGGCCGTAACCAGGGCCGCGCCGCGGGGGAGGACCACCGGGGCCCCGGTCGCCGGCCGGGGGACGATCGCCGGCCGGGTGGCTCGCCGCGTACGGATCAGGCTCGCCGCGCTCGGCGAGGGCCGCCTTCCTGGAGAGTTTGACCCGGTCCTGGTCGTCCACGGCGATTGCTTTGACGAGCATCGGGTCGCCGACCCTGCAGATGTCGCTCACGCTACTGACATAGCCGTCGGACATCTCGCTGATGTGGACCAGGCCGTCCTTGCCGGGCAGGATCTCGACGAACGCGCCGAAGTCCTTGATCGACGTGACACGCCCTTCATAGATCCGGCCGACTTGGACCCCTTCGGTCATCGCCTGAATCTTGTCGCGTGCCGCCTCGGCACCGGCGGCGGTGTCGCTCGAGAGGGTGACGACGCCGGTGTCCTCGATATCGATCTTGGCCCCCGTCTCGTCCTGGAGGCGGCGGATCGTCTTGCCTCCGGGTCCGATGATCAGCCCGATCTTCTCGGGGTTGATCTGAATCTGGATCAGCCGAGGGGCGTTGGCCGAGATTTCCTCGCGCGGACGTTTGATCGACCGGAGCATGGCCCGCAAGATCTCGAGGCGGGCTTCGCGGGCCTGGTCGAGCGTCTCCCGGACGATCTCGCCGGAGATACCCTGATTCTTGAGGTCGAGCTGGATGCCCGTCACCCCGCGTTGCGTCCCGGCGACCTTGAAGTCCATGTCGCCGAAGTGGTCCTCGTCGCCGATGATGTCGGTCAGCAGGATATGCCGCCCCGAGGCCTCGTCCTCGACCAGGCCGATCGAGATGCCGCCGACCGGGTCATTGATCGGCACGCCCGCGTCCATGAGGCTGAGCGTGGCGCCACAGACCGAGGCCATCGAGCTCGACCCGTTCGATTCGAGGATGTCCGACACGACGCGGATCGTGTAGGGGAATTCCGCCGAGTTGGGCAGGATCGGCGCGACCGAACGCTCGGCAAGCGCGCCGTGTCCGATCTCGCGACGACCCGGGCCTCGGATCGGGCGGACCTCGCCGACGGCGAACGACGGCATGTTGTAATCCAGCATGAACTTCTTGCTGAACTCGTTCATGATCCCGTCGACCCGCTGCTCATCGGCCCCGGTGCCGAGCACGGTGGTGACGAGGGCCTGGGTCTCGCCGCGCTGAAAGATCGCCGAGCCGTGCGCACACGGCAAGACCCCGACCTCGCAGTGGATCGGTCGCAGGTCGCGTGGGCCCCGCCCGTCGGACCTGTGACCGTCGAGGATCATCTCGCGGACGATCCGCTCTTCGGTGGCGTGGTAGGCCGACTTCACCGCCGCGGGGGTGGCCGCCCCCTCCGCGCCCGGGGGGCAGAATTCCGCGATGATCCTCGCGAGCAAGTCCTTGACCGCGAGATTGCGTTCGGCCTTGACCTGGATCGTCTTGCAGTCGCGGAGCTCGCGGCCGAAACGGTCGTAGATCGTCTGACGGAGCGGGTCGTGGACCGAGGCGGGCTTCGTGAACGGGGTCAGGCCGAGGGCGGCGATCAGCTCGTGCTGGAGCGCGATGAGGTCCTGATTGAGCCGGTGTGCCTCCATGATCGCCGCGTGCATCTCGGATTCGGGCAACTCCTGGCCGAAACCCTCGATCATGACGATGGCGCGATCGGTGCTGGCCACGACGAGGTCGAGGTCGCTCTTGGCGAGTTCTTCGGCCGTCGGGAAGGGGAGGAATCCCCCGTCGATCCGGCCCAGTCTGATGGCCCCGATCGGGCCGGAGAAGGGGACGCGGGCCAGCAGCAGCGAGGCCGAGGCCCCCACGATCGAGGGGACGTCGGCGTCGTTCTTGCGGTCGGCCGAGATGGGGCCGGCCTGGATCTGGACCTCGTCACGATACGTGTCGGGGAACAGGGGGCGGATCGGGCGATCGATCAGCCGGGAGGTGAGGATTTCCTTGGTGGTGGGACGCCCTTCCCGCTTGATGAACCCGCCGGGGAATTTGCCCGCGGAGTAGACCTTCTCACGGTAGTCGACCGTGAGCGGGAAGAAGTCGAGCCCCTCGCGCCCGGGGCCCGCTACCGTGGCCACCAGGGTCATCGTGTCGCCCAAGCGAACCACGACCGCGCCGCCGGCCTGCTTGGCGAGCCGGCCGGACTCCAACGAGAGTGTCTTGCCACCGATCGTGCGCTCGACGGTGACCGGTTTCCGGGTCGCAAAAGACG
>JAABUR0100002282.1_pt1 | contig 29979 bp, 20 predicted proteins | sample 5560091 | NCBI WGS metagenome assembly JAABUR01 (sample SAMN10711879, study PRJNA513375) | rock metagenome | isolation source: Antarctica rocks | place: Antarctica: Victoria Land, University Valley sud
GCATATCAAATCGGATATATCCGGCATGACGGTGCCCTGGCTATATGTTGGAATGTGTTTTTCGACTTTCTGTTGGCATAATGAGGATCATTATAGCTACTCTGCCAACTATCAGCACTTTGGTGCTGCCAAGACATGGTATGGTATTCCCGGAGCCGATGCGGAGCGATTCGAGGCGGCAATGAAGCAAGCGGTACCAGAACTCTTCGAAACTCAACCTGACCTACTCTTCCAGCTCGTCACTTTACTGCCACCAGATCAACTGAAGAAAGCGGGCGTCAATGTGTACGCGCTGGATCAACGGGCTGGCCAGTTCGTCATTACCTTCCCACAAGCGTATCATGCCGGCTTCAATCACGGATTCAACTTCAACGAAGCGGTGAACTTTGCTCCGCACGATTGGGAACCCTTTGGGGAAGCTGGCGTGGAAAGGCTTCAAGAGTTTAGGAAGCAGCCTTGCTTCTCACATGATGAACTACTAATGACGGCTTCAGGCCGGGATACAACCATCAAGACGGCTAAGTGGCTTGCTCCTGCTCTCCAGCGCCTGCGAGATCGAGAGCTCCGGCAGCGGCAAGAATTTTTGAAGCGCCATAAGAAGCTCAACAACCATTCTTGTAAGATTGATGAATCGGCAACCGAAAGTGTTTCGCCCTGTCAGCTCGGATTCGAGGCTGACGAACAGGATGTGCCGGAAGCAGAGTATCAATGCTGTTACTGCAAGGCCTACACCTACTTGTCGCGCTTTCGGTGTCGAATCACCTCAAAGGTCATGTGCCTCCTGCATGCTGGCAGCTATGAGTGTTGTGAGGCCGGCGAAGAGCAACGCTTCACGAGCCCGGACCACTGTCTTGTGTACCGACAAGCAGACAACGCGCTTAACGCAGTCGTACAGAAAGTTATCGACCGATCGAATATGCCAGAGGCATGGCAAGAAAAACTGGACAAAGTTTTGGAAGATGAGGCGAAGCCTTCGCTCAAAGTCCTCAAATCCATGGTAAGTGAAGGGGAGCGAATACCGTACGATCTGCCCGGACTGGCCGAGTTGAAAGCTTTTGTTAACAAGTGCAATGAGTGGGTTGACGAAGCGATGAACTACATTACGCGTAAGCAACAAAATAGACGCAAAAACGACCGGGTTTGGCGAAAAGGCGCGAAAGCTGCTGAAATGGAAGAAAGAGATCGCGAATTAAGGAAAATCGAGAACATACACAAGCTTCTGGCCACGGCAGAAGATATCTCTTTCGACTGCCCCGAAATCATAACACTTACAGAACGCTCCGAAGCAATCGCAAAGTTCCAGCGCGAGGCGAGGACCGCACTCATGAGCCCGGGCTTGCACTCCACACAGGAATTCGAAGCTCTAGCTGAAGAGGGTAAAGGCTTCAATGTAGACGTGCCAGAGGTTGAGAGACTTGATAAAGTTGTCGAACAGATGAAGTGGAACGATGAAGCTCGGGAGAAGCGAAAGCAATTTCAGACATTGGACGATGTGGCATCGCTGATTGCACGTGGAACTGAAATCGGTATACCGGAACACAACGAGCACATGCTTCACTACAAGGAGCAGCAGTCGCAAGGGGAGCTTTGGGAATCCAAAGCAAAGGAGCTCATTTCGGTCGAGGCTGTTCACTATCAGCAGCTCGAAGCTTTATCTACGCAAGCAACGTCGTTACCAGTGTCGCGTGAGACTCTTGCCGCTGTAGACGCGATCTTGACAAAACAGAGAGAAGCTCAACACAAGATCATGTCCATGTACGATAAATGCAAGGACCCGGATTTCAGGAAGAGGCCAAAGTACAAGGACGTGCGCGACGTCCTTGACGGGCTGTCTGAGCTTAACAGCAAGCCGAATGGAACTATCGACCTGGAAAAGGAGATCAAGCGTCATGAAGATTGGATGCGCAAGGGAAAGAAGCTGTTTGGGAAGGCCAATGCACCACTCCATATCCTCCATGTTCATATGAACTACGTTGCGGACCACAACTCGTACTGTTTCGAACTATCAGACAAGCCAAGGATGCCGGTGGAGCCCGCATCAAGAGAGCAATCGCCCGATGATTCACAGAATGCTGAGGATATCAAATCAGCGAGGGATGTTTTCTGTATGTGCCGACAATCGGAAGCTGGCATGATGATCGAATGCGAGTTGTGTCACGAATGGTACGGCCGCACCTGTTATACCTTTCGGTTTCTGAAGAACTTGACTGACATCAGTAGGTACCACGGGAAATGCCTCAAGATCGCTCGTGGTAAGGTCAAAGAGGACGACAAGTACACTTGTCCCATCTGCGACTGGCGTGTCAAAATCCCACGCGACGCAGCTCGTCCCAAGCTTGAAGACCTACAAAATTGGCAAGCCGAGATACCTGATTTACCGTTTCAGCCCGAGGAGGAAGACACGCTCGAAGAAATCGTCGGCACAGCCCAGAGTTTCCGGGAATATATTCGCCCATATACCAATCCCTTGATAGCAACGCCGGAAGAAGTGACTACACAGCGTTTCTATCTGCGCAAAATTGAAGGAGCAGAGGTTCTCTTGACCTTCGAGACCAACTTCTTCCGCCAAGAGCTCCACAAATGGGCTCCAACCGCGCCCGAGGCTCCTCCTGTGCTTGAAAGCTCTCTCTCCACGCGAAAGCCTCGTCCAACAAAACAACAAAAGATGATGACGCAATTAGGTATTGACGACCCGGACAAACTTCCTCAGCAGTACCGCACCAAGGCACATAGCTTCGCCAAGGTGCGCAAATCCAGTGATGCACATTCTAACAAGAGCCATTACCTTCAGCCGGCGCCACAGCGTCGGAACCGATCCGATACGCCTCATTCAACCTCTACCAGCAACGGACCAGATGCTCATACCCATTCTCATCGACTTCCTGCGCCCCTGTCTTCGACACACACGGATCCTACATACACTGCCTATTTCAATTCTCCTCAGCATGCTCCACACCATCCCGGCTCGCCCGCTTACGCTACTGGCCCCTATCACCCAAACCACCATACCCACAATCACCATTCCAGCTATCCCGGGTCTCCAGGCTACCCACCTCGTTCTCCCATGAGTCGCGGTTCTGGTCCAAGCCTCGATCCAAACCTCTTCAGCCCTACAAACCAGCAGTTTGCGTCTCAGCTACCAAGCCACAGTATGCTGAGTCCGCCGCGCCATCATTATGCAAATGACCAGTCGGGCCCCAGTCTGGATAATATCTTTGCAGACTTCACTACCGATCCCGCTGATGATGGTATGGAAGGAAGGAACGAAATCGCTGACGCCATCGCAGCCAGGGGCAGAGAAGAAGACGAGGAGCAAGGTCGGAGGAGCTTGGTAGATGACTATCTGCGGGATTAAAAATGACAGTCATGCAAACCACGACGACATAAAAAAGGAGTATTTGCGGGATGTACAGCTTTTCTTTTATTACACTTGACTGTTGGCTCGTGCGCTTTGATAGCAAGTGCAGTATTCTTCTTTAATTCTGAAAATGTCTCATGTCGTATGAGATCAGACGTCATCTGCATAGATGGGGGAAACTGTGTATGCTAGAGTTGCTTTATTTGAGAGTGGGAGGGATGGTAGGGGAAGTTGAGGGGTGAGTGTAATTTTAGAGTAGCTGGTTTCGGATGAAGAAATTCTTTTGCTCGGGTTGGTAAAGTGGTTCCTGTGACCGCTCTATCGTCCGAGGGAGCCAGCCATCCGAGTTTCGTCCTGGAGAGGTGGTGGTGTGTGTATGGATTCGTCGAGACACCCCCATCAACGCGCTTGCCCGCCCCCTTCTACTCTTTCTCGAACTTTCCCTTATCCCGCGCCATTAGTCCCATCACCCATCTTCTAGCAATTCCCGCTACATATGTACTTCCCCTTCCACCCTACCTACCTTACCTACAGTACCCCTAAGTATCTCCCAGCCCTAATGATTTCGACTCTCGCAACTCCCACTCCGACATGAGATCTTGTGCGCGTTTCATCTCAGCCCTCCACTCCCATGTCTTTAATACGCTCAACTCGTTCCGAGCTTATAACCATTTTTCTACTTCTACCCTATCTGTTACATATACGTTAGGGTTGTGAGGGGGGTTTGCTGCGGTGCGGAGGCGGTGGTGGGGGGGGGGAAGGGGTGTTGGGGAAGGGGTGGTGGGTTGTGGGTGGGGAAGGGGACTGAGGAGGTGGGGGGGGACTAGGGGTGGAGATGGGGGGGATGCGTAGGGGAGGGTTCGTGGGTCATCATGGGTTTAGATAATCATATCAGAAATATATATAAATACGACCGACGCTCTGCGGGGCCGCTTTTACTCGCGCTCTTCTGATTCACCCGATCCAACCCCCCGTTTGAACTTTCTTGCCAATCTCCCCAGATCTTCACTCTCATCCACACCCTTTCCCCTCACTCAAAAATCACAAACTCCCCCCCTCTCCCTCAACTCCTTTCACAAAAAGCTCCAAGCCATCCCCGCATCCCTTTTTCTCGTTCATTCAAATTACAGTAGATGCAGGCGGACGAGGCCGGAAGAGATTTTTGCTTCAAGCGGAAAAGCATGGTGATTGAAAAGGGGGTTTTTGAAAGGTAGTACTTGAGGCCTCCGAAGCTGCAGAGCTTTCCACCTTGACATGACATGACATTACCTGAGGCATGATGCGCTTGATGAATGGAAATCGCAAACGCACCTGGTGGGTTCAAAGCCAGAGGCTACGATGTGGCCCCTGTGGGCTCGGTCGGTGGATTGGAGTTGTGATAGAGATGAGAAGGGGACGGTGGATATGTAGCTTGATACGATTGGGTGGATTTGATGCGCTTGATTGACTCGGAACATGCTTCGGAAATAATGTCGTGGCTCTGGACCGAGGGGGTTGAGAGAGTGCGGTCGGCGGAACCCGAAGGCTGAGGACGATGGCGGTGAGGGGTGCGCTTGCTGAGAGGTGGATGTGGAGACTGAGATTTTGGGGGATGGCAAGACCTTTTCTGAATTCGGTGTTTAGTAATATCTGTTATTTGGATTCGGTGTTTTGGGATGTGAGATCTGTCAGGACGTGGGAAGTGCGACTGATGAGCGTTTGCAGATAAAAGGAGAATGTAGCGCTAGAAGACTATGTATATGCTGTGCTTGGGCACAGGACGAGCGTAAAACGTGGAAGATTTTCAGTGTTCATGATTGAAGATTAAACACTTCTGTGCGAAAATTTCCGACACAGACCCTTCATTTCTAGTGTCGATGATTTGCACGAGCCTCGTCTGGATCAGAATTTGTCGTTTCACTGCTACTGTTGATCTCATTATTTCTAAAAAGAAAAAAACCCCTAAAAAAACAAAGCCAGTTACAATGCCACACGCCATCACAATAAAGGCAGTCAGGAGAACCGAACTTCATCAACCATAAGTTCGACACTCGGGCAGCTCTCCGCCCAAAGTATTGAAAACCTCTTCGGTAACACCATCGTCGCTACCGTCTAGCGCTGGACCATCAAAAATGCAAAGTCTCAAAACAAGTACTTGAGATAAGGCTCAAGCGACCAGAACACGGAAGAGAATCAAAAAACCGATTGCTGCACATGAGCGCATTATCGCCCAAATACCGATGATGGGAATGGTTCAAGAAAAAAAGGAAATCCAGTCTAGAATGAAAAGGCAAGGCCATGAAAGTCAAAGCAGAGAAGCTTGAATTGGACTAAAGATGAGGACTCATGACTGCAGAATGTGTTCAAGAGTAAAGGACGTAGTGCTGTCGTGTTCAAGGGTTTCTTTGGGAACAGTTGTTGAGAGTAATTGTTACAATCGCATCTCAAGATCGATCGCGGAAACAAGCTATGGAAAATCAGACAAGGGAAAAGAGGAAGAGAAATGCTCAAGATGACGGAAAAAATCGAGAATAAGATTGACAGTAAGAAGGCAAGCCTATTCTCCAACCTCTTTACGCCCATGAAAGATAATACGAACATAAAGAGTTCTATATTACTATAGTCTCTTCGAACAATCTTCTCTTTACAAAGAAACTTTTTTTTTTGGAAACACTCAAACGAGGCTGACGTGAGCGCGACAGTTTTCGGGACTTCGGCAAGAAAAGGCGTCTATGGAATCAGAAGAGGAACAAGAGTTTTGTTAGGAGCGAACCCTTTACATATACTATCGTGCCATATGCAAGATATGAAAGGACTCCGTTGCCTTGAGATACGAGAATGTGAAGAATTCCGGTAAGGTTATTAGCAAAATACTCGCACTGCCTCGACAAAAGGTAATGGAGGTACTCAACGACATCGGCGAATAGGCCAACTCTGTCCTCGAATACGCTTATAAGCAATCCAGAAGTGTTGACCTAGAACAAATGAAACTTTTCGCGAAGATGGTGTCAGTATGGACTTGAGCGTAAATACGGGTTTCAAGGATGCGGCGGTTCCTGTCGATGCTCCGCCTGGTTGCACCGTTCTTCCGCCAGGAATAAAATCCAGATGGCCCCAAAGATGGCAGCATGAGACTGTTCCGTCGCTAACCCCTGGCCTGCCTTCCCCCCGTTTATTTGTTCGCCACCGAAAAGTGGCCTGCCCCTAACGAGTGGCCCGCCGCCGAAGGAGCCAAAACACCCAAAACGAAACCCGCCGGTACGAAGTGACTAATCGTCTTATAAGCGACCCAAAACCCCATCTCGTCCGTTAGACAATGCCCCCCAAAACCCCCCACAGTAACACCAACAGAGATTCGTATCCGGTGTTCTCCCGCAAGTCCACGGACCACAAGTAGAAATGTCACTGGGAGCTTCTGCGACTCCGACGTCGACAGAAACTACGTCCAGCGGACCATTACATACGCCGTTGCCCTCACCTAGCGGATGAAGCTTTTCGTTCGGATAACTTTTAGACGGTAGTTCTGTCGTAAAAAAGGCTTTCAGTTGTAAGCCCATCATCCTCTGGACTTTCGGAAAATTTGGAATGACATGAGAGGCGGGTTTGTACCCTGGTTCCGCGGCTGGGGCCACGGATAAGCATGATCCGATATATGATGTTATTATGTTCATAAAAGACTCGCATTCATATGACGATAATAAGGTTGGAGGCAAGTCTTATGAGTTGACGGAGCTTAGTTGGTTGGAACCCTCCCCAACGATAATTCGGGTACACTGAGGAAGTAGCTTTCAGGGACATAATAGCGCTAGTTTCGGAAAGCGTGATCGGAAGTTGGACAATCTGTGAGGTTTCGAGATTGGAAGAGCGACACCAGTTTGTCATATATAGATTTCAAGGCTACCTTACCCTGCTAAGCCGTTTATCTCAACCTCTTCAACTAATTGTTAAGCTGTCTTCTTCGCTTCCGTGCCAATGGCGCCACTTGCCCTCGCAAATGCTAAGCTTATGTTGTTGTATGCTTCATATAGAATCCACAAAGGAAACCATACCCACAGCGTGTTGAAGAAGACCAGGTATACCCAGAGATAAATGAAATTACTGGTGTCCAAATTTGGGCTACCCGTTAGCCATTCCGGTGCGAACGTCATGAAGCCTATCGTGCCGAGTCAGTGGTACTCTCGTCATTGCATCAAGAAAGACCGGTCCGGTCGATTGAGAGTCGCCTGTTGAACTCACCACCATACAACTCTCCCGTGGCTAACACACTAGCCCAGAACCATAGCCTTCCTGCTTTATCTCCCCTTCTCACCAACTCACAGATCCACAGTGCCAAGGGTCCCGCACCAAACACAGTCAGCAGCTCCAAGCTGATGACTGTAAGATCAGCCCCGCCCCATCTCCTATCCGCCTTCGCGTACTCCTGCCAGAGCTTCGCGGGTAGGCTCGTACCATGTTGACTGCCATAAAGCCTGTCTGCATAGCCGAGGAAGTGTACGGCAGGAGACGTCAAGGACGCTGGATGCGGATAATCTGTACTGTGAGGAATCGCGGTAAAGGTGAAGAAGCAGTTGTAAAGGAAGGAGCCTTCGAGAACAAAATGAATTAGGGCGTCAAAGAGGTGCCAGATGAAGATGACTCGTAATTTAGCGGTCGCGGAAGAATGAAGGAGGTAAAGGGAGGCGATGTAGGCAGTCACAAGGAGACTGAGTGCTGCAAGAAGGGATAGGATGGTTGTTTGGTCAATTACTAGAGTTGAAGGAGATTCTTGGGTATCCATTGAGGCGTAGTCTCTACACTAAGGCTCTACGGTGGGATAGAATGGTGACTGCAATGGCAACAGTATTCGTCAAACGTAGATTGCCGACATTGATACTGGGAAGGCACGGTTCGGCAATCGCGCCTACACTAATCTGTAAGCGGCGGCTGATAACGTCCTTGACATTGTATCAATTCGCAAAGATCAGTACACACAGGACGTTGAAGATGACATCCATCGATTTGGGACTTGGCCTAGAAGGTACACATGTGGTTGTTACCGGTGCTGCTGGGTTTATTGGCTCTGCAACGGTCAATACGTTCCTTCAGGCACGAGCCAACGTTACTGCATTGGATATAAACCGTGAGAAGCTTAGTGAACTTGAGAAGCATACAAATACTTCTGAAAAACATGCGAATCTATACACAATCGTGGTCGATATCACGTCAGAATCAGAGCTTGAGCAAGCTTTCGAATCAGCCCGCGATCGCTTTGGTGTGGCAGTCCAATGCTGTATTGCCCTCGCCAGCTTGGACCTCAGTGTCCTACCTCACCATGAATCTATCGTTGACATGACCGTGGAGCAGTGGCGCCGTACCCATCAGGTCAACGTTGAGGGCACGTTTCTGACGGCACGGACTTGGCTAAGGCAGATCAAGGCGCATGCGAAACCCGACTTGAAGAACGTAAGTCTTATAGTTGTAGGCAGTGAAAGCGGCTGGTTTGGCGAGAGATCGAACCCCGATTATGCTAGTGGCAAGAGCGCCGTGCAGGTCGGACTGGTGCAGAGTTTGCGAGGAGATGTTGCCAGGATTCACCCTGGTGCTAGGTGACTGGCCCATCTTGGTGTTGCTTTCTAGAGGTAGTTTCTGATATGCATTCCGAAGGGTGAATGCCATCGCGCCTGGTCCAGTCGATACTCTACAGTTCCGCAAAGAATGCGAAGCGAATCCGGACCAGCTATGGCTAGATTCTCAAGCTACGTAGGTCAGTGGTATGTACTACAAGTTCCAGAGCTGATTGTTTCTAGAACGGCACTTGGAAAGCCCGTACCAACAAATTCTGTTGCCAAGAGTATTGTCTATCTGGCTAGTGAGGCGTGGAGCGGCCATGTTACTGGCCAGGTTCTCAACATCGATAGTGGTAAACAAGGAAAAGTCATGTGGATGAAGGGGGAGAGTATGTGAGAAGCCAATAAGAAGTGCCTATACCGTAAGCCATGATCACCGATATCTCGTTTTACCAAGTACGATCAATACCCCCGCGGTTTTTGTGCCCAGAAAACGTGGTCATTCTGGGCGAATCCTGATGTTTACAACAAACTATGAACCGAAAGCGGTAACAAAGTCGTCAATGTGAAAGCATGCACGGCCTCTTAACTCAGTCTGTGGGCGACGTCTTAACTTACACATTTCCATTTGAGCGGATACAAGCTGCGCTGTGGATAATGCAGAAATATCATGCTCTCTATCTCTCTTTTATGAGATTTTGCATGTTCCAGGTAAGATCTCCATGAAAAAGGTCAATAATTTTCGAAGCGTTTTACATGCACTTCTCGGCGTTTCCAGGAGCTGGGATGAAAGGGTCCCAAGTCCACCTTTATTTCCTCTATCAACTAATTGGTAAAAGTTATGGCTTTTGGTTTGAGTAAATAATGTCAGAGGGGGGCGACATGACGCACGGCTCACTCTTGGAAGTTCATCTCTTCGCACTCCTATGTACTGACTAGAGAACGGCACCAGTAGTAGAGAGCTACGATGCAGTTGAAGGTTGCAGTATCAGTCATCTACACTGCGTTGAAACAATAAGGCTCCACACTCGATGTTTGGGTCAGCGCTTGGGTATCGTTGTTGACACATTGCAAGTGCAACCAGACCTCAGATATCGGCAATACCCCCTTTTTCAGCCGTAACCTTGTCCACATGAACAATTACCCAAGCACCCACTTCTCGTGAATACTCATCAACGGTTTCGTATCAAGGCATCATCCCATCATCATCGTCTTACGGGATTCGCCCGGCACCTCTAAACCAACATCGCGACTCCAAGACGCTCGACCCTGCACAGCAAGGATCAGTTGCCCCGAAGCCTCGTGGATGCCTGCATAACAGACAGAGAAGTAACGCATTAGTCTCAGCCGCCAGCCGGACCTCACGGCAATTTTTTTTCAAAATAGAGAAAAATTCTACGATAGGTTCCGGCCTTTTGATTGGCTTTACAGTAGGCGTTGCGTTACACAGCATCGGGTTCACGCACCACCTGCAGGGTCTTGCTGCTGTTGGAGATAAAGAACTCCGAGAATTTGGAAAGGCTGCTGCGGGGCTTACTACTGTAGGCATTTAGGCTTGAGAAGCAGACAAGGCGAATACAAATGTAAATACGAGTGGGATCTTTCTAGGCTATAGTGATTTAGCAGCAATTGGCGCGAGGCTGCTTGTGCTTTTCGGATAATGGAGATGGTGGGTTTTCACCAGCGCCCAGAGGCCCATGTCACGGCCGATCGAACCGACATTCGGGGGTTCGGTCAAAGATTAACGATGTCGACTTTGCCCTGGAAAGGTTAAATGTCACAATGAATTGACTGCTGCCGATTCTTCAGTCCACCCGGGCTTGGGCTTCACTCACTGATCTTGCGCAAGCCTCTTTCTTGGCATAGGATTAGACGACGGCGATGGCTTGAACATTGCTTATGCGCCACCCTTGATAGAGAAGATAGCGAGTAGGAATAATTGGAGCATGCTTGCAGAAGAGCCCGCTCAACTTTTCCCTATGGTAGAACCAAAGACGAGTTCCTCAACGTTTCGGCACCTCCCCTACGGTCGCAGTCCTTCTCCAGCACGGCGCCAGCGGGCACCACTAAGATAACTATGGTTCCTCAGCTCTGCACTACGCGAGCGCAAACGCCCGCATCGAATCCGTCAAGCTTTCTCTTAAAATCCGGCGCCGAACCCAACCTGCGTGACAAAGAAGGAAAACCCCGCTCTCCCGGCTCGCATCGGCGGGCTGCTTCCACCTCGCAGGACGCTGGTGGAACCCGACTCTCAGCCACCGGAAAAACACGGTCGTGCTCCTTTTCGACGCGGGGTGCGACCCTGCTGTGAAAGACGTTCACGGCAGGGCGGCTATACACTATGCGGCCAGTAATGGCTACCTGGGGATTGTGGAGGTGATTGCGGCCGGGGATGGGGACTTGGAAATTTTTGATGAGAGGGGCTGCACGCCGCTGGAGTGCGCGCGGGAGAGGGGTCATATGAATGTGGGGACGTTTTTGAAGAGGAAAAGGTTGATTAGGGAGAGGAAGGAGGATGAGCGGAAATGAGCGCGTGGTGATTCCGCAGCGGGGTGAAGATATAGGTTGAGTGATAGTATGAACTGGGATAAATGTACGGATTGGGGTGATTATATAGATTAGGGTAACGGTACAGACTGTGGTTGATCGAGAAGTTGGAGTTTATGTGATATAACTTGTACTATTTCAGATGGGAATGAAATCTTGTCGGGTACTGCCCTTGAGGAACCAGAGCGGCTTATCCGAAGAGTACACTTGTTCTCCTTTCTAGATCCCCTTTGATGGTTGGATATTGCCATTTGGCAACTCCAAGTACATACTGACTACTGCAGCTTGAAGGCGGATCCACTAATTGGTGATTCGAAGACTCTTCCACAACACGGGGCACTATGCAGGTCATAATTTTGACCTTGAGAGATCGATGTTCGGGATGACGAGAATCGCAAGATAAGAATGTTCATGGTTTGGAGCCCTGATCTCAATTTTTTAAGTTCCGAGTCTTGAGTCTGAGGCTTCGAGCTTAAAGGATCCCGATGTTGGTAAACCACCTTTTACTGCATGTACACCCCCTTCTCACCCCCTCTTCACCATCGATAAAAGTAAAAGTGAGGTAAGAGCAACAAGGTCGTCGTCGTCGTCAAGGTGTGTCCTCTTTATTGAAGTAGCAGGGATTAAATATATCTGCAACGTTCCTCATGTCTTCGTCTAATCTTCGGTTTGTCTTCAGAAGAGAGTGTGTATAACGTTTCAACTTTGCGGTCTACGAATTTTACTTCATGAGATTCGCCTTTTATTCTTGAGAGTTTTAATATCAAACCTTCTGATATTGGAATTCTTGACTTTCACTAGTTTTCGAGACTTAATTTTCGACTTTGCAATTCTAAAATCTGTCGATTTCAGAAATTAGGACCTCGATTTTTCGCTATCGTCTTCCAACTTTATTTTCGACTTTAAAGTTTGGGCTTTCGAGATCAGGATATGGGAGGAGGGAGCGACTCCCACAAGAAGTACGCTGATTTAGACTTCATTGTGAATTGAAACACCAACCCCCCTAAGGTTTAGTTTGAAATAACCTCCTATCGGTGATCGTTCGTGAAATCCTTCAAGCCAAATTAACATTGTAATACGTACTTGTAAACCTTCACCAAGCAACCAAAAAGAAGCTTTGCCTTTTTAAGACGGTTTTGATAGTCTCACAAAATATCAGATTAGTACCGTGGAACTGTCTTAGATGTAGTAAAGGTCGACAATACATCGACTGTTATTTGTAAAGAATTAGACAAAACCGCAGCCTATTCAATTTTTTACCTCTTGAACGCAATAGCAATAGCGATAACGAACGTTTGCAGACACGTCGCTTTCGAGTAAACAGCCCTCAATAGCAATTCCTGAGGAAGAGCACGTACACACGCAGCGAGTCCAAATGATCTTTTGATGAGCAGATGGTTTAGACGAAGAAGATGTGGACTGAGCATTCTGACTGCTAATTCTCTCTGGACGCCCACCGAGAGCCAGTTCAGAGTAGCGAATTGAGAAGCCTTCTCCAGAGGATGATGGTTTGAGAACCCTGAAAGGCCCAAAGTTACTTGGACACCGCGAAGGTGCATACAATAGGCTCCTTTTAAGAACAGAGATACAAGCTTGGAGGTTATGGCACTGCGTTTGGGAACCAAATAACATACCAATAGTTAATTCAAAACAAGGGAATCAGATAGCCCTGGTTACTGAAGCCTACCGTTGGACGCGGTACAGAACAGTGAGTTGAAATAGAGCATATAGAGGCGACAGATGGTAAACCAAAATTCTCCTGGTGTAGACCTGAACTATCCGGAGAATGTCCTTGTGTCGATTATCTAGGCCGCCGCTGATTAACCTCAGTCACGGCAAGCAAGAATCGATAAGTAGGAGTTATTGACAAACAATTGGCGGCCTTTTGACGCTCGTCCTTCGGTATCTTAGAATGTTTTCCCACTTTCAGTCTGTACCACGGGAGTAGCGGCCTTGTCACAATACAATTCCTGTGAAGCTAGAGCGCCATGTTGTAGACCCAAGACCTGTTGCTCCATTCACCTTCCACATTTCTAACTGCCTTTCTTTCTCTTTTAACTAAGATGGACTGGTTTCACGATGATATGATCATCAATGGTAGGAACTGATGCTTTCTAAGAAGAATAGGGATGAGCTTCTTGTTTCAGATTGAGAGTGATGTAAGCGCTGGGGCGGTATCGTTCCTGAGAGCGGGAAATAACCTGTGGGGAGTCGGTGGATTTACCTGACTTAATAAGGGAGCTGCTAACCAGTGCGGTCAGCTTCCCTCTAATATAGGGAACCACTAAACGTACACCCCTTTTCACTACATGTACACCCCCCATTCCACTACATATACACTCCTCTCAACTAGGTCTAGCGGCTATCAAAATAGGGTTAGCGGCATAATATTTCCTATCATCAACCAACTACTCTACCTACCCACCATCCATTCTACCTCATCGCCGCCATGGATCTTGCACCCCCTCCAGTAGGTGAAGCTCTGTGTGAGCGACGAGAAGCTCATCGCCGCCGCCGATACGTGGGCTGAGACCCACGATTACGCGCTCATCGTCAGTCGCTCGAGCAAAAACAAGCGGGGAATCAAGGATAAAATTTGATTGAGGTGTGATAGAGGTGATAAACCAGGTGGTACTGCCGGGCAAAAGAAACTACATGCCGGCTCAAGGCTCATCGAATGTCCCTTCAAAGAAATAGCTAGAGGACTCTACTCAACGCGAACCTAGTCAATTTGAACGCGTGGAAGCGAATCTGCAGCAACGAGCTGAGCATGAGCTAGAGCAAACATATAGAGAGAATAGGGATAGGAGCCGGAGCAGAGGTAGACCGCGGACCGAAGATAGAGATAGGGGGCGAAGGCGAGGTCGAGGAGGTAGAGAGAGTGAAGCTTCGGCTGAGCCTATATCAGAGCAACAACTTACAACATGAGACTTCAAACGGTGAAGGCTTCTATGGGGTATTTCGAATTTGATCAAGTGTAAATTTGCTTCCAAAAAACATTCGTCCTCAGCGGTCCTTGATTATTGGTGACCAGCTCAAAGAAATATAAGTACCTTTGAGACCTGCAGCTGTTCAATAGCTGTAGGGATAACGGATGGTCATATGACAGTCAGGTCAGGTCAGATGTTTTCTGTCATGCTGACGTCAGATGTTTCTACTTGACAGCCAATAAGACAGCTTATATATATATTACTAAGGCTTTTGACCAATCAGAGCCCAGGAATCGACTATTGGGCTGAGAGTTCTAACAATTCCGGAGCCGCAGACGCCTGAGAACCCGGAGAAAACAGAGAAAACAGAGCAATTTATAGTGTAATTTCCGTCTCTTCTTCATCTCTTTCTCGAGCTTCCAACATCGAACTTTGTTCCTCCAACCACTGATCTTCTATCCCTATGAGCTTCTCTTCAGTATGTAGGCATTGTTTGGGCTATCTTTCGTAGTGTACGCTCGCGGCATTTCACTACTCTTTCTCTTCTTCCTGGAACGATTGACTCGGTAAACGCGGCGTGTACAGCTGAATCAGATAGCATAGTGCTTATATAGAGTAGGAATAACAGTCAATAGAGGTGATGGTTGATGTAGAAAGGTTGAGGAAAGGGAGGATTCAGCGGAAATTGCAAGATGTTCTACCGAAACGGGCTAGTCTATACCTTAAAATGATTAGCGCGAAACCCGATCTGGCTAGACTGCTGTCATGTCATTTGTCAGGTCAGATCCATGTCACGACTTGACGTCATATGACTTGTCATACGATCGAAATGACGGTCATTACCGATCCCTAAATAGCTGAACCCTATTTTGATGACCGCTAGACCTAGTTGAGGGGGATGTATATGTAGTGGAATGGGGGGTGTACATGTAGTGAAAAGGGGTGTACGTTTAGTGGTTCCCCTAATATATAGCAGCAAACCGAAAATCCTATTGGAGAAGCGAGGACTTCCCGTTTTCATAACCACAGTTGTAGCTCTGCTACGTTGATTAACACCTATCATACGTGATTCACTTTAAAGGGAACATAACAGGCTGGTCATCACATATCTATTCCTTACGACATTACCAGAGGTAGCTTCCGATGTAATTGAGCGCCTTATCCGGGAGTCTTTTTGGTGTTCTAATTGAGCTTCCCACACGACGCTAGAGAGTAGACTACAGATAGGACGCTCCCGAGTTCACTGTCGACAGGATAGCTTTAACTTCCTAATATCAGACTGCAGCTTCTCCTCTATCGCGAGCTGACAACCTCTTGGTGTTTATGCAGTAACCTGAGGGGTCGGGCTGTGGTTGAGTGCTTTAGTCCACCTCAAGTGGGTCAATTGCGCTATGGCTACACAAACGCCAGAACAGCCACCGCAGGCGCTCGGAAAACCACTCACGTTTGATCTTCGTGCTTACGACTCTACCGACAGTGGGCTCAGGATTGGAACACTCTCTGTCGATGGCCGTAGAACGATTAACACACCTCATTATGTCGCATTAAGCTCGCGAGGCACCGTGCCACATCTTACTCAGGATATGATGAGGGATAACAGTGCAATTACAGGTATCTACGCCGCGCTTGAGGACTGTGAGTAGCCGCTGGGGGTGATCTCACTATCTCCACAAGAGGCGTGCTGATGGGTATGCTCATACTGGAGCTAGCAAGTCATAGAGAAAGCCCCCAAGCAAGTGCCTCCGGTGTTTGAATTTCCCAGTCCTCAAAACGAGTCTCCGCTGCGAAGATTCATAGCTCTTCAGCAAGATGCACTGCTCGTCCTTGGTCCACGCCGTGTCCCTCCCTTGGCTAGTCCAGTCCCCAATACATATACCGGCGTCTCGATCCTGACAGCTGTAGGGTTTGGCATGCTCGAATCTGAAGATTACGCAGATGCTGTACGAATATTGCAACCCGATATTGCCGTAGGTTTAGGGGATATTGTTCATCGACAGAGGCCGGGACCGAAGCGGCTGGAGATAATGGGTGATAGGACGCTTGCCTGGACCGAGGAGCTGGTATTTGAGATGACGGACAAGGATGAGAAGCCATCAAAGACTGCGCTGTTTGCACCAATTCTGCCCATCGATTTAGGACAGCAGAACCACTATGTGAATGCCCTGAAGGACGAACTCAGAGAGAATATTTCAGGGCTGGCTGTCTATGATGTTAATTCAATTGAATGTATACCAGAAGAGCTACACCCTTTACCTCGGCTATCCTTGGCAGAGCCAAGTAGCCCGCACAGATTGCTTGATGAGGTAGCCCTTGGCATAGATATCTTCACAGTGAACTTCGTTGGTGCGGCTTCAGATGCTGGGGTTGTCCTCGACTTCTCTTTTCCTGCAGAGCAACAGGGCGTGAACCACGGACTGCTACCTCTGGGGATCGATATGTGGTCCACTATGCACGCTACAGTATTAGATCCGCTACGCGCAAATTGCGACTGCTACGCTTGCAGAAATCATCATCGAGCGTATCTGCACCATCTACTAAATGCGAAGGAAATGCTTGGATGGGTGCTATTACAAGTGCACAATCATCACGTCATTAATGGGTTCTTTGCCGGAGTACGTTGTAGCATAGCCAACGGGTCTTACGAAAGCGAGAGAATACGATTCAATAAGACATACGAGGAAGAATTGCCTGCAAAGACGGGCCAAGGCCCAAGGTACAAAAGTACAATCCTTGAAGCTCTACTTGAAAGTATACTCACCTGCTCCAGGGTCAGAGGCTATCATTTTAAGACAGAAGGAAAAGGGGGGCCGACGAAGAACTCACAGCCTTATCGATCGCTGGATGACGGAAAGCAAAAGATTATGGAGGCTTCACTGCCAAGCCCAAGTGCTGACGCTGAAGATCTGGAGCAGCGAGGCTTTGCGGAGAAAACGACTTAGCCCGTTCCGAGCCCCTTGAAGCTTGAGAGCAGGATACCGAAGCCGGTTTCATTGCTTCTCTAACTAAGAGGGCACATACTACATGTCGTTTCTGAATTTCAACTTTGGAGGCAAGGAATTGGAGCGATTCAATTTGATGTAGATACCATGTGACTTGCCGCTTAGATAGCCCTCATGAAATTTTCGCCACTTTAATAAAAACTCATTTGTGACGAATGAGCTTTGGAAAATGTTGAGTGAAATCTCGTAAATTGGGCCAATCTCTATACCCACCCAGTTTTGGAGATTCATCTCACCTGGCTGTCAAGAGATTATATCGCATATGACAGTTTTTCTGATCTTACCCCATTGGGATTTCACTTCGATTGTACCACCGCAGAGTCCAAACAATGACTGACAGAAAATACTCTCAAGCTCACCTTGCCGTCCATTTCCCTCATCTGTAACGCCAACAATGGAAAAGATTACTGACAAAATTGCCGCTTTACCTCATGGCGCAAATTACGTCTCACTGGAATTCTTTCCACCCAAAACCCAAATTGTAATCACTTCTCCCAGCCTGCATCTAGTCTAATAAATACTAAAAATGATCATAGGGCTTCTCAAACCTCCAATCTCGTCTGGAGCGCATGTCCAATGCTCTACGGCCTCTCTTCGTAACCGTGACATGGGGCGCCGGTGGCTGCACTTCCTCAAGATCCCTTGAACTCGCCGAGCTGTGTCAACGGCAACTGGGCCTCACAACATGTCTACACCTGACCTGTACGAATATGAAGCGGAAGATAGTAGACGAAGCATTGGAAGAGGCGAAAGCAATGGGTGTGAGGAATATTCTCGCCTTGAGGGGCGATCCGCCAAGAGACGAGGAATACAGGCTCGAGGAAGCGGATGACACCGAAGAGGAGGTCTCTAATGTGGACTTTGTTTGGGCAATAGACCTAGTAAGGTACATCAGACGAGTGCATGGAGACTATTTTTGCATCGGTGTCGCTGCGTATCCGGAGGGGCATGCGGACGAGTCATATCCTACCGAGCAGAGTCCAGAGCACGACTTGCCATATCTAATAGAAAAGACGAAAGCGGGAGCAGATTTCATAATGACACAATTATTTTACGATCTAAACGCCTATACGAAGTTCGAGAAGATGTTAAGGGAGCACGAATCAGGGGTTTTTGTAGATATACCTATAATCCCTGGATTAATGCCCATCCAGAGCTATTCAATCCTAAAAAGGACGACTAAGCTCAGTCATGCAAAGGTACCACCAGAGCTATTGGAACGACTGGAACCAGTCAAGGGAGATGATGAGGCGGTTAAGAGCGTGGGTGTAGATGCCATCAGTGAGATAATCGAAGGTATCAAGATTGTGAAGTCAAAAGGTCCCAGAGGATTCCATTTCTACACCTTAAATTTGGAAAAAGCTGTTGGATTTATACTTGAAAGATGTCATCTGATACCTGACCCCTCGTTCATCAACGAATTCGACACTTCCGCAATTGACGACAAACGCTTCCTCCCCAATGGCATCAAATCCACCCACCCCACCACAAACGGCGCCACCTCTCCTCTCGCCATCCCATCCCGTCGTCTCTCGTCAACCGCCACCTCTGACAACCACTTGACCACCTCACCACCTTCGCACTCTAACGTTTCCAGCTCCCCCTCCCGTGCGGCCGATCTAGCCAAAACCCATAACAGCCGCGAAGCAACGTGGGACGATTACCCAAACGGCCGCTTCGGCGACGCCCGCTCCCCCGCCTTCGCCCCGCCACTAACATACTCCCCGACCTCCCTCTCCGCCTCCCCTGCTGACGCCCGCGCCCTTTGGGGCGAACCGACCTCCACCACAGACATCACCAACCTCTTCACCTCCCACCTCTCCGGCGATCGCCCCACACAACTTCCCTGGTCTGAATCCTCCACCCTATCCCCCGAAACCGCCTTAATCGTCCCACAACTACTCGCTCTAACGCGAGATAAATCCTACTGGACCATTGCCTCCCAACCCGCCGTCGACGGCCTTCCCTCCGCGCACCACATCCACGGCTGGGGCCCCGCCGGCGGCTTCATCTTCCAGAAAGCCTTTGTCGAATTTTTCCTCCCCCTCGCTCACTTCCACCGCCTCAAGCCCTACCTTACTTCCACCTCCATCGCCCCCGAAATCTCCTGGTACATGGGCACCGCCTCCGGTACCTTCGAGTCCAGCGAGCCCCGCGAGGCCGTGCACGCCGTGACATGGGGGTCCTTCCCGGGCAAGGAGATTGTCACGGCGACGATGGTCGAGGAGGTGAGTTTCCGCGCGTGGGTCGAGGAGGCCTTTGGGATCTGGGGCGAGTGGGCGAGGTGCATACGGAGGGCGGAGAGTAGGCGGTTTCTCAGGCAGGTGAGGGAGGGGTGGTGTTTGGTTAATGTGATTGCACATGGGTATCGGGAGGAGGGGCGGCTGTGGGAGATTTTGAGGGGGGCACCGGGGGGTGGGGATGGGGGTGAGGGCGTGCAGTGGAGGTAGTTTGGAGCGGGTTCGATAGATACGAGGGAGCGGGTAGATTTAGGTGCAGCAATGCGTTTGCGATGTTAGAATATGTATTTGATATGCTTCCAGAAACCTGTCGGGGTTTGTATGAAGGAACCACCCTGTATACCAATGTTCCAATATGACACAAACACCAACGCCATCTGTACCATTACCTCTAATATCATCACAATCATCCTCGCCCCTTATTCCACATTCCAGATTATACCCAACGCCTCAAAATGCAACACCAACTATTACAACATCCTAGGGGAAATCCACCCAAACCCCAAAACACAAAGAGCAAACTTTTCCCGAATCCTCTTTCTCCAAAAATTTCAAACACACTCCCACTCCCCAAAAACGCACCACCTCGCACTCCGATCCGCCAGCACCAACCCCCTCCAAGTCCCCCTCTCCCCAATCTTAATAATCGTCTCCCACACGCCCCCATCCCCGGCCTCTCCCGCCGAACTTGTCAAATTGTCCGCTTTCCGCATCAATCTCAGAATCTTTCCGCTGGGCGCCTGAATCGCCAGTTTTGCCGGCTTTTGGTTTTGAGTTTGTTGGTTAGATGTGGAGGATGCGCCGGACACGGACGAGGGCGGGGAAAAGTAGTCGCTTCCGGTGGCGGAGGAGAGCATGGACATTGCCGAGCCAGGGCGTAGGGGGTTGGGGGAGTTTGGGCGCGGAGAGGGGGAAGAGGCGGGGAGGGAGGAGGGGTGCTGGCGGACGGCGAAGACGAAGGTGTTGTTGACGGCTAGGCGGGCGCATTGGGGTTGCGCAACGTAGAGGTCGTGGCGCTGGGCGTGGGGCGTGGGGTGGCGAAGTAGGAATTCGTAAGGTGGATTGGTCCCTGTGTGAGTGATGGGGAGGGCGAATGCGAGAGGGTACGGGTTGTCTTTTATGGAGTGCATGAGGCCTCGGGCACCTGCGTAGACTTTGAGGGTTCCTTGGCCTTCGTCCCCAGGGAGGAGCGCTTTGACGGTGTAGCGTTTCTGGCCATGGATCCATTCTGCTTGGGCAAGGGCACGTGTGGTGGTAGTGTCGCCACTTTCGAAGAAGTCGCCGTCGGCGTCACGGGCATAGGTGCGGGTGGTGACTTCAGCGTGACATTCGATTTCGGGAGGGACTGTGAATTGGACATGGACTAGCTCGAGGTCCTCAATGCGGATGAGGCTGGTGTCGTAATCGATGAGTTGGATGTTATTCTTGAAGTATGGAGGACACGCGCAGGGTAGAGCAAGAAGGATATCTGGGGCTATTAGGGGACATATATGCTGCTGTTCGAGGTGAGATGGCACATGGGTGTAGCATATTTCCATTGGTCTTGATAGAAACCAGCCAAATTCCGCGATTTGAGGTCCAGCGCTTGAGTACTGTCCTCGTTTGGGATTTGTTGGACTCGCCAGAGAACAATCAATGATTTTCCATTCGTCATCGATGATGACAGCGTTCCACCAGTGGTTAGGCCTAGGGTTGCTGTCCAAATCAACAGCTTCGCCCGGTGCTTTCAAAAATCCTCTCACTACTTCTGCATGCAAGCCCACAGCGGAGCACATCTCCATCACGAGTACCGCAACTTCTTCTGCACAACCTCTTCTCATCTGGATGACACGCCTTGAGTCTACTTCCCCTTCAAAGTCCTCCTCCCAAGCAATTTTCTCGCTCACCCAGGTGAAGATTGCCCTCAATCTCTGCACGTCACTTCGATAAGGTCTACAAACGTAGCCCTGGGCCAAACTTGTCGGATTTGTCATAGGGGGAAGACTGTTGACAAAGCGAGCACTTTTGTCCACAAGTTGCAAATTTACTGTTCGATACTCCGTGGGATGTTCGATGGGTAACCGGTCTGCGCCTTCATCTCCATCGGCAGCTGCGTATAACTCGTTTACCGGGGCTAGCACGGGATAGTTCATCATCTGGCATCTCTCGATCCTCTCTGTTCTCTCATTGCGGCTAAGAGAGTTCGATCGATTTATATCCCTCCGAACTTGGACCCAATCAATGCCACTTTTTCCACCTCCAAGACCCATATCTCTTGCGGCACTACCACCCGCGATAGCAGTCACTCCATTCGGTAACAAATTTTTAATTGGCGGCCGAGGTGTCTCACCTTGTCCAGCAGCAATGCTGCTTCGTGCACTAGCTGCTCCAGTCTTTGCGGATTCCACAAGCTTCTTGAAGAACCCACTTTTCCTCGCTTTTGGGGTTGTTAGGCCACCCAGCAGAGGATCCGAGTTTGCTACGCTTCCAGACCAATCCATTCCAGCAGCTGAACCAGGTCTAGACCCCTGGCTTGAGTAATGGCTGCTATTGTTCATAGAAATTGGCGGGCCCATGTTTTTACGTTCTCCACGGAGGCCAAGCAGAGCATCATGCCGATTGTCTACTACACTCCCTGGCCTGCTTTTGCTAATACTTCCCAATCCTTTCCTTCTGGCTAAGCTTCCAGCACTAGTTGCGCTAAAGCCACCTGCTGAGTGCCCGCTCATGATACTCTGACTTGTCCTAGATGTACTCGTAGTACTGTTGGTAGCTGTACTTTGGACTCCACTTGACGAGTTCGTAGCGTTCGATTTACTCGTAAATGTCCGGCCTAGCATGTCCCTGCCAAGTTCGTATGCAGACTTACGATTCTTCAGTCTTCGACCAGAACTTATGCTATCAGACCTCATGTTCATCACGTCTAGTGATGAATTCGGTCTTTGCTGGTATGGGGAGTTTTTAGGGGGCGGAGCCGGCGCCGGACCGTTGTCATCTTCGGGAAGGAATAGTTCATCCGGAGGTCGTGAATCGGTTATTTGTCTAGTAAGTAGTTGATGCCCCATGCGCTCTACATACTTGCTTACATGTGGCGGACTGCCATCGTAATCATGTAAAGGCGATATATGCCGATCCTCATAAGCATGGTTCATCTCATAATTTTCATCATCCAATTGCGAAGCACCGATACCCAGAGAGGACCGTGGCCGTTCCCGGTTTCTCTGTGGTTTCGATCGAAATTCATCGAAAGCTTCTGGTGACCACGGATCAAGCGGTTGTTGGTCTTGTTCTGGAGGAGACAATTCGTCCCTACGCATTTCCATGTGATGAAGTGAAGACATGACATCGTCCATAGCATCGCGCAAGGGCGAGGGTGTCATGCCCTGAACCCCAGGAGACGTAGGAGCAGGAGAGTGTCCCCTAGAGATTGCCGGGTAGCGATCCGTCATAGATGGTGTAGGGGATGGAGAGCCTCGAGAAACAGGAGCAGTATACGCGACTCGATGCGGAGGTGGCGCAGGAGGAGGCGGGGATGAGCCACCATCGTCGTAAAATCTTGGAGGCCCATTGGAGGACACCGGGCGGCACTGCGAAAACGGAGCAGGGGAAGGAGCGCGCGAACCGTACTGTGAATTGTACCCTGATAAGGGCGGTATCGAAGGTTCCTGTACATAGCTTGGTTGCCGGCTCGGATTTGGTGATGGTCCTCTGGATCTAATTTCTAGGTGTGCAGCAGCGGCTGCCGGGTTTGGCGAACTAGCCTGAGTATACGCTTGGAAGGGTTTGCGGAATGTTTTAGTCTTTGTGGGAGTTATGTTTGGACTTGGTGTGCGAGCACCGTCCTTTGTGGGATTCGAAGCATAAGCTGTGAACGGTTTTCGAAATGTTTTCGACTTTTGTGGGGAAGTGGTTGCGCTTGGGGAGTGTGACAGCGTTCCCGTACCATTCATGGGTGGCAACGGACTTGTTGTTCGACTAATTGGCCGAAAGCTGTCGTCTAGGACCTTGACGAAATTTGAGGGAAAAACTCCCATTGCCCGTTTGTCTCGGTGTAAGCGCCCCATCCACCATGATCCATCGCCCGCGTTTAGGCATTCTATCAAGTCCCCTTCAATGAATCCCAAATCACGCTTCGACTCTCCTCCCCAGGAATAGGTTGCTCGACACCAGCAGGGAAAGCGAGAAGGTAGGCTGGGCGCCACATGTGCCATTGTTGATCATAAGTCGTCTGATTTTACTGTTATGTCCAAGCTCTTAAGGCCCCAACTATAGCTTTCTATTGAAGCACTGTTTCGTAGTAAGTGAATGGCCCTAATCCAGGGCGTGCGAAGTATAAAGCTCTGAGCTGTGCGAGTACGCTGGTGGACCGCGCTGCCAGAAATTGCTTGCTACAAACGATTGTGGGTGGCACGAAATAACGAGTGTAAATATATATCAAAATCGAAGGAGCGTTGACCAGACTGTCAAGTAACAAATTCAAATGGCGGGTTGGCATCAAGCTTTTCGATTGGAAGGGTTAGGAAAAGTAAACAAACCTATCTGGGGTTAGACTCATACGTCACTCATAAGCGCGCTACGCGCTAGCGTGGTAGCTGTCTTAAATTAGCGATTAGATTTACCTTGTTTTGATCTTGCGCAAACAATTTGTAGACTTGGTAAGAGACCCAGGTGATGATCCTATTAGGAGAAGCCTTTGGAAGGACTGGCTTTGGGGATTTCTTGTCTATACAGCAGCGCTGAATGATAGAAGAACATACATATACAAGGGACATATGGTCGACAAGGACTACAGATGCTTGTACTTCGATTCTTGGCTCGAGAGAACTGTTACAATCAAACGATGATTCTTCTTGATTTCTTGATCTACGTTAACTTTCTTCTCTTGAAAAGCAGGTAGACTCTACCGTATTTGTAAGTTGACAGTAAGCTTTGCATTGGGAGAGGTGTTCATTGCTCGTCTTTATGCCTAGACTTCGATCCATATTGAATTTATTCTAGGACCGATTGCTCAGAGTACACTATTCTAGACATTGGCAAATCCACCGACAATCTGAACCCATGTAACTTAAAGAGCCTTTCAAAAAGTCATTACATTAAAATCCACCAGCATGCCCCATCCAATCTTCGCTCTCAGTTTCCGTCTCATCTGCTCACCTACCTCGGTATTGTGGTTGAAGGGACCAACTCCCTTCAAGTTCAAGGCTTTCAGGCGGGGCCAATCACCAACCTGCAACAATACCTGGAAAATCGTTTCGAGAAAGTCTAAGTCTAAGTAGAAAACGTTTAAAAAAACGACGTTGCTACTCGGTGATGCTGACACTCGTTGTGGCGAGACTACCTTAGGTCTTTGCTCGAATTGAAAACACTCCAACGTGTTTCGCACCGATTGGAGAAAGTGCGCCCATTCGGCGTAGACTGTGTTATCCCGTAGCGCAAACGGGTTTGACTGCTCATACCAGTCTAGCTTCGTGCGCAATGTCAAAGACTTCAAAGCTGTGCAGCGGCCTTCTAGCTCTCCGAGTAAGCCAGACATAGGTCCTGGTGCCTGTTGTCCTTGATCCACCAAGTACGACCCGCGTCCCACCTCTTCGTTATCGGCATGCCATTGGCCATCATATCTGACAAATGGTCCTTTTCGGCCACAGTCGTACAGATTGTCCAAGCATAGGTGTGTAAGCTTCGCGGGGTCGATTGAATGTAGAATGGATGTGGCAAGGTAATGTTCCATCATTCCTTGAAGACGGATAGACGTAGCATTGAAGAAAAGAACAGCTGGACACTGACGTGACAAATCGGTATTCAGGTGATTTGAGAGGTAAGCCAGATCGAGAATTTTGACATTGTGCAGAGTTCCCAGGACATTCCATACTTGCTTCATTTGCTGTTGAATACCCTCTTTAAGCTGTATAGATATAGGCAGCTCGTGGTTCCAGCTCAGAAGTGTCCAGCTAAGAGATCGAACGTACGGGGCGTACTCGGGATGAGCTAGCATTGTCTTCAGGAAATTCGCCTGCTTAGGTTGAGTACTGCTCATTTTCTCAAAACGGTTGTACAGCTCGAAAGCGATGTTAATGCCTCGAGGGGTAGTCTGGGTAGGAATCGGTATCTCGGATGGATCGCAAAACTCGTAATCCATTTGAGTGCCACGGCGGTAGGTGAAATTTAGATTGCCACGGTTATGAAAGCTGAGGTCGACATGGCGATAAAGCACAGGTAAGCAGTGCGCAAAGAGCCGCTTCGACGAGGCACAGAGACTCCGTACGTCGCGGGTTGAGCAGTATTCTGCGATAGCGACATGGATTTCTGCAGGACAGCCATCGAAGTTGACGGCCGTCTCGGCTGAGGCCGGAAAAGCAGACATTGCCGAAATAGTCCAGGACGTGGGATATCAGGAGCGGAACGCTAAGTGTATCTTCAGCAAGGAAACTCGAGGATCAGTAAGACCTGTCTGCCGTGAGATGCAACGATGAATGATATCAAGAGAGATACTTCGATGGGCTAGCAGATCTTATGGGCCCAGCTGTGGAAGTCAAGTTATATCTTCTCCAGCAATCGTGCTTGGTATCAAGGTGTTGACCTATGTCATGTGTGTTGTTTACACATTTGTTGCACCTGTTCACTTCGAACAACAAATGCCAAACAAATTGGGAGAAGAGAACCGCTAGTTCTATACAGATAAGCGATTGTCATGTTGCGAGAAAGCCATGTTACCAAAGCGTAAGCACCACATAACCTCCCATCATCTATACAACCACATGCGCAAAAATTTCCACTCAAACGCAAGCTTCCCTAAACTTCCCACGCATATTCGTACAACACTCTCGGAGTCTCGAACACTCTCTCCCCACCCTTTCCCATTCTTTTCTCACAATGCAGATTCCTTAATCATCAGCAGCCGTTTACCATAAAATAGGCCAATATCAAATTACCCACGCCATCTTTATATGAAACGACAACCTAAAACCAAGTAAGTAAATGAACCATTTAAATGCCTCAGGGTCTAGCCAGTTCAGGAAAGGGGCTGGGGAACAGGTCCGATAGGAGAACCAGGGTTTGCACTGATTAAGATATCCGAACAGAGGAGATTTCTGTTAGGGAAGAGGGTTCCAGCTGGCCGGAGAGGTAGCAGGCGGGCTGCTTCTTGAAAAAGAGAAAGGAAAGGTGTACTGTTGTGCGAAAGCTAGAATGAGTCATGTAAAGATTGTTGCGCCCTGGGTGGCATGTTGGGTATTCTGGAGTCAATCTGAACCGTTTGAGGGAACCATAAAGGCCTTTTGAGTAATCTCAGAGTGTCTGATTCCATGCAAGCCAGCGCAGAGATCAATAGAAGGGGCAGGGCTGTCGCCCGTGTAGATCGTCCTAGGCAAAATTACTGGGCATTCTGTCTGCACTGTGATGATATCTCGGACAGGGTAGATATCAATCCATAGCAAATGCCAAGTCTGTGAATGTAACGTAACAATGTCTTCGGAAGTCGCTCTTGAGATAACTCCGGGTATTATTATACACCCGATTTTCCCACCAAGTTTCAAAACGCTACCAAGATACTCGAAGAATTTGCTCATACGTACCCTGCATCAAAAGTCAGCGTCTACTTTTCGAAGCCTCAGAAGCAGAGAAATGGAAACTCACCTTTCCGTGCACCCTGGAAAAAGAACCTTACAATAAACACCTGTAACCCAGCCATACAGACCATCAAACCACTCTCCACAACACTAAAGTTGAATATCCTTCCTTCTGTGCTCTTGACCGTGCTGAAATTTCGATTCTCGCGTGTTCGGAAATACTTCTGGTTACGATTGATAGTAGAGAGGTGGCCGCTGACTTTGAGAATCGATTCTTCGAGCGCCGTGGTTTGTTCGGGGGAGGTGCCTTGTTTGGCAGGAAGCTGGGCGGAGCGGGACTCATTCTCGACCTGAGAGAGTCTTCGTTAGCTTGGTCTGATGATTGATAGAATTACAGAGCAGAACAGGACGGGGTGGAGAGGGTTGGAGAAGAAGGAATAAGGGGGCTGAACGTACAGCGATCTCAAAATCCACCATCTTCTCTGCAAAAGTACTCATTTCGTTGTTGAAGCAAAATCGATGTTCACCCTCCTCCTTTGCCGTGAACACGGAATCTAGTTGCCGCTCTTTCGTATCTTCCATTATTATTCTGCCGCCCGGACCAGTAACGGTGTAATCGACATCGAAGGAACCACCTGATTGTACCTGCGAGATGCCAATACGGATCAGCACGGGATTGCAACAAGCGGCTATTCGCGCATAGCTGTAGAGTAACAGGAAACTCACGGCGAAATAGAAAGCTATCTTCGCGCCCTTTTGCTCGACGTTGGCGAAGAAGCAGGCTTTTTCATTCGGGGCGAGCTTGTAAGTAAGGGCAGTGGCGGAAGCAACGGAGAGAAAGTAAGGCACAAGCCCGTATATCACAAGGAGTAGCCGCATAATGTTGTAGTTGGGGGAGATGACTTGTAGCTACACCTTAAGACTTACCTATGTGTACGAAATTGACACGTGATGAATATTTAGCGTGATGAGGAATGCTGACTAGCTTGGTGTCGTGGGGGTTCAGGTCTCGAAGCAAATTCGAACTACATCGTTGTACCTTATCTGAGTAAAACACAACCACCTTAGTAGAGATAGTTGAACACTAAGCACACAAGAAGCTTTGCTTGTGTGTTACAGCACGTTTCATTACCATTATAGTTTAGGACCTGAATAGCGTGAAAGGGATTTTGACTGCTGTTATATGGGAACCGGGAATTACGACAACTGCTTAGATTTTCAAAGCTAATTTGAGACATTGACGTCTGTCTCTCATGCTATAGATCCGCGACTATAGAAGAAAGGGATCGAGGTAGAATAACCAAGGGACTTCCATAACCCGTCGTAAGGCCAAGTACTTGAGGGAAAGAGGACCTAGCATTCACGTAGAAGAGAAAAGGTTGGGTCGGTGCGTACCAAACTGGAATTCGAGGGCTCTCTGTTCTCCTGTCTCCGAGATTAGGCAGAGCCATAGTAATGCTAATTTGGGCGAAGAGTTGGCCTATCAAGAAAGGTATACAAGAGATAACTGCCTCTAGTAAGCGAGGTATGAACGACGTATAAAAGAAAAATATAATATTGCGAAGAGTAGCTGAACTGTCTTTGTGTGTAGCGGGGCGAAAGTAGCAATACCCTCCACTTCATGCTTGAGATTACGCTTTTAACGCCAATAAACAACAAAAATTCGTCAAGTCCAGATATCTTACACCAATAGAGGAAGGGACCGGGAAATCGCCGAGCTTCTCTTATGACCTGCAGCATCCACTTAGTCTCCCTCCTTAGACTTCGGCTCAAGAACGTACTCAGGGTCGTTGCCTGCATGACAGACAAAGGTTAAGAGACTTCAAGGCTTGAATGAGTGGCAATGCCTTACTTACCTATACCTTCGACCGCTTTCCTCCGAATCAAGAGAATTGACCATATTCCGAGAACCGCATTCGATACACCAAATATAATTGCAAACACTGTATCTATGCTTGGAGTCCATTGAGACGCAGCGGTCGGTTCATAGGAGAATGCATTATCTGGAAGAACATAGAAGTTGGTCATTCTTGTGGCATTAACAATGGCCATTGCGCTCAATACGAGCATGGTAACGAAGCTGAATATGAGCTCGATAAAAGAAGCGTAGATAAGAGAAGGCCAGACGAAGTGCCCACGATGCCTTTACATGAAACTTCCTCAATAAATAGCCAACAGAATAGCCACAAGCATCAGTCAGGACATCATAAGATACGTTCTACATGAGTACATATCAGGGCTAATAAGTTGCAGATGGTGCTGTCACGATTCCAGCCCATGGGCTGAAGTCTTCTAGGTAGATCAAAGTTGCTTTTGCAGACGTACGTTGCGTTTCTGCCGAATATACAGAGAATGTTCGCGATAGAACCTTTTCCAAGCCCATGCTAAGGCGTGGTGATTTGAGCGATCACTTACAGGAGTGGGAAGGGTTTCCAGCCCAAGCCCCTCACCAATTGGGCTGGAAATTATGCGTGAAAGTTTTAGACCTTCAGCCACCCACTGCACGGTAGAAAGGCGAGGGCCCTGAGAGCCCTGGGATGGCCCAGGGCTCTCAGGGCCGGCTGGGCCAAAGCGAAGCATGGGTGTTTACGGAATACTCGTACCTTATGCACGTAGAAACCTTGGAAGGTTTGTTACAGATGGTATCGGGTTTAGCGTGCTTAAAAGGGCACTAAGATAATCAGTCGTAGTTAGCGTGCGCGGAAACCCAGTACTACGTCTCCGGGGTATTATTCCCTAGTATACTACTAAATTTTAGCTTCACTCTAACCGGATCAAAAATAGCTTGTACGCAGTCTATCTACAGCTCCTGAGATATACACCTAATATTTGGTCT